>Ga0315908_10004097_pt1 | contig 10531 bp, 8 predicted proteins | sample LakEriMetagenome_12_FD_203520 | JGI IMG/M metagenome (GOLD analysis project Ga0315908, IMG submission 203520) | Freshwater fungal communities from buoy surface, Lake Erie, Ohio, United States - Buoy 4 MA124 | ecosystem: Environmental > Aquatic > Freshwater > Lake > Lake biofilm | place: USA...
ATGGCGGTTTCCGTGCCCCCGTGCAGCCACACCTTATCAGTTAAATTGGGTGCCCCCAACAGCGGATTTCCGGTGCCGTCGCCACCGTGGCAACCGGTGCACACAGCCTTGAATTTTTCCCGACCCAACTGGGCTTTCACCGCATCATTTTCCAAGCCGGAAAGTGACAATACATATTGCGCCACCTGACGTGCGTCTTTATCGTCACCCACAGCCGCCAGCATAGAAGGCATCATGCCCTTGCGCCCGTTGGCAATTGAAGTTTGAATGGCTTGCAGACTGCCACCGTACAACCAGTCCTTGTCTGCCAGGTTCGGAAAGCCTTTGCTGCCTCTGGCATCAGAACCGTGGCATTGCGCGCAATTGTTGAGAAACAAACGCTGGCCAATGGCTTTGGCGCGCGCATCGGTGGCCACAGCCTCCAGCGGCTGGGTTCTAAATTGCGCATACAGGGGTTCAATGTCGTCATTGAGTTTTTTGGCTTCTGTCTGGTATTGCTGTTCAGAAGTCCAGTCCAGCATGCCCACAAAACCGCCGAGGCCGGGAAACATCCACAGGTAGGCCAGCGCAAACACAATGTTTCCGTAAAACAACCACATCCACCAACGCGGCATGGGGTTGTTGAGTTCCCTGAGATTTTCATCCCACACGTGGCCTGTGGTGTTGGAATTTTCGTCGGAAGACAAGCGTACTTTCTGCCTGGCCTGAACATATAAAAAAACGCCACACACAAGAACACTGAACAACACCACAATACAGAGTAGAACCGGCAAAACCGGCAGCGTGAAATCGCTCATGGGCACACTCCGTCGATTTTTTCTGCAGTGGTTTTTTTCTTCCATGTGTTGCTTTGCGGAAGGTCCAGACACTCATGCCCCAAGCGCTGAAAATCCGCGGCATTTTTCCGGCCGTAAGCCCACAGTAAAATCAGTAAAAAACATAAAAATGAAACAACTGTCACCACCACACGCAATGTATTCAAATCCATCTTGAAACCTCTTTAATAGCGACCCAGACGCTGTAAATACGCCACCACAGAATCCAGTTCAGTTTTGTTTTTCATCAATTCATCGGCTGCGGAATAGTCTTGCGCGGAATAAGGCACTCCCACTGTTTGCAGCGCCTGCATGTGTTTGCGCATGGTGTCTGCAGAAGGCGCAGCCTGTTCCAGCCACGGGTAGGCGGGCATGTTTGATTCAGGCACCAGATCTCGAGGATTAAGCAAATGCAGGCGATGCCACTCATCGCTGTAGCGGCCACCGACACGCGCCAAGTCAGGACCTGTGCGCTTGCTGCCCCATTGGAAAGGATGGTCGTAGACAGATTCATCGGCCTTGGAATACTCGCCGTAGCGCAATGTTTCCGAACGGAACGGGCGTATCATCTGCGAGTGGCAACCATAGCAACCTTCACGCTGATACACATCGCGACCCGCCAATTCCAATGCGTTGTAGGGTTTCAAGCCAGGGTGCACCTGCGTGGTTGATTTCTGATAAAACAAGGGCACAATTTCAACCAAGCCGCCCACACAGACCACCAGCAACACCAAAACCAGCATCAGCCATGAATTGGTTTCTATGCGTTCATGCGATAACTTCATTGCAAACTCCAATTCAATTCAAGCGTGAGCCAGTTGGGTAACAGTGCGAACTGGAACGGGAACAAACCGGTTGCTTCTAGCGGTCTGCCATACGTTCCACGCCATAAACAACATGCCAAAGACATACAGCAAACCACCAATAAACCGCACCACATAAAACGGGTAAGTGGCTTTCACGCTTTCCACGAAGGTGTAGGTCAGCGTGCCATCGGCATTGATGGAGCGCCACATCAGGCCCTGCATCACACCAGCAATCCACATGGCTGCGATGTACAGCACAATGCCCACGGTGGAGACCCAAAAATGCAATTCAATGGCTGGCTTGGAATACATTTCCTGTTTGCCATACATGCGCGGAATCAGGTAGTACAAAGACCCCATGGAAATCAAGCCCACCCAACCCAAGGCACCGGAATGCACGTGGCCTATGGTCCAGTCGGTGTAGTGCGACAATGCATTAACTGTTTTAATGGCCATCATCGGCCCTTCAAACGTGGACATGCCGTAGAAGGACAAAGAGACAATTAAAAAACGCAGCACCGGGTCTGTGCGTAATTTGTGCCAGGAGCCCGATAATGTCATGATGCCGTTGATCATGCCGCCCCAACTGGGCGCCAGCAATATCAAGGAAAAGACCATGCCCAGCGACTGGGTCCAGTCAGGCAGTGCGGTGTAATGCAAATGGTGTGGGCCGGCCCACATATATGTAAATATCAAGGCCCAGAAATGCACAATGGAAAGCCGGTAGGAATACACCGGGCGACCCACCTGTTTCGGAATGAAGTAGTACATCATTCCCAGAAAACCAGCGGTTAAAAAGAAACCCACCGCATTGTGCCCATACCACCATTGCACCATGGCGTCTTGCACGCCTGCATAGACGGAATAGGACTTCAACCAACCCGCGGGAATGGCTGCACTGTTGACCACATGCAGCAAGGCAACAGCCACGATAAAAGCGCCATAAAACCAGTTGGCGACATAAATGTGTTTAACTCGGCGTATGGCCAAGGTACCAAAAAATACCGCTGCATACGCCACCCACACAACGGTGATGAGAATATCAATGGGCCATTCAAGTTCTGCGTATTCCTTGCTTTGGTTGTAGCCCAAAGGCAAGGTAATGGCGGCGGCCACAATCACGGCCTGCCAACCCCAAAAAGTAAATTCTGCAAGTGCGTCAGAAAACAAACGCGTATGGCACGTACGTTGAACCACGTAGTAACTGGTGGCAAACAAAGCACAGCCACCGAAGGCAAAAATAACAGCATTGGTGTGCAAGGGCCGCAAACGACCATAGCTCAACCAAGCAATACCGTGGCCCAATTCAGGCCAAGCCAACTGGGCGGCAATAAAACAGCCCACCGCCATGCCCACAACACCCCAAACAACTGCTGCCAAGCTAAAAAGCCTGACCACTTTGTCATTGTAATTTTCCTGCTTCGCTGAGCCACTTCGCATAAGAACCCATGAGTTATTGAAACCATGGGGAGTGTGATGGCAAAGCTAAAAATGCATATTGATCCAGATCAATCGGTTGCGTCGTTCAAAGCAAGTTCAGCGAATTTTTCCATTTCATCAAATTGACCTGACAACACACTCCACGCCAACACGGCCACAATGAAGAAAATCAAAACCACAGACAACGGTATCAATAAAAAGAGAATATCCATTTTAAAACTCCATTTTTTATTCACAAACTGCATTCAATTTTTCAAACGCAGGGCATTTCCTAAAACAAGCAATGAACTCAGTGCCATTCCCACACCCGCCCACAGAGGCGGCATTAAACCGAAGCAGGCCAGCGGCACCGCTGCAAGGTTGTATAGCAACGACCAAACCAGATTTTGCCGCACCACCCGCCTGAGCTTTTTCGCCAACTCAATGGTGTAGCGCAGGGTGTTTAAATCGCCGTTGAGCAACAAAATATCTGCCTGCTGCGCAGCCACCTGAGTGGCGCCCACCATCGCCACAGAAACATGGGCCTGAGCCATAATGGGAGCATCGTTCAAACCGTCGCCCACCATCATTACTTTGCAGCCGCTTTGTTGCAATCGCGTGACAGCACTTAGTTTGTCTTCCGAGGATTGCTTCGCTTTCCAGTCGTCAATGTGCAGTTGTTCAGCAAGCGCCCTGACACGGCAGGTTTGGTCACCAGACCACACATGCAGTTGCATGTGCGCTTTACGCAACGACTCCAACAAAGCCCCGTATCCCTGGCGAGTACTGCAGTGCACTTCACCGAATGCCAGACACACCGGCAACTTGCCCGCAGGTTGGTAGCTCACCCACAACTGCGCATCGTGGTCTGTTTGCTGTCGCACACTGGCTGAGCAAAACTCGGCAGAACCAACGCGTGCAATGCCATTTTTAAAACACGCTTCCAAACCCTGCCCCACCCGCTCGGTAAGTTCTAAATTTTTTTCTGCAGACTCAGCGCCGGTCTTAAGAAAGGTTTTAACCAAGGGCAACTTCATTCGCTGAAAATGTTGCGCCAAGGCGCGCGCCACCGGATGTTCAGAATGAAACGCCATGCCCGCTAAAAATGACTGAAACTCAATGAAGCCCGATGCATCAAACACCTGCAGGCTTTCATCAAACCAGTGCAATTGTGTGAGTCCTTCAGATTGGGTGAGTGTTCCAGTTTTATCAAACACCACATCTGTCATTTCAGGCAACAATTCCAAGGCCTGCGGGTTACTTAGAACCACCCCATTTTTTATCAATGAAATACCCGCTACCCACTGCGCCACTGGTGCAGCCAAGGCAATTGCACAGGGGCAACTCACCATCAGCACAGCAATGAACACCGACCCACCACGCCCTGGCGTTTGCCATTCCCAAAACAAACCTGAGCCCACAGACAACACCACCAACAGCAGCAACACCCACAGCGACCAACGCTGTGCAAGCGCAGCGATGATGGGTTTGTGCTGCATGGCCCTGGTCACTGATTGCGCAATGCGCCCCATCGAACTTTGCGCACCGGTTGCCGTCACTTTCAACAACAAAACAGGCGACTGCACCCGGCTGCCTGCGCGAATGAATTCACCCATGTGTTTTTGCAAGGCCGTAGATTCCCCGGTGAGCATGGCCTCAGACACCCAAGCCGCTTCCGAAAGCAAGAAACCATCTGCAGGCACCACCTGTTGCACCAGCACCTTGCACTCATCGTGTATTTGCAGTTGCGTTCGGGGCACAGATTGAAAACCTTGCCCGACCTTGCGCAACACAAGCTCAGGCAAATCAGGAGACACTGCACCCACATACGCCAAGGCCTGATGTCGCAAACCCTGCGTGAGGTAACGCGCCGCCAGCAGCAGGGTTAAAAACATGCTGAGTGAATCAAACCAGACCACACCGTCGCCTGAAAACGTGGCCTGACTGCTCACCAAAAAAGCTGACAGCAAGGCCGCTGCAACGGGTTGGTCCATGCTGGCACGGCGTAAACACAGGGCCCGCCACGCAGCGCTGAAAATGGGCTGGGCACAATACAAGATCAGCGGCAGACTCAACATCCACTGCGCCCAACGCAACAACAGCACAGCCTGTGGCGTCAACTCCTCCACGGTGTAGAAATATTCGGGGGCGCTGTACATCATGATTTGCATCCAGATCAGCAAGGCGACCAGAAAACGCAACAAGGCCTGCCTTACACTGCGCGCAGCGGCCTTGCTACCATGCACAGGGTCAAAGGCGAGCAAACGGTAAGGCGTGCGGGCCAGCAACCCGGCAAAATGGTTTAACCAAGCAGCAGCAGACGTGAGCGCGCCCGGTACTGAATGTTTCACTTGAACGGCAGCCAACTGCGAAACCGGATTGACCTGAACCGATGCCACCCAAGGCGACTTCAGCAACAAACGTTCGAGCTCGAAGGCACACAAGCCGCAGGTCATGCCATCAACTGCAAATTCCATGTCGGAAAAAGCTGTGTCAGCCAAGGCTTGAATTGGGGTGGTAAGGCAACGATCCATATTGAGAGTTTGCCGAGGCAAGTTAATTGCAATCTTGATCCACGTCAAAGTTTCACTCTTTGGAGTGAAACCCACTTAAAATGTGTGCTTAGGCACCGAAGACGCCTTTACCTGCTCACTCCCTTATTCAATACGGACTAAAAAGCAACATGACCACTCCTTACCTGACTTTCACCCCTTACCTGACGTTCACTGTTGATCAAAAAACCGCCGACGACCTGGCGTATTTGGTGGCACAAGCTAAAAACGGCTTGAGCGACGCAGACAAAAAACTCAGCGTTGCCATGCTCACAGAAGTGTATTGCGCACTGTTGGACACCTGTTTTGGCGAACTGCTCAAACAAGTCAATGAAAAACACGACATTAAAACGCTGGCAGAAGCCCAAGCGGTGATTGAAGAAATTCAAAGCAAGGCCCGACACTACATGGGTTGGATTTCCGGTTTTTTGGCCACTGAAAAAGTAATTAAAGTGATTCACCATTTCGACAGCCTGGTGGTGAAGGCCGAACCGGGCAGCGACCAAGCGCATTTCCTGAAACTGCCGATCAGCGTGGCCCTGTCCGAGAAAGCATCACTGAACCTGAACAGCCTGATAGACGGCAGCTCAACCAACATTGAGCAAGGCATCGAAATTCTGATTGAAGCCACTGACGCCGCCATTGTTCATGTGGTTGAAGACCCAAAACGCATCATGAAATTCAACTTGGTGGTGGATAAAACCTTGGGGGGCGTCATTGGGCTGCTCAAGGGCGTCGGTTACAAAATCATCCGCAAACTGGGCAAGCAACTGCCAGAAGACAGCTACGTCATGGTTGCCACGCATTTGGGCAGTTTCGTGGTCACAAAGTAAGGCTTACGTGTCAGTTGAACTTCAAACCGCCCCGCCGCTGCGGGGCTACGCCTATGCCGCCATTGTTATTTCCATCTGGACGGGTTTTATTCTTGTGTCGCGCATGGGGGGCATCAGCCAACTGACCCCCTGGGACATTATTGCGCTGCGCTACACCACGGCCGCCGCTGTATTGTTGCCCATCTGGTTTTTTCGGGGGCGGGAAAACTTTTTTACCCGGAAATACCTGGCGCTCTGCATGGTGGGTGGATTGGCCTACGCCAGCTTTGCTTTTATGGGGTTCAAGCTGACACTGGCGGCGCATGCCGGTGTTCTGCTGCCGGGTACGCAGCCGTTTTTGATTGCAATGCTGGCGTGGTTTGTATTGAAAGAAAAGCCGGGTAAGAGCCGGTTGGCCGGCTTGTTTGTTATTGCCAGCGGTTTGGTTTGTCTGGGCTTTGATGCAGTGCACTTCAATCCGCAAGCCATTGAAGGCGATTTGCTGATGCTGGCCGCTTCGCTTTGCTGGGCCAGTTATTCCGTGCTGCTAAAACGTTGGAAAACGCCTGCCCTCAATGCCACCATTGCAGTGAATGTGCTGACAGCCTTGTTGTTTCTGCCCGCCTACCTGCTGTTTTTGCCGAAAAACATTCTTGAGGCCCCGCTGCAAACCGTGGCACTGCAGGCCATTTACCAGGGGGTGTTTGCCACCACCATTCAAATGGTGCTGTTTGTAAAAACCGTGGCCTTGATAGGCCCCACCCGCTTGGGCACCCTGATGGCTTTGATACCGGCCTTGGCCGGTGTCGCTGCGGTGCCTTTGCTCAATGAGGCGTTGTCGCCTTGGGTGGTGTTGGGTTTGGTGTTGGTCAGCGCCGGTGCGTGGTTAAGCAATTATCGATTCGCAAGGCAGCACCAACCTGAATAAAGTGCCTTTTTCAAGCTCGGGTTTGCTTTTCACTTCAAGGTGCGCTTCCAGCATTTCGCAGCCCTGCTTGACAATGGTGAGACCCAAGCCCAAACCGGGTAAATCGTCTACATTGCCTGCACGGGCATAGGAACTGAAAAGGTTGATTCGAAATTCCTCAGGAATGCCAATGCCTTCATCGTGCACCTCGATAATGGTGGCTGCTTTCTCAGAAAAGATCGGGTGCTCGCCCGGTTCGGCTGTTTTTACAGTGACCTTCACCTTTGAGCCTGGCAGCGGCGCGTACTTCACTGCGTTGGAAATCAGGTTGTTCATCACCATTTCCAATGCAAACCGCCGCACTTTTTTAACCACCAGGCGGTTGTCGACTTCGATTTGCACTTTGTCTGACGCGGCGGAATAACGGTCCAAATGTTTCAATACAATGCTGCGAACAAAGTCCTTGGCTGCAACATCCTGCAGCCCGTCAGACTTGCTTTCATTTTCACCGCGGGCATACAGCAAGGTGGAGTCCAGGTATTCCCTGGCGTTCATGCTGGCGGTCTTGATGTTCTTTAAGTAGCGGCTGACCATCGGATTTAATTCCAGCCTGTCCGACTGTGCCAGCAAAAGGTCTGCAGACATGGAAATTGATGCCAACGGCGTGCCCAGGTCGTGCCCGATAATATTGAGCGCCTGCGACTGCCGCCTGCGGGAACGCCCCAACTGAAAGTTTTCCAATGATTCTTCGGTAATATCGATTTGCGTGCCCTCAAACAACAAGGGCTGGTTGTTCAGACTGCTCCAGACCGCACACCCCTGCAGTCGCACCACGGCCTCATTGTCGCCGGGCATCAATGCCCTGACCACACGCTTGAAAGTGTCTGTTTCGCGGGTAAGGTAGGCTTCCAGAGTGGCCTTCAAAACGGGAAAGTCTTCCGGGTGCACAATGCGCTGCCACAACTCCAGTATATTCAGTTGCTGGGCGTCGCTGGAAGCAATGCCGAACTCAGAAAAAGTGTCAGACAAATGGGTCAGGCCTGTGGTCAGGTCCAAAGAACCCAGATTGTGTGCCGCTGACGGAGCGCGCCAACAATAAACATGCACTTGCGTGCTGCCCAAGGCAGAAGCAATTTGCCGGGAAATTTCAAGCGCTACCCGTGCCTGCCCTGAAAACAGTTCCTTGCTTTGCTGCAGCAGGTGTTCAGCATTGGCAGCCCCCCTTAAACGGCAACTGTCTGCCATGAAAGAGGCGAAAAATACCGATAAACCCATGCTCATCGCCAACGCACTGGGGTCGCTGAGCCAAGGGCTCACAGCGTTGGCAGCCTCGCCCAAGGAAGCCCCTTCCACTGCGTGCAGCGCATCCATTTGAAGCAGGGTCACCACCACAAACACATCAAACACCAGACAGGCCAGCGCAAAGAGGCGAAAAGGGTTGCCCTCACCTTTGGTGTTGGCACGCTGCAGGAACTCCTTGAACGTGAAGTTTTCAAAGTCAATGGCATGAACCACCAAATGGCTCATGGCCAAGCGGAAAATGTTGTAGAACAAGGCACTGAAAACCGGAAACAAGAAGAGCAGCCAATGCGAAGCCGACCAGACACCTGTTGAAAGCCAGTGCATGAGCGGTATGTCAAAACAGAAAAACAACGAACCCAAAGTGGCAATGAACAACACCACAAGGGTGTTGAACCAATAAATGCGGGTGAGAAAAACAAACAGGGTTGTCAGCCCGACACAGGCCAGCCAATACAAAAACAAGAACACCGAAGGCTGCAAAGCAAGCGATTCAAGCACACCAGAGTGATGTAAAAAAACAAGCTTCAGCATACCGATACCCAAGCCACCCCAGCACAACCCTGCCTTCACACTGTTTTTCGCAATGTCAGGCGTGGTTTTCGCATGAAGCACTTTCAGCCATGCATACGCCGCCACCATTTGGAATGGCAGCAATAGCAACAAGGCAATGAGCAGCGAAGATTGATACGGATGCATTAGAATGTATCTTAAAGTATTTTATTGAGTTTACAATTTATCCCTCGAAAATGCCATCCTTTGTAAATCAGTTTAAAGACCACACACTAAAAAACACTCAACTTGTAAAATACACTTCACTCTTTTATTTCACAAATGATAAAATTTAGTTTGTTGAAGTTTGTAAGACACCCCGCATCTCTATTCAAGAATCTTGAAAAACAGCTCCCTCCCTCACTTGCTACTTTCGCTGGACAGGAAAACCCTGATGGGGGCTTCTGCATTTCTGTCCTGCGGTGGCATTGTTGCCATGCTAATGGCCGGCTACACCATTTGGCGCGAACAAACCCCCAATGGCATGGTGCTCATTAACTTCGGCTTTATTACGTTGGGCACCCTGGCAAGCGCGGTTCTGGCCTACCGCAACCGCTTGAATCAAAGCGTTCTGGTATTGATGCTCTGCCTGTGCGGTGCCATGCTGATTGGCGCACTGGTGGTAGGCTACGGCGTGAAGGCAGCGGCATTTCCCTTGCTCGGTTCTTTAATCCTCATGAGCATTTTTGTTTCCGGGCGTGCTGCCGCCCGGAAACTTACAGCCGGGGGCGTTTGTCTGGTTATTGCGCTTTGGTTGCTGGAAAGTTACGGGTTGATTACCGGCGCCACCGCAGATTTTCAGCCTAACTACGGGGTTGTGCTGGCATCCAACATCGCCGGGCTTGTGAGCTGTTATTTGTTATGTCGCGCATTTATAGAACGCAGTGATCTGACGCTGGCGGAAGCCGAGCGCAAAAACCAGGCGTTGCAAATTGCTGCAGCAGACAGCGACATCGCTGCGCTAACAAAAAACAGGTTTCTGGCTACCATGTCGCATGAAATCCGAACCCCCATGGCTGGCATACGTACCGCCATTGCCTTGCTCCAACACCCCAAGGCCAACGAAGCCATGAAGGGTAAATACCTCGACATTCTGGACGATTCCAGCAAAACACTGCTGGCACTGGTGAACAATTTGCTGGACACCGCAAAACTGGACATGGGCTCACTGACGTTGCAACCTGAGCCGTTCAACCTGCACGCCTGCCTGCGAACAACGGTGGCGCCCTACGCGCTTGAAGCGCAAAAAAAAGGTCTGGCGCTCACTTGGAGCGTTCAAGACGAGGAATCTGTGACCTTGGTGGCAGATCTGAACCGCTTGCAACAAATGCTGAGCAAGCTACTGGACAACGCGTTTAAGTACACGCAA
>Ga0315908_10004101_pt1 | contig 10526 bp, 7 predicted proteins | sample LakEriMetagenome_12_FD_203520 | JGI IMG/M metagenome (GOLD analysis project Ga0315908, IMG submission 203520) | Freshwater fungal communities from buoy surface, Lake Erie, Ohio, United States - Buoy 4 MA124 | ecosystem: Environmental > Aquatic > Freshwater > Lake > Lake biofilm | place: USA...
CCATATTTAAACAGAGATATTTATCCAGTTTTTTCAATAAATGAATTATTAAATAGCGGATATAGTATTATAAATTTGAGAGACTTAGGATTAACTGTACCACAAATCGCTTTCGATACGAGTTATGAAATAATAGATTATACTTATGCAGGATATACATTAAATGATATTTCTGGAGTAACCTATTCCAGAATATATAAATATGATTTGAATACTCTCTTAAATTATAGTTCGGTAGTTCTAAAACATAATAATATATTTTTATCGACATTATATTCAGTCGGATTCAGTATACAGACTATATTATTATTAGGGTATGGTTTATCGGATTTATATGATGCAAGTTATACAATACAGGAAACCAAACAATATATCGATATCTCTGTAAATCCTGATTTAAGTTATAGCGCTGCAGGTTATAGATTAACAGATTTATCGAATTCTGGATATGATATAAGTTATCTACAAAAATATTCGCCATTACCCGATATTCTAAAAGATAATAATATATTCGCACTCGATTTCGCAAAAATCGGATATGACTGTTCATTTATAGCGAATATATATAAATATAGTGTTAGGGATTTAAGCGATGCATTATTTTCATTACAACAAATAATAGCTACAAATGATTTTACATTAACAGATATATCAAATGGTGGATATACTGCATCTAATTTAAAAGATATTGGGTATAGCGCATATGATTTGAAATCAGTATATATATTATACGAGTTAGAAAGAGCTGGATACGATGTTTCGAGTTTAAGAGTTGCTGGATATAGTATTACAGATTTATCTAATTCAAATTCCGATATTATCTATAGTATTTCGGATTATTATCACGGCGGATTTACTATTCCAGAATTAATACAAAATTTTTCTTTTCTAGAAATATATAATTCATTATTAAAAAATAATTTATCAAATCAAGTTATTATATTTAATTTAATAAATATTTTTTATCCAAATCTAAATTTAAAGAAGCTAGGATTTACAGCGAGCGATTTATTTATAAATTACGATATTTCATATAATGTTCTAAAAAGACAGCATTATTTTCCAAATGAAATTGCTACGATTAATGCATATATAAAATATTATACATATAATAATATTCCATATTATAATACTACAGAGCTTACTATATCGGATTTATATAATACAGGATTTAATACGAATGAATTAGCAGTACAAGTAATACAAACAAAAGTCGATATATCAAATATACTAGCAAATATTAATTATTATTATGATATATCGAATATTAATACAGAATATATTAATACTATTTTAATAGAAAATAATGCAATACAACCATATTCCGCAATAGAATTAATAAATAATACGCCACCATATCGATATAATTATTCGACAATGCTACCTTTTGGAGATACTGCCGATTTATCCGGAACAGATATAAATTTTAGTAACTTATCTCGTTATATCGAACCATATTTAAATCCGTATAATTATAAAATAAATACTACGACTATTTATAATATATATTTATTAAATATACCGTTTGGTTTTTATGATATAAGTAATCAAAAATTCGAATATTATAGTCAAATTAATATATCGGATGCAGGATGGCTTACTTTTGCGAAATCCAAAAATGGTAATATAAAAGAAATATTATTATTACGTTTTTTTCCATTTCCAATAAAATCGAATACATTTAAAGTCGTTTTTGTATTTTGGAATAATTCAGTTAATACTATTCTACAAATAGTAGTAAATGGAACAGATATAAATAATAAAACGTTTCAGATAACAATAAATATACACGATTATGGATTAATTACATTATGTAATGGAGATGGTAATCATAATATATATAATCCAGGAAGTTTAAGATATTCAAATCCAGATCAAGATTTATTAAATATCGTTGAATCTACTTATTTTTATTGTCCAAAAATGTATTATTTTTACGATTATTCCAGTAATATAGTATTATCGAATTTTTATGATATTTTAAGAATCGATTTAAGAAATACGGTATTAGATGTTTCAGGAATATATTCTATAAAGGGTATTAAAACCGCTGGATATTTAATATCAGAATTAAATCAATATTATAGTCCGCAACAGTTAACTAGTGGATATACTGCATTAGATTTTAGAAATATAGGATATACTGCTAAACAATTATATGATTTAAGTTATTCACCATTTGATATTATTTCGGCTTATAATATAATTATTGATATTTCGGGAATTTTAAATTATCAATAATAACTAATAATATAATAGTAATAATATGTCTTTTTTCCAATTAATAGATTTAACCGAACTTTATTTTTCGCCTACACAATATACTGATATTAGTTATAGTATATTAGATTTATATAACGCAGGCTATACAATAAACCATTTATATAAGTGTGGATATACGATATATGATTTATCGAATTTAAATGTATATGAAATAACGGATTATATAAATTCGATTATTCCTGTAGATGGTTCAAATGGATTAGTACAAATAATTAGCCCGACTAGTTTTTTAGATGCATCAGCAGAAATAGTAAGTTTTTTTACAGAAAATCCGACTGAAGTACTTGGAATATCCAGATTATTTAACTATTTTCCTGTATTGGATCTATATAATGCAGGATTTTCGATATCATTTATGCATGATCATAATATTTCGATCCATAAAGTATATGAATTAGTAAATAATGAGTATGCAAATCCATATGTAACATATTTAGATTTAAAATATGGAGGATATACGCTGTTAGATATTTATTCATTAAATACAGATAATCAAATCGTAAATTTAAAAAATATTTATGAATATTATAATTATCCTATAAAGGAATATTATAAAGCGGGGTTTACAGCTTCGGAATTAAAATATGCAAATATTGATACAACGAATAAATTTTGCGAACCTATAAATACACGGACATTATTTGATGGTGGATATACAATTTTAGATTTATATAATGCAGGTTATACATATACAGATTTATCAAACGCAGGATTTACGTTACAAGAAATAATTAACGGTGGTATAATTAATATAATACAATTAATCGGTATTAATCAATCCAATATTGTATTAAATGGATTAGTTACTGTATATAATGCATCTCTTTTTAATCTTTTAAATTTAGGATATACATTACACGATTTATCGCCATATTGTAGTCAATATTATACTATTAACGAGTTTTTAAGTTTAGGGTATACTTTTCAACAATTATACGATGCATCCTTTTCGGCACAGGCATTTTATTCTGGATATTATTATTCAGGAATACCAACTTTCTCTGAATTATTAACTTTAGGATATAGTTCGAAGAATCTAATACCATTAGATATTCATATTTTAGACTATTATGATTCCAGTTATTCATCTCTCGATTTATTCAATAATGGGTTCTATCTTTTATTCTTGAAAGATTATTATTCGCTTAATAATTTTAAAAGGGACGGTATAAATACATATACACTTTATGAGTCGAATTTATTTACGATATACAATTTTAATAGCGCTGGATATATATTATCGGATTATTATATTTCAAATATACCAGTAACATTTATTGGATATATATATTCATTATTTGAAGTAACTGAAGGTGGATATAATATAAATACTACTGCGTCTACACGTTTTTATCCAGCATCGGCATTTTTTAATTTAAATTATGCGGTTTCATTACTAACGTCATATTATACTATTGATGAATTATTAGCGGGTGGATATACGAAGAAAGAATTAAATATAGATGGTTTTAATATCGGTTATTTTTGTTCTAGAAGTAATAATTGTAAACCTGAAAAACCGTCAAAATTAGGGTCATCTATGAATAAAACTACTAGTAGTTCAAAAATGTCGTATTCTAGTAACATATCTAATAAGAGGGGTGGATCATATACTACGACATATTCCGAATATTTAGCTAATAAAGATAATATTAATATATTATGTGCGAACTCTCTTATTTCAACGAGTTTATCAACAAATATTCCATCTTGTAAAGCGGTTCTTATACCAGGTAAACAGAATGTGAAGTTATCCTATTTTATTCGAAATTATATTATAAATGAATTAAAAAAAATAATTCCAAATCCGAGTAATCAACAAATACAAAATACTATAAATCAAATAACTTTAATCCAGAATCAAAATCAGAACCAGAATAAAACTATATCGATTTATACGATTATTCAAGAGTATCTTGATTCGATATAAATTTATTTTCTGCCTAATTATTTTCTATTGATTTTATATATTTAGAATAAATGAAGCGTCCTCACCGTTCCGAAAAAGATCATAAATATCATATTTCTGGAAAAGCGTACCCTGAATTATTTGGTTCTAGACAACAGGTTATGAATGGTACTGCGTATAAAACCGCTGGAAACCTTACAAAATCGCAATTAATGATGAATAAATGGGGTAGAATTGTTTCTAAGAAGAAGCACGCTACTGCAAAGAAAGAGATGCGTTTAAAGAAATATGGATATACTGCAAAGAAGGGTAAATTCGGATATGTTAAAATTGCTACTCGTAAATCCCGTAAATAAATCTATTAAATAAAATAAAAAACAATAAAAATAAATTATATTTTATAATTTATTTTTTATATTTGAAGAATAAGTATGTAAATAAAATATCTAATAAGAATCTAGAAACAGAAAATACTAATAATAAATATTCATATAATTGATAGATATTATTTCTTGAAAAACAAAACGGTCGAAATAACCCCCTATTTCTTCCAAAAATCGAGAGAAATCAAATTATCTTCCAGAATATATCCTCTTAAATTCTCAAACACATATTTCTCGAAATAGAGTTTACTAACAACAATTCGACTATTATTTTTCGCCGATTTACAATAAAGAATATATATATCATCGATAGAAATCGAATTAATAATATTATTCTGGAAATACATATTGAGAGAATCCAGTTTATTTTGTAATTCGATTTCTTTATCAAAATCGCGAGATTTAATATTAAATAAATATTTCTCCCCATCATTTTCTACTCCAGGAAAAAAGTGTATAATTAAATCCAGAGCTTGTCTCTCAGTAATATTTAATCCTTCTTTAACTGGTAACCATTTCTTAAATAATATAATAATTTCATCGATTTCAAAATCGGAGAATTCCGTAGTAGGAATAATCGTTATTGTTTCCTCCCAGAATTTAAGAAATCTCTCAATTACTGGAATAAATTTACTGAAAATACCTGGAATATTTTTATCAATCGGATTATAATTATAATTTATAGTGAAAAACTGGATTAATTCATTTTGGAAAATAACAGTCGGTAGCCCCTTAGATTCTAGGAATCGTTTCCATAAATAATGTACTGTTTTCCAGGAATATCCAACTGTTGATTCGACCTTAACAATATATTCATCGCAGAACTGTTGCATTAAATCGGTTGGACTACGGTCTTTTAAATATAAGGAATAGTGTATTAATTCATCATCGTTTGAATATAATTTTAAATAATCATCCGAATTATTAAACCGATTCGAATAATGTACAGAAACACATAAAATATCGAGGAAATAGTTTATTAGAAAGGGATAATATAGATTTTCGAATTTAATCGATTCGTTAATATTAATTAATCTACAGGACGAATACTCGTGATCGTGATATTTATATTTAAAGGCTGAAGATGGGTGAGATCCAAAATATTGTTGTCCATAATTATCAATTTCTCTCAAAAAGTTTTTTGCAATCGGATTAATAAAATAAATTAACCCTTGTGTTTTTTTTAAAATATTATCCCCCAGAATCGTTAAGAAATATTTAGTTTGTGTTTTAGACGAAAAGAAAACGGGATAAAACATAGAAATAACTGATTGTATTGTTTCAGAATTCGGTATTGATTTAAAAATCGATTGTTCTTTTATTCGTTTAAGAGTCGATATTTTAGTACGCTGTTTCCAAGTAGTAAGATGTGATTCTTTAGATACTTCTCGGAATATATGATTTAGAATATCCTCTTCAGCATATGGTTTATAATTAATACCGTTATAATAAAAAAATCTCTCTGTAGATGGGATATAAAAATAGTAATAATTATTCAAGAATGATTGAATAAAACTGTCTTGGTCGGATATTTTCTCTTGTGTTTTTTGATAATTTCTCTCGCGGTTCAATTTTAAACTCTCAATATTCGAAGGTAATTGATTTAAAATAAAATATTCGATTTTCGAGAGAATATATGGATCAGATTCATTTGAATCATATATTTTTGAGAAATATTCTATAATAAGATCGCGTTTATTACTATCTTTATAATTATCATTTTGATTATCTATCTCGTTATTGTTATTCATATGATTAAATTATTATAAAATGTTTTTTATATTGTTTTCAGTTTTATTTATTAAAATAAAGGTAGAAAACAGCAAAAATAATACCGATTCCACTTTTAGATAGTAAATCTAATATATTCATAATATAATTTCTAGGTTCTAGATCAAGTAAATAACTAATTCCATAAGTACCCCAGAAAATAAAGAATAAAATATATATAACAAAATTCAAAAAATTATATTTAGGTCTTAAAAATATATTATAAATTATTCCAAAAATAATAAAAAACGGTAAAAAACCTGCGAAAAATGCAGTATTTCTACTAATCGTATTATTTTCACCTAAATATCCAAAAATAAGCATTAACCAATCAAGTAGAACAATCGAAATAATTACTTTCATAGATAACTTTATACCAGTAGTATTTGATAAAAATAAAAGGAATGCTATAAGCATTACTGGTGTTGTAAACATCCATCCATTATAACGTAATATTGTTATACCTTTCCAATCTATCTCTTGCTTCTCTCTTCTATTATTGCGAACCCTATTTAAAAGTAAATAATATATTGTAGTTGATACTGAAGAAATAAATGTTTCCATTAAAATAATATATCGTTGTATTGATATTTTTAAGATAAATGATATAACTAATGTGAAAAATACCGTAAAAAACATCCATGTATGATTAAATAAAAATGAGGCTTCGATTTGTGAATATTTATCTGGATTTACTGTTTCTGTATTTACTGAATCTGGATTTACTGAATCTGGATTTATTAATTCAGATTGTTTTACTGAATCTGGATTTATTAATTCTGGTGTTACAGAATATACTTCTTGAATATTATTATTCATATAAATTATAATAATATTATTAAATAGCAATAACCGATTTAACTTCTGTAGATTTTTCATAAAAATCGGTTTTATTTGCTAATGCGATTTTCATATATTTAACAATTGCTAAATTTGTTTTTAACATATAATCCATATCCATTACTGCAAACCATTCATATTTTGTTCTTGATAAAATTTCATCACTAGGAATATAAATTCCAAATATTTTATCTAGATCAATATTTAATTGTTCTTCTTCTAATAGTTCTTCTATTCTAATAGGTTTCTTTTTAATAGTTTTAATACCGATTAATTCGCCACCTACGACCGTCATTTTATTACTATCTACGAGAGAAAGTGTAAATTGTTCCATATCTCCTAAAAATTTATATTCATCCGTAAAATGTGGATTTTGAGATCGTGTTTTAAGAATTTTAACAATATTTAAAATAGTAGGATCATTTTTCTTAGAACCAATAAACCCAATATCAGGCATAAAAAGACGCTTACCAACAGTTGGATTTGCAGCGATATTCGTAGAACGGTTTATTTTCTCGAAAATAAACGGTCCGGATTCTATATTTGAATCATATAATGGTTTAAGCGATTTTAAACAAAGGAATGAATTTGGTACTACTATGCCACCATAATAATATACTAATTCTAATAGTCCTAATTGACGATATTGTGATTTAAACGGTTCAGCGATATTTGGTAGATCGATTTCCCAAGAGGGTATTAATTTACTAAAGGTAGCATCATCAATAAGACAGATATGGAAAGAATCACCGCAGTGATTAATAATACTTTGAATCGTAGTAAAAAGATATGGCTGATTTAATTCGGTTGTATTTAATCCTTGACCCTTTACCCAAGAACGGGCATTAATCTCGTATTTAGAATGAATCCATATTTTTGGTTTATTATAACCATATAGTGGCGATTCATTTAATAGATATTTTTTAATCATTTCATATTCATCTTGTTCAGTAGTGTCTAAACGTTCTTTTAATTGATTACCAATAAATGCAGTTATTCCTACAATAACTATAGCAATAATATAATGATTCATATTTTTTGAGTCGAACATCTTCTTATATAATGTAACTAATAAAATATAAGGTATTCTTATATTTTATTTTTGTTTAGTTTCATTTTTATTTGATTGTTTGTTCCTTTTTTACTAAAAATAAATTAAATAATCGATATTATATTTCGATGAACTATATTTTATTTTAGAATTAAATTTGATTTGATTTGATTTACATATTTGGCGTATAATATTAATAAATGAATTATATGTAAATTCACGTTCAATATAATAACTCTTCGATGCGTGATAATAATTTAATAATTCTTTTAGGAAATCATTATGATATTCGTGAAATATCATTTTTTTATAGGAATTTAAATCAATAAAATAGTAAGTATCAGTCTTTAAACAAATTTTTTCTAATAAATTAAATAACAATTCTGATGGTACAGATTTTTTAAAAATCTGTTTCAGCATTATAACTAAATAAAAGAATTCTATAATATAGTTATAATTTATTGGCGATATTTTTTTGTATATTTTTTTGCGGATTTGTTGGATCGTTTTGATTGTTTCGATTTTGTTTTACGCCCACCTTCAGTTTGTCTGTGTTGTTCTTGTATGTTTAATACTTCTAATAATGATTGATATTTATCTAATTTTTCGTACATTTCTTCCGTTGTTTTTGAGGTTGGGTTATCAATTTCCGCGGTAATATTTTTTATTTTTTTTTTACATATTTGTTTTAATCGAAATAATTGATATTTTTCATTTCTTCTTAAAAAAAATATACGTTTCCCATCTAAAACTTTTTTTAAAATATATAAAAAATTTGAATATTTTCCTATTAAAATTTTAAATATTCTTTCATCATTATGACTAATTCGGCAATCTTCAATATCATCATACATATCACATAATATTAATAAAATAAATTCTATTTTTTTTATTGCAATTGCAGTTTTAAGTAACACATTTCCTGTAGCAGAACTCGGGTTTTCTAAGTATGATTTAAACTCTTTTAATTTATTATATGTTTTTTTATGATTATCTCCTAATATGTCATTTCCTAATATGTCATTTATTTTATCTTCTAAATCTTGTTTTTTTTGCATATTTCTCATATCTCTATTATTAATAATTTGTATTAATTCATTAATTATTCCATCTGTATCGTTTGGTATGTTTAATTCTTGTTCATTATTAAGTTTGTTTAATTCGTTTAATTTTGTAATAATAAATTTGTTAAGATTTTTTTCATCCTCTTTTTCAACCTCTTTAGCCTTTTTTTCATCCTCCTTAACTTGAGATTTTTTTATTTTTAAACCATTCCAACCAAACATAATCTCTATATATATTACTCACATATTATTTTAATTAAATCATTTGTAAAAAGTGCTAATTCAATAGTATCCTCGTGTATTTTATGAAAAAAAGTAATATATTTACATAGAAATGGTATAATTCTATATTTTTGGTCTTCATCTAAAATATTCGTTTGTTTTATAAAATTAAATAAAAAATCTAAAATATCTATTACAGAATATCCACTATCGGAAATATTATAGATTACTTTAATTGCATCTGTAAGATTATTATTTCTTAGAAAATCAATATATTCTTCGAATAATGAATCTGAAATTGAAGAACATAATTTTATACATAATTCATAATTAATAATATTATTACTACTAAAAATATATATTTTTTCCAGATAATTTATCATTGATCTTATAGATAAATTCGAAATATTAAGTAAATATTCTTTTGCTTTTTCATCGATTCGTATGTTCTCTCGATTAATAATATAATTCATAGTAGCTTCGATATCTGTTTTATTTGGTGGTTGTATTTTTAAAATATGTACACGACTCTGTATAGATTCTATTACTTTTTGAATATTCGTACATACTGAAATAAAATGGACATTTTGACTATATTTATCAATATAATTTCGGAAAACCTGCTGACTTTGTTCATTTACAGTATCAATATCATCGATAATAATCATCTTTTTTTTATCGAATATACTACTTTTAGACTGACAGAATGATTTCATTTCATTTCTGAAATAATTTATTCCTTGTTCCTTAATAGTATTTACAAATAAAATATTTGTTTCAGGAATAGAAGCTGTTTTAGAAAGACCATAATATTCACGAATAATTGAATATAAAATTGTGGTTTTTCCAGTACCAGTACCACCGATAAAAAGAATATTTAAATCGTCAATTTCGAATAATGTACGTAAGATTTGATTCATTGCGGGTTCTAATGCGAATTCGTGTAAAAAATAGGGTTTATATTTATTTATAAACGTTTCTTGTTTTTCTTTTTCTTCTTGTTT
>Ga0315908_10004102_pt1 | contig 10525 bp, 8 predicted proteins | sample LakEriMetagenome_12_FD_203520 | JGI IMG/M metagenome (GOLD analysis project Ga0315908, IMG submission 203520) | Freshwater fungal communities from buoy surface, Lake Erie, Ohio, United States - Buoy 4 MA124 | ecosystem: Environmental > Aquatic > Freshwater > Lake > Lake biofilm | place: USA...
ATTATTATTATTATTATTATTATTATTATTATTATTATTATTATTATTATTATTATTATTATTATTATTATAATATAATTTATACTCTGCACTCTTCATAACTAGCACTTATACTGCCAAACTTTTCGTTCCAGTTCTCACCAGCCTCATAACAACTCTCAAATATCTCCTAAGTGAGAGGATCAATAAATTTGGGCATATTGCCTTAAATTTAAATAATAATATACAAAATGATAATATAATAAAATGTGATATGATAATATAAATTATAATTAATAAAATACCTTGACTATCCCTATATATGGTTTTGCCTACTCCATGACCCAACAACTCATGACAAGCTACATGGACAACATAACTCTTACTTCCAAAAGTAGACAATAATTACTTCTATTAATCAGTAGCAAACTAAATACTGTCCTTGGTTACATCAGGCATGGCATTTCCCAAATAAACATTTTTAAATCCAATATTCTCCCTTATATCATCATAATTTGGAATATTGATGCCCAAAGGACAACCATTAGTACTAAAATTAATGACTTCAAGAGTTGTGAAATCTGGAGCTAAGAAATGATCTTTTTCCATGATTTTTGGCCAAGGCAAGAGTGGAATTATTTATTCACTATTTTTAACTAGACTTTGGAACTTCTCTGACTTAACTTTGTCCACTATTGCCACCCAACCTTCAAAGTAACCTCTAATGTTTTCAGGATCTATGTATACTTCAATCCACCCTTGATTACTCTCTACTACTGGACTCTTATCTTTTATCCATGAAATTTATGATTCCTTATGATCTTCTATTCTCCCACCATTATAATGTTAAATGTATTTTTCTATCATTCTCAATTAGTTCTCATTAGCTACATATTCTTTACTCTTTTATAAGTAATACACTGTTTCCAACAAGTACTAACTGAATTCTCCATATCTTACTATAAATTTATTATTCTCATATTCATATTCCTACTCTGATTATTAAATACTTCCAATTGTGATAAGGTATTAACCTTCAGATAATTTAAAAGCTCTTGTGTTAAGAGGGTCAATTGATTAATTTTTGAGGAAGGCTTTAATGATAGCTAAATCTTAAGATTTCATATTAGATGAGAAATAAGCAGTGACTCCTCCTTTTTCAGGGAAGTTGAGTTAATCATAAGGAGGATTAATATTGAAGAGTTCATTTGAGATTGAATTGAATAAGTTTTAAGTATATGATTGATGTAAGGAATCTTGAACGAAAAGAGGGTTAGAAGAGAGAATTGAATAGAAAGTAGATTGTGATATTTCGGGGATGAATTTATTATGTCCAAAGCTTTAATAGTTGCTCATATTTGCATAAAATCCAGCACAATATGCTATGAATTTCTCATAATCTTATTCTGACACTTTCTACTCCAAAGCTCTTTCTTTTAGCAATGAGTAGTCCTTAGACTGGAAGTATAATTAAAGCATACAGAATATCACTGGAGCCTCATAACATATCTGATGAAAAACCATCTTTGCTCCTGCCCAACTTGATTTCTATAACCAATAAGCATAATTCTTCTCTTTTTCACTTAGTAACTCCCATGCCTCTTTGAATTTAAGTCCTTATACTTTACTACTTGTCTTTATAAAATGTTAGCTCATTTTATTTATTATTTTATTTTTATTCTTTAATTATAATATATATATTTTATTTATCCAATAAGAATATAAATATGTTAATCCAATAATGAAATAATGTTTTATTTATAATTGATTTTTATTTTTTTATATTAAAAAATAAAAATAATAAACAAAAAGACAATATAATGAAGAGGAAATTAAGTGTGATAGTGATGATAATATTAGTGTAAGTAAGTAAGATGAATTTACCAGCTACTTACAACCCAAATGACTTGAAAGGCATTCCAGGCTGTTCCCTAAACACAAAAGGAGCTATATCTCCTTACCCTGCAATTAAAGATTTCCCTCCTGGTTATAATGAAGCAAAAACTTTGGGTGCAAAAGTAGGACTATTATCAGTGTATAAGACAACAAAGGCAAAAAATAAAGAAATATCTACGTACTATACTTACAACCCTTTCTTTAATGAAGATGGAAAAACTTCAGGATACTCTTGGATGTCAGACTGCTCATGTTACGTAGGATATATCTTATAAACTGTAAGTTTGTAAGCCTTTTAAGAATTGCCATTAGATAACACTGTGAAGCCACCTGCAGTAAGAGCGAATCATTTTTAATAATTCTTCACTGGATTGAATAGTGGTAATATTGCTTAATATTGGACAGGAGTCAATGATATTACTTAGACCTAATAAGGAGATATTTTAGCATGGGGACTTTATACTGATGATGGAAAAGTATAATAAGGAGATACAGGACATGTTATGATTATGGTTTCTAATAGTGCAACAAATCCTACTGTATGTACTAAGTTAACTTAACCTATGGAATAAATAACTAAAAGTGCTTTAACAGAATTATCTGATCCTAAAGTAAAAGCAGTTGCTGCTTATTCTTGTTGGGTTAATGATGCTAGTGATTAGCCTCATCACAATGATGATAGAATAATGAAAATGCCAGGAAAGCCTAACACTGAAGGAACTGGAATTGGAAGAGGATAAGTAGTGATTTTTGTTAATGCAGCTAACTCTCCTGTTGGATTCACCTTCCTAATCAAAGATACTGCTCATCTTTAACCTAAAGCTGTTGTTTCAATTGGAAGACTTAAAAATTCATTAATTCCTATACTCCAATAATAACGCCTCCTGCATAAACACCTTAAGTACAAATACCTCCAATATAAACTCCTTCACAACAAATACCTTCAGTATTATAGGCTCCATGTAATAATAAAAGACTCAAATAAAATAAAAAAATACATAATAATAGAAGACTCAAACATAAAAAGTAAAAAAAAAATACCAAGAGATTTAATAATAAAAAACATAAAAAAAATAAAAGAAGACTTAAAATAAAAATGAAAAAAAATTAATCAAAAGAATCTAAATTTTTATAAAATTTATGATTGATTTGAAAATAATAATAAATATTTTTTCATTTTATAAATATTTACATTTTATCATTTAATTATCGTATTGTTTATTAAAAATATATACTAATATATATATATTATTTTTAAATTTATAATATTAATATTTATTTAATTGATATGACTTCTAAAATATTGCCTAATCAATAATAAATGGAGTATTCAGATAATCAATAGAATAGAAGTAAAAAAGATAAAGAAAAAATAAAAAAAGCAATAAAAAAAAAGAAAAATAAATTAAACCAAAAAAACAATAAACATGCTAAATTAGAAAATGAAGAAATAATAAAGAAAGCTGATTAACTGATTAAAACTTAAACAAATAATAATTAAGTGGAAATAGAATATGTAGAGGAAGATGAATATATTTAAGCAGGATAATATTATGAAGAGTTTAAAAATGTATTTTAATATTTTAAAAGAAAATAAATAGAAGAATAAGAAGATAATAATGAAAATTAATAATAATAAAAATAAGAAGAGGAGAATAATAATATGAATATAATAAAATAAGTTGGAGAGGAAAAAGAAGAGAAATTATCAAAAAAGAAGCGAAAATAGTTGAAGAGGATGCCAGTAGCATAATTAAAAGCTTTAAGTAAAAGACCAGATCTAGTAGAAGCATGGGATGTGACAGCAAGTGACCCTTTATTGTTAAGTTTTCTAAAAGGATACAGAAACACAGTAAGTGTTCCTAAACATTGGTCATAGAAAAGGAAATTTCTATAGTCTAAAAGAGGAATACTAAAACAAGCATTCCAACTGCCAGATTATATAGAAGCAACAGGAATAGCTCGATTGAGAGACCCTTTCAACAATGATGGAATGAAAATGGTTAAATAGAAGTTACGAGAAAGGATGAATCCGAAATTAGGAAAAGTAGACATTGATTATGAGATATTACATGATGCATTCTTTAAATATCAGACTAAACCAAAACTGACAATTTTCGGAGACATCTATTATGAAGGGAAGGAGAACGAAGTAAAGATGAGAACTTATAAACCAGGAAAGATATCAGAATAGTTAAGGGCTGCTTTAGGAATCGGAGAGTTAGCTCCTCCTCCTTGGATTATCAACATGCAAAGGTACGGTCCTCCTCCTGCCTACCCAAACCTTAAGATTCCTGGAGTCACTGTTCCTATGAATGAAGCTATTTTAGGTAATATCTTTTTCTCTCGTAATCCAGATACATCAGATAATCCTATTTATAACAATGATAATAATAACAATAATAATGATAATTAATAATGTGAGCAGTTCCTATGGGGATAGTTCTAAGATGAGGATTAATATGATTAGGAAATTCCTGATGAATTACCTGTTCATAATAACATTGAAGCTAATAACACTGACTTTATGATTACCTCAACCAACTCTCATGACCCTTCTGGTACCTCTAGTGTCATTTCGACTTTACATGCTCCTGATGTTGAGTTGAGGAAGAACCAACTTTACACTGTTTTAGACCAAGTCAATCATAATAATAACAACTCTCTCTTTCCTTAAACCCACACTTACAAATTACCTGAATTTAAATTCTGATCTTTAACATTATCTAAATCATTATCATTTACATTAATTTATTATTTATATCATTTTTTATAAATATTATTAATATGTTAAATCAGTTCTTGAGATGAGATTGCCTGTTAGATAATTATCGCATTTTGTATTAAGTAATAAATGACTGCTTAGGAGCATTAGGATAATGTTTATTATTAATTTTATTGATATTGTTATTATTTGTATTAGAATCTTAATGTAGATTATGATTTTAATTAGATCTTACAAATCCAATTCTATTGTTATCTCTGTCAAATAAAGTGTAAAATGACCTGAGGAATACTTAACCTAGAGTCCAGCCAGTGTCAAGAGTGTCAGGAACAATACCAATAACACAATCATCTACTCCGTCTATTTTGAAATGCAATACATAATCATCAGGAGTCATAGTCAGACTTATAAATTACTGTTCATTTGTACTTGAATTCTCTCCAAATAATTCGAATACAATATTTGGCAATGTACTTTTCTGCTTGCAATTATCAATACTGATATCTGATAGAATGTTGTTCACTTTATCTTAAGGACCATATATCAGGTATGTACCTGTATCTACAATTGTCTTACAACCATTAGGACATAAAACCGTTTCTCTTTATTTTCTCTATTCTTACTACTGTTTTTATGTAAATTAACCATCCTGATATTACTTATATACACTTCTTAGGTTTATTGTCCAATAATTTTCATCACTTATAGGCGAAAACACAAATTCATCTTCTAAATTCTTTTTATATTTCATGTCAGCGCCTCCGAAAGTTATTGAGCCTATTTATGAATAAAAATGAAAACAAATATATGATATAATGATGTATATGGAATGTACCTGTTTCAGGTCCTAAGTAATAAGCGAACTGGTTTTTTTCACCTCTATTAGTGAGAAGTCCTTGTGCCATGATATTATCGAATAGAGGTAGGATAGACTGCTTTTTGAGATTTTAATTAGGATAGGCTAGTCCAAGAATTCCATCCCATACGACTTCATCCAAAAGAGGCACTTCAACTTCAGTAGCTATTCCTATTATTTGATTATTGACTGTAAGGTCTCCAAGAGTGATAGTTTCCTTAGCCATGTCTCCTTAAACTTTCCCTGAAAGGTATTGGATTGCCATTACTGCTCCGTCGAAAATCGTAAAGCTGTTACTTTCTTCATATTGTTTATGGTTCAAACATCGACTTGTATTACATTTATGACTTGGAATCCAAAACTCACAGCTTCCTGTATCAAATAGCATCCTAAAAACTTGGATTTTCTTCTCATCACTTTTTATCCCCACACCTACACCTATGTCTCCGTAAAATGTTGCTAATCTTTTTTATGATATTACTTATTAGTGTAATGTTATCTCTTTTTTTTATAAAAATCGAAACTTTCTTCTGTTATTCAATTGTACCATTTTCAATGAAAGCAATAATTTGTCATGTGAATCTTTCTAAAAATATCCCTTTAAAGGAATATTAATTAAACCATTTATTTTTGTTAAAAAAACTATTAACAAAATTATTATTTTTAGCTACATTATTATTTTATCTAATAATTATAAGCATTTTAATATACACTTATATAAATTTTCAATTTTATATTATATTAACAATCATATAATCATATCAATATATTTTCTTACATTAATTTATTAAAAATTTAGTAATATTTTATTGAAGTTATTTCAGTAAAAAGGATTTCTAAAATTAATACTTTTTATTCAATTTTTTAAATGTTTTTATTTTCAAAAAAATTTACAATATCATTTGTCATTAGGTTAATATATTAATGCTAGTAAATATTATTTTTGTAAGAATCAAAAATTTTTTATACTTATTAAGGCTGATTTTATTTAAATTGAATTATTAATTTATGAATTAAAATTAATAATTTTGAATCGCAATCATTAATTTCCTAATATATAACTAAAAGATTATACCATAAACTAAAAGCAAGTACTTAAAAATAAATCTTTGTATTCTTATTTAATTTCTTAGCTAAATTAATCATAATTATGAGATAAATTATGACTCAAAAATTCATAAAATTATAATTTATTAAAAATTAATGTATTAAAAATTTATTTAAGCTAGTTTATTTCTAATATCAAATTAATTTATTAAGAAATTTAAAAAATCATATTTTAAATTAAATAACTATCATCTTGATTATTAATATTACTTATTAAATATTCATAAGCTTCTTTTACCTTTAATTAATAATAAATTAAAGAACTTATTTTTTTTAAAGTAAATAAAAAGAATATTGTATATAAAAAAATGGATTTTTTTTATCAAATTCTTAAGAAATAAATTCTTTATGAAATCTTTTTTTTCCAAAAGGTAATAATTTAGAGCAAATTAGATTGAATTATGGATTATTAATATTTTCAAATTTATATAATTAACTTATTAAATATATATTTATAAAATAAAAAAATACCTTTCAATAGTTTGTTACAAAGCATTTATTTTTTCTAATCGATATAAGTACATTAAAAACTAGACAAAAATTATGAAATAATTTTCTGAACTCTGTTTTTAATAAGTTAATAAGGTAATGAAAAATTGATAAATTATATTATATTCATAAAAGCTGTCATCATTTTTTAATAAGATGATTCCAAACTTAAAATTATTGAGATAATATTCATACATTTAATAATTCTTTAAATATTTTTTCTTTTTTAGGTTGATATGATTTGATGAAATAAGAAAACAGTAAAATATTGATTTTAGATAATTAAGGAATCATAATAGTTTTTTTAAACAATTGAGCAAGTTTTCTTTTAATTTTTAATTCATTATCAGTAAAACTGAAATTCTTTTATAATTTAAAATAGTTTAAATGATTATCAATCGAGGATAAGTAAATTAACTCTGATATTTACTATTAATTCATATAATAATGATATTAATAAAAATATTTAAATAGACTATATCAATTTATTTATCAGGATTATTTATTCAACCTCATAGAATTTAACTTATCAACAGGATAAAATCCAATTTTCTTATTAACTCCTGGCTATTAGAAATCAAAGATGGTATAGAAATTTTTGAGGAAAACTTATCCTAAAGTAATAAGATCATTTTCAATAGTGTCTGGACAAATAGATGGGACGCATTAATTAGTATCACCTATTTTGTCCATATATTGTTTTGCTGTTAATTCAAGATCAAATTATTTGCCATTAGGGTCTTTCAAAGTAAGCAGCAAATTAGGAAGTTGGCTCAAGTCTTTGCAAAGCGAAGGCTCTAGTCTAAATAAATTTTCAGGGAAAAACTATAAAAACCAAAGTTTAGGAACATAATTTAAATAAGTCCCAGTATCTACCAACAACTTGCATCCATCTTAACACATTAATTAATTGGTTTGAGATTTCTGAATAAACTTTTACAATCTTATCTAAAATTTGATTTTCTGTTGACTAGACTTGTCAATCTTAGCTTTACTAAATCTTTTCATCTTAAATCTCAACCCTTTCTAACTGGTCTTTAACTAAATATTATAAATTTTAGTTTGCCATTGAGATTCTTCATCTATATCAGATACTTTAGTCCATAGAATCTTAGATGGACTATGACTGTCGAATTCGTCTTTTAACTCATCTACAATAACTCCGAAACTAGCTTTTGCTTCTTTTCCTTCTGGAATATAATAAGTGAAAACCTACCTATCTAATAATGAAGGAGTTTCAGATATTTTATCAATAATACTCTTTTCTGTAATAGGCACTTAATTATTTACATCAAACCAATATCCTAATCCGAGAATCCCATCCCAAGATGATCCTGTAGCTATTTCGAGATTAACAACATTTGCAATAAAAAAAGGCTAATCACTAATTTTCAGATCTCCAATTGAAATATCATCATATATTATTTTACCACTATTGTCACCACTCACATATGCTATTTTTTTATCAATTGCTTTTTCCCAATCTTTTCCTTACCAATTCACATCATATTTGTTATGGTTTTCACATATTATCGTATTACATTGAGACCCAATTAAAAACACATTTGTAGATCCAGTATCCAGTAACATTAAAAACTCATTTGCATACAATCCTTTTCTGTATGATTATTAATGGCAAACATTATTTACCTTCTTTTATTTTCTTTTCAGTAATCTTCTTAATGAATTATTATCGCTACTTTATTCTTTACACTTTCCACACATATCTCCAACACATATTTTTGCAACATGTGCTAAACTTCCTTGGTCATATTATTCTTTAAATGTTAAAAGACTAAATTAACTCCCTGGACCTCTTTTTAATCTTTGATTTTTCTAATTATCAATTAAATAAGCATCTAATTAAAACTTATTTAATAAGTTGTATATATTTTATTTTTAACTCTACATTTATTTAATTTATTAATTACTTCACTTATGTATTATTTTAAATCTAAAACTATTTTTCGTTAATTAAAAAATTAAATTAAAAAAATTAATACTAAAAACTATTTAAATTGCTTCATTAATAATTTTTTATAATTATAATAAATATTTTTTTATAATTATATCTATAAATTTTTATATCAAAATATTTAAGAAATAATATATATATTATTTTTATTATTAAAAATTTATGAAAAATATAATTGATGATTAATATATTATAAAAAATAAATTAAAAATATATACTTAAGTATATTTATAATAATTTAAACGATATTTCTAAATGGAAGGTGTGAAATAATTATATTAAGAGTCTTTATATAAAACTACAAGTATAGTAAATGTAGCTTTAAATAACATTATAAATCCGATAGGTGAAGAAAACTTAAAAATATTAGAAAAAAATATTGAAAAAATAGATTAGAATAGTAATAGCTCAAAATTATCAGTAATATAGAAAAGTTTTTATAATGCACAAAAAAGTATATTAGAAAATATTTTATATAAATAAAAATAGTGGGGATAAAATGTAAAAGAAAAACAATTAGAATTAGAATATCAATTAAAAATAAATTATGATTATGATATAAATTAATGGTGGTTAAGTAGTGAAAATGTATAATTTCTTTAGAATATTCATCAGACTATGTGAGTATTACTTTTAGATGAATTGGATAGTTACGGATTAAAAAAATGCTATGATTATCTGCAAAATGTTATTTTTATTTAAAAACTAGCAAGATAATACGACCCTTATTTGGTATACGGTTAAAGTTTGAAGTATATTAATTAAAATATAGAATAGCAATTTAAAGAATAAAAAAGCTACATAAAATTTGATTCACAATTACAATAAATAAATAATATTAAAGAAAAGTTCAAATTTTTCTGTAGATTTTCAAATGCAACATATGGAGACTTTTATAATTAAGTATTATCAGGAAAAGATATAAAGAAATTGGTTTTTCAATAAAAAGATTAAATTGCATAATTCATAAATAACTTAAAAGAGTATGATGTATAAATAGATAGTAAATATATAATGGACTATAACTTAGAAGCTACACCATTAAATCCAGCTTACATTATTTACAACTATGAAACAAAAAAGCAGTTGATTTTCTGTTTAAGAGGAAGTTATAATTGGGCAGATGCTATCACGGATATTGCTTGTTTCCAGTTAGAATTCATAATTTATAGAAACGAAAAAAATGATTCATACTAACTGTAAATAATATACGACTTTAAAGAAAACAAGTTAGAATCAGATGAAAAAAAAGATATTTTTGAACAGGAAATATGAGTTGGGTCATCGATTTTTGCTTGAGGATATGCTCATTCAGGGATATTTACAGCTGCAATTTAATTGTACAAAAAATTGGTGAAACTATTGAAAATTCTTCACTCTCATAATAAAATAGACTTGGATTACAGCTACACTTTGACTGGCCACTCTTTAGGAGGAGCTATGAGTCAAGCTATCCTTTTGTTGTTCATCTTGTATCCTGTCAATTTCATTCCTGATT
>Ga0315908_10004104_pt1 | contig 10524 bp, 4 predicted proteins | sample LakEriMetagenome_12_FD_203520 | JGI IMG/M metagenome (GOLD analysis project Ga0315908, IMG submission 203520) | Freshwater fungal communities from buoy surface, Lake Erie, Ohio, United States - Buoy 4 MA124 | ecosystem: Environmental > Aquatic > Freshwater > Lake > Lake biofilm | place: USA...
TTTGATTTTTTTTTCTTTATCCAATATATAAATAACAGGAGTAGAGTAGATGTCGTATTTGTCTTTCAAATTATTGTAATGTGCACCATCGTAGACGTTTATCCAATCTAATTTCTTTTCGTCGACATACTTTTTGTATTTGTCAAACTCTTGTTGGGTATAAACGCAATATACTTTTACATCCATTTTTTCTTTCAATAATTGGTGGTATAAATCTAATAATTTAGGAATTTCTATTTGACAATGACTACAATCGACATCCCAAAAAACAAGGATGGTGTATTTCGCTTTAATAGTATGAAGTCTTAGAAAAGTTTTTTCTATTTCGGCAGTATTGCTAATGAAAATTTTTGTCATTTCTTCACTAGTTTTTGCATTTTCAAATCCCATTTTAGCAATTTTATCATGACTTTGTATTGGAATTAGAGGCAGTTCGGGAGCAATTGTATCCAATAATAGCGGTCGTAAAATATTAGCTCGGTTGATAATATTATTTACAATATTATCGTCATTGTAGATGTCTTTAGCTTTTCCTGTTTTGAAATATTTATCTACAATGTAAACAAATACTTTGTCAAAGCCCATTATCTTTGAAGTTTCATATTTGTTCACAAAGTTTGCCAACAACAATTTGTACATAATAGAGCCTTCAACCGCTTGATTCATGATTCTATCAATTTCAACAGAAACAGAATCTGGATCTCGCATTACGACCGATTCAAAATAACGTGTCAATCGACCATAAAAGAAAGGCGTTCTAGCCAATGCATCTTCTTTAAAGTCAACCCCATCCCAATAATGATCCTTATAATAGTTAAAAACAGCTATACTATCTGGACGACCATTTGAAGCTTTAGGGATGTTTTTAAGGAGTTTTTCAATTTTTAAATTCAAAGCGTCACTAATGAAAGTCCCTTTGTTTCTATTGATGAATGATTTTTCATAATTATCAATGTTCTCAGAAATTTGTTTCTGTTTTCCAGACATAAAATCAGTAGAGTCTTTTTTACTTAGCCCTTTGGTTTTTGGTAAATAAGATTCGAATTCAATTCGTTGAACCTCAAAATATTTGATATAATCGAAGAAATCGTTTTGAACTTTTGAATTGCTACATTGTAATAACTCTTTATAATTAACTATTGATTCACTTGAAATGTCTAAATTCTGATTTTCATCATCAACAATAAAATCAAAATAGATTGATTTTCCTTGGCCTACAAGTGAATAAATCCCTTTGTATAATTTCTTTTTACCGTTGAATTCAATCTTGCCATTTTTGATATTGGTACACGTATCTACAATCATATTTTTATCAAATTGATAAAAAGTTAAGTAGGCAATGGTGTCTTTACAATGTTTTAAATTAATTTTAATATCATAGCTATTTTGAGCTTTAATAGAATTAATTGAAAATAAAATGACTAAGGAAAAGATTATTTTTTTCATTTATTATAAATAGTATTTAGAATAAAATAGTAGGTAAAATTCAAATTTATCTTAATTGCGCCCCTAATTGTGTTTGGAAATTAATCTGAAGTTTACTCATAATTTTTTCAATTTGAGTATCTGTCAATGTTTTGGATTCATCTTGAATGGTAAAACTAACCGCGTATGATTTTTTCCCTTCAGGCAAATTTTTACCAACATAAACGTCGAATAAAGTAATATCCTTTAACAAAGTCTTTTCAGTTTGTCTTGCTATACTGTAAATGTCTTCAAACGCAACGGTTTCATTTAGTAATAAGGCTAAATCTCTTCTTACTTCAGGATATTTAGGAATTTCTACAAATTTAATTTTATTTGATATTGATTTTAAAACTGTATTCCAGTCAAAATCAGCATAAAGAACTTCTTGTTTGATATCGAAATGTTTTAATATTGATTTTTTAACAGTTCCAAATTCAACCAACACATTATTTCCATTAGCGAAAGCAATCCCTTCAGCGAACACACCTTTGGAAATCGGTTTGGTCTGTACATTATTAATTCCTAATCTTGACAAAATACTTATTACATATCCTTTAAATAGGAAGAAATCCGATGGTTTTTGGGTATTTGTCCAGCTTTCTTCTAATCTATTTCCTGTGGTAAATAATGATAAATGTTTTGGTTCATCAAATCCTGATGGTAATTTATGGTAGGTTTTTCCAAATTCAAATAACTTCAAATCGGTATTTCTACGATTAATATTAAAAGAAACCGCTTCGAGTCCTGAAAACAATAAAGATTGTCTCATAGCGGACAAATCGTTACTTAATGGATTAAGAATAAGTACGTTATAATCTTCTTTTAAATTTTCAGATAATTTTATGTAGTCTGGAGTTGTTAAAGAATTGGCCATCATTTCATGAAATCCTAAGGATGTCAATTGATTTCCAATAACATTTTGCACTTTATAATCTTCCGTTCTTCCTGAATTGGAAACAGTCGCATTTACTTTATTTGTAAAATTGATGTTGTTGTAACCGTAAACTCTTAGTAACTCTTCAATTACATCAATCTCTCTTTGAACATCCACTCGATAAGCTGGAATTATAAGGCCTAAACTTGAATCGGATACACTGGTAACTTTAATATCTAAGGAGACTAATATTTTCTTAATAGTTTCTTTAGGTATTGCTTGTCCGATAATTTTAGTTACATTTTCGAAATTTAAAACCACAGAAAAATCACCATTTTTGGTGTTATTTACATCGATAAGATCTGAAGTTATTTCACCCCCAGCAACTTCTAATATCAAAATGGCTGCTCTTTTCAACGCATAATCTGTAATTCCTGGATCAATTCCTCTTTCAAATCTAAATGATGCATCGGTACTTAAACCAAGTCTCTTAGCTGTTTTTCTAATTGAAACTGGATTGAAATAAGCACTTTCTAGAAAAACGGCAGTAGTATTTTCAGAAACACCAGAATCAATTCCGCCAAAAACACCAGCAATACAAAGTGGACCATGAACATCGCAAATCATGATGTCTTCTTCATTCAAACTTCTTTCAATTCCGTCTAATGTGATAAACTTTGTTCCTGATTTTACTGTATCAACAATAATATTTCCATTAATTTTTGAAGCGTCAAAAGCGTGAAGCGGTTGTCCTAATTCATGAAGTACATAATTAGTGACATCTACTATATTGTTTTTTGGAGTTAATCCAATTGCTTTTAATTTGTTTTTTAGCCAATCAGGTGATGATTTTACTGTAACTCCAGAAATGGTAATCCCACAATATCTGGGAGTTAATATGGTGTTATTGACTTTAACATCAATTTTGAAAGTTCTTTTGTCAACCTTAAATTTATTTACAGAAGGAGTAATTAATTCATATTGCTTTCCGTCTCTTTGAATTAATCCAGCGCGCAAATCTCTCGCTACACCCAAATGACTCATGGCATCAGCACGATTTGGAGTTAATCCAATTTCAAATACTTCATCAGATTCTATTTTAAAAACTTTAGCAGCTGGACTTCCCGGTGTTAAACTAGAATCTAGAATCATAATTCCTTCATGACTCTCACCAAGGCCTAATTCATCTTCAGCGCAAATCATTCCGTGGCTTTCTTCCCCTCTAATTTTTCCTTTTTTTATTTCAAATGATTGTCCTTCTTTATCGTATAGTTTTGTTCCAATTGTTGCAACAGGAACTTTTTGACCCGCAGCAACATTGGATGCGCCACATACAATTTGTATTGGAATACCTGTTCCAATATCAACAGTTGTCACTTTCAATTTATCAGCATTAGTATGTTGTACGCAGGTTAACACATGCCCAATAACTACGCCTTCTAATCCGCCTTTTAAACTTTCAAATTTTTCTACGCCTTCAACTTCTAATCCAAGATCAGTCAATACTTCAGCAGTATCCTCCGATTTTAAATCAATATTGATAAATTGTTTTAACCAGTTATATGATATTTTCATTTGTTATTTATAATAAAGTTGCAAATATAAGGATTGCAGATTGTAGTTGGAAAGATTTTTTATCCTTTTTTACCACCCCTTCCAGGCTAGCGAACTAGTGAAAAATGGGAGCTAAATTGTTGGTTTGTATTTTGTTCTGTATAATAAACCGTAAACCAATAATCCGAAGCTGGTAATGGATTTCCATTATAATTTCCATCCCATCCTGGTCCTGAAGGTTTGATTTGTTTAATCAGTTTTCCATATCGATCAAATATATCAATATAGGAATTGGGTTGGTTTTTTAGTTCAGTAATATTCCAAGTGTCATGAATGTTATCCCCGTTTGGAGTAAAATAATTTGGATAATCTATTATTTGTACCGTAATTTTTTTCACACCGCAGAAAAATTTATCTCTAACTAATATTTCATGAACTCCCATTGATAAATTATTGAATACGTTATTATCCTGATAGGGGTTTAAATCTAATTTGTATTCGTAAATTCCAATTGGTAATACGTTTACAGTGACCGTTTGTGTTTCTGAAAAGTAATTAGATACAATAGCGCTTACTATTTCCGGAGACAAACGACTGTCAATAGTAGCATTTGCTCCAGCAGAACATCCAGAAATATTGTTGGTTGCCATTACTGAATAAGTTCCTGGTAAGATGGCACGGTAATTATTTCTAGTTTGTCCTGCAATTATCCCGTTATTGTTTGACCATACAAACGAGTGTTCATTAGAATTTAAATTGGTAAATAATGTAAATGAACCAATAGAATTCCCATCAGCATCCAAACAAATATAACCGTCCTGGGGTAAAGTTACATTTGGCAAACTATTTACAACTATAGTTCCATTAAATGTGGCAGGCGGATTGCAACCACCTTGAGTTGTAAGTGTAAAATTATAAGTTCCATCGACTGTTGGAGTTCCATTAATAGAATATACTCCATTACTAAAATTACCCGTTAATCCTGTTGGCAGACTACCAGAAGTTATTGAAACGCCGGTGGCCAAACCTCCAACATTAAAAGTTATTGGATTAATTTCTGAATTTAAACATAAATTAGGTATTGAATTATTTAATATTAGATAGGGTAATGGATCAATAATAATGGTAAAGTTAGTGGTCGAAGCGGTTTGGCAAATTGCAGGATTTGCGGTTATGGAGTAGGTCACTGTGTAAGTTCCAGGCACACTATTGGCAAGGTTTATTTCACCGGTTACTGCGTTAATACTTAAACCTGTAGTTGAAGTAAAAACTCCTCCTGAACTAAATCCTATAGCCCGAATAATCTGTGGATTTGTATCGTTAATACAAATGGGAGAATTGTAAGAAAATCCAGTAACAGTAGGTAAATAAACCGAAAGATTAAAATCGGTAATTGCAAAACAACCTGTAAAAATATTATTTAATCTTATAAATAGCTGTTGTGGATTAGATGTATTTCTAAAATTATTAGGCGTTGCAATTGCATTAGTATTGGTTACGGCGTCATTATAACTGGTATAATAGGTTGCTACTAAATTGGGTTGATTTCCAATAGCTAAGCTACTATTTGGGGTCAAATCAAAATTAGCTTCCCCAGGAAAATTGGGTAAACTACATTTTTGAAAATCCGTTTTAGAAATGGTAGTAGGAGCTTGAAAAAAAGTTGCCGTACCTGACCAGGTAATTGAAAAAGCACTGACACCAACAGGCCGGTCAATTGCAATGTAATAGATTTCGTTATCCAATACATTCATCCAATTAACATAGCTGTTTCCATCGGGACCGGGTCCTTCACTAACATCTGTTTCAGTACTATTAATACCGGTTAAGTTGTCTGTTAATCCTGCTTGTAGTGGGTTAGTAGTCGAGCAACGGACGGCTGTTCCTAAATTACCACACGCTACATTAGGCCCAAAAATCCAAAAATCTAAATCTTCAACTAAATCAGGGCTTTGGGGTGTTAATGTAAAACCCAAAGTTCCTCCAGTTCTGATTTTTATTTTTAACCATAAGCTGTTGTTTTCTCCAAGACCACAGGCATTTCCTGGTGAAATTTCTTGAATTCCAATTCCATTTGCAGTTAAACCAGATAAATTAGCGTTTCCACAAATAAAAATTGCATTAATACAGTCGTTTTGTGACGACATAGTGAAAGTAAAAAACAAAGCAATTAGTGTTATTTTACAAGGTATTTTTTTTGAAATAAAAATCATTATTTTAGGAAATAAGTGAAGTCATTATTAAATGTAAATTTATAAAATAAATTTAAATAACAGATTTTTAAAAATTAACTAATGTAGTTCCAAATATTTTTTCGTTTGGATATTTCCATAAAGACTACTCTAAGAATTGCATTTATAGGTTTTTCTAATGAAGTGTCCTCTTTTAATATTTTAACAGCATAATTTCTAGCTATATTCAGGATGTCTCTATCTTTAACTAAATCGGCAATTTGAAGGTTTAAAACACCGCTTTGTTGGGTACCCATCAAGTCGCCAGGACCTCGAAGTTTTAAATCAACCTCAGCAATTTCAAAGCCATCATTGGTTCGAACCATAGTTTCCATTCTGGTTTTACTGTTGTTAGATAATTTATTTGAGGTCATCAATACACAATAACTTTGATCGGCACCACGACCTACACGGCCTCGCAATTGGTGCAATTGAGAAAGTCCGAAACGTTCTGCACTCTCAACAATCATAACACTTGCGTTAGGGATATTGACACCCACTTCAATTACAGTTGTAGCTACCATAATATTGGTTTTTCCTTCAGCAAATCGTTTCATTTCAAAGTCTTTTTCTGTGGGTTTCATTTTCCCGTGTAGAATGGATACAGCGTATTTAGGTAATGGAAATTCTCTAGAAATGGTATCGTAACCGTCCATTAAATCTTTAAAATCCATTTTTTCAGATTCTTGAATCAAAGGGTAAACCACATATATCTGTCTACCTAATTCAATTTGCTCCGTCACAAAAGCCATGACGTTCAAACGATTGTTGTCGTATCGATGCACCGTCTTAATTGGTTTTCTTCCAGGTGGCAATTCGTCAATAAGTGAAATATCTAAATCGCCATACAAACTCATTGCAAGTGTTCTTGGAATAGGGGTGGCAGTCATTACTAAAACATGCGGTGGAATTTCGTTTTTCTTCCATAATTTCGATCGCTGCTCTACTCCAAACCGGTGTTGCTCATCTATGATTGCTAAACCTAAATTTTGAAATTTCACCTTTTCTTCTAATAAGGCGTGTGTCCCGATTAATAGTTGTAATTCACCGTTTTCCAGTTCTTCATCAATGATTTTTCTATCTGAATTTTTTGTTGAACCTGTTAATTTTTTTATATTGATATTCATGGTTTTAGCTAATTCTGATAAACCAATAAAATGTTGATTAGCTAGAATTTCTGTCGGAGCCATTAAGCAAGCTTGAAAGCCATTATCTAAAGCTAAAAGCATACTCATAAAGGCTACAATGGTTTTTCCGGAACCTACATCTCCTTGTAACAATCGGTTCATTTGGGCAGGATTTCCCATGTCATTTCTAATTTCTTTGAGAACCCTTTTTTGAGCATTGGTAAGTTCAAATGGTAGGTGGTTTTCATAGAAATCACTAAATAAATTCCCCACTTTATTAAAAGCATGACCTTTAATTTTGTGTTTCCGAACTAAATTCTTGGTTATTAAGTGCAGCTGAATGTAAAATAACTCTTCAAATTTCAATCGGAATTGGGCTTTAGATAATAATTCAACACTTTTAGGAAAATGAATATTGAAAAGCGCTTCTTTTTTTGATAGTAGATTTAGCTCGGTTCTAAGATAATCAGGAAGTGTTTCTGAAAACAAATTATGAGTTTCCAAAAATAATTGTTGCATTAATTTATTCACTACTTTATTCGTTATCCCTCTATTGGTAAGGGTTTCTGTAGAGGGATAAACAGGTTGCATAGCGGAACGCAAACTCTTTTCATGTTCCGATAAAAGCTCAATTTCTGGATGCGCCATATTGTAAATACTACTAAATGAAGTGCATTTTCCAAAAATTACAATCGGAACGTTTAATTCCAAACTCTCGCGAATCCACTTATGGCCTTGAAACCACACCAATTCCATTTGGCCTGTTTCGTCTACAAAAGTGGCAACCAACCTTTTTTTTCCCTTTGCAGGTTCAACGGTTTTAATATGAATTATTTTTCCAATCAATTGAACTTCAACGCTATTGCTGTCTAATTCATTGATTTTATAATAACGTGTACGATCAATGTATCGATAGGGATAGAGATTGATTAAATCTAGGTATTTATGAATGCCTAATTCTTTTCGCAACAAATCTCCACGTTGTGGTCCAACGCCTTTAAGGTATTCAATAGGAGTTTGAAGTAATTGAGACATTTTTCGATTCTTTGGACTTAGAACTATTTACAGCGAAGATAGTTTTTTGTTTGCAAATTTGAAAATGCCATTCTAGAACTTATTTATCGAAAGCTGTGATATATTAATCAAAGGCAATATCTTTGAAACTTAAATAAATTGATATGCATAAACATCTAGCGTTGCTTCGTGGAATTAATGTTTCCGGTCACAATATGATTAAAATGGATGTTTTGAAAAGTACTTTGGAGAATCTAGGTTTCCAAAAAGTACAAACCTACATACAGTCTGGAAATGTTTTTTTGGAATCTGATGAAGTAAGTGCAGCTAAAATTGCCTTTATAATTAAGCAAGAAATCTATAAGGTTTTTGGTTTTGATGTGCCAATACTAGTCATTTCAAAAGCGGATTTAGAAGCGTGTTTTGTCAATTGTAAATTTCTAAAAGAAAAGGATGTTGACCTAAAAAAGGTATACGTTGCTTTTGTTTCCAAGGAACTTAAAGCAGAAAATATCAATGATTTAAAAATGAGTCAGTTCAAGCCTGATGAAGTCCAAATTGATTCCACAAGAATATTTATTAAATACCATATTAGTGCTGGGAAAACAAGATTGGATCAAAAATACATAGAGAAAAAACTAAATCTCACCGCAACAATTAGAAATTGGAATACAGTTACGCAGTTATTAAAAATGTACGAAGAGCAATAAATTATGAAATACTTTTTTCTATTGATGTCTTTATTTTCATTTGCCCAACAAACAAAATCGGTTGATTTCACTTCGGTAATTGGTAAAATTGAAATCAACGCTTTGGATAAATCGGTTGCTGGTGAGGTTACTTATAATTTTGAAATTATTAATTCCATCGATACAATCAAAATTGATGCTCAAAACATGGATTTTTCCAATTTGAAAATAAACAATATACAAGTAAAATTCAGTAATAATCGAAAGCAAATCTTACTTTTCGAAGGATATAAATTAGGAGTTAACCAATTAACTTTCAATTATTGGGTGCAGCCAAAACAAGCGATGTATTTTGTTGGAAAAGGGGAGCAGCTTCAAATTTGGACACAGGGGCAAGGAAAATACACAAGCAATTGGTTTCCAAGTTTTGATGATCCCAATGAAAAACTAATTTTTAACTTGGATATCAAATTTAATAATCGTTTTCAGGTTGTATCTAATGGTAAATTAGAAAATAAAATAGCAAGTCAAGATAATTTTATTTGGAATTACCGAATGAAAAAGCCAATGAGCAGTTATCTTCTAATGTTGGCAATTGGTAAATTTGAAATAAAACAAGAAAAATCTCAAAGTGGAAAATCCTTGTTTTATTACATTGAAAAGGAAGATTATTCAAAATTTGAACCGACTTACAGGTATTCTAAAACGATCTTTGATTTTTTAGAAAAAGAAATTGGGGTAAAATATCCTTGGGAAGTATACAAGCAAGTGCCCGTTCGAGATTTTCTATATGCAGGGATGGAAAACACTTCGGCAACTGTATTTTCAAGAGATTTTGTAGTTGATTCGGTTGGCTTTAAAGATAAAAATTATGTGAATGTAAACGCACACGAGTTGGCGCACCAGTGGTTTGGCGATTTGATTACGGCTCAATCGGGAAAACACCATTGGTTACAAGAAGGTTTTGCAACTTATTATGCTTTATTAGCTGAAAGAGAAGTTTTTGGGGATGATTATTTCTTTAAAAAACTATTTGATACCGCATTGCAATTGAAGTCGGCATCAAAAACAGATACAAATCCAATATTAAGTGATAAAGCAAGTTCACTAACATATTACCAAAAGGGTGCTTGGGTTTTATTTGTATTGAGAGAAGAGGTAGGTTCGAAGATTTTCCAAAAAGCAGTTAAAAATTACCTAAAAAAGTACTCCTTTAAAAATGTTATAACAGACGACTTTTTAAATGAAATACAGAAAATTTCTACCTACGATTGTGATTCGTTTAGTAAGAAATGGTTAGAGAATTCCAATTTTGATTATGAATATGCTATCCAATTGTTATCTAAGAATAAATCCATCCAATTATTATTGGATACTAAGAAAATGAAAGCAATTCCTTTTAATGATAAGCGAGATTTATTTGAAAAAATTATGGTTTCAACTGTTTATTTTCCAATTAAGGAAGAAATTATTTATCAATGTGAAAAAGTGCCTTTTGAGGAAAAGCAGCAACTTATAAAATTAGCTTTGGCAACCAATGAGATAAACGTGAGACAAGCAATTGTGAA
>Ga0315908_10004108_pt1 | contig 10518 bp, 3 predicted proteins | sample LakEriMetagenome_12_FD_203520 | JGI IMG/M metagenome (GOLD analysis project Ga0315908, IMG submission 203520) | Freshwater fungal communities from buoy surface, Lake Erie, Ohio, United States - Buoy 4 MA124 | ecosystem: Environmental > Aquatic > Freshwater > Lake > Lake biofilm | place: USA...
AACAAAAAGATGAATTAATTTAAATATCGACTTGGATTTATAATAATGATTTATCCAATCTAATAGAAAATATAGACAATTATATGAAATTACCAATTTAAATAGAAATAAATAAAGGTATAATAAATAATATTACTAATTATGCTGATATTTGTATGTTTCATCTAATAGAAATAATAAAATGAAATAAGATAAATTAAAATTCTGATTAATTAAGTTCCCTAAGATCTAATAATTTTGTTGATATTTTTCTTAATATGAAAGGATTTTAAAAAATAAAGTTTAATCTTTAATAAATTAATCATTTTGATACTATTTCAATAACAATTTAATTATCGCATTACTTAATATAGTTTAATAATAAAATGATTTAACATTTTAGATACGAAAAATTAATTATATAATATTCTAATTTATTAGATTCAAAATATCAAATTAATTTTCTAGTCACGACTTTTTCAATTATAGTATTTATTTTTCACAATAAAAAAGATTAAATTTAAATTTTTATAAAAAATTAAATTGCTATTTAAAATTTACTAAAACTGATTTAAAAATATGATTCACAATTAACATTAATAATTTTACATTTAATTAGTAAATTATTTTAAATTTAAAGTTACGAAAATGTAATATAAATTTTTATTAAAATAGAGAATAATTATCAATGAAAATGAAATAGAAATTCTAAAAATTTTTCATAAACTCGGATTTAAATAAATTCTTTAAAAAGTAAATAACTTCAATAAATATGATAATAAATCTCAAAAATAAATAAAAAATTTAAGTTATTAAATGTTAAAATTATTTGAAGATTATTAAAATTATATATGAATCCTATATTTTTATTCATTTTAAATTAATTAAAATAATACTTTTATTTATATTATATATAATATAATAAATAAGTTAATTTTGATGAAATCTAATCTTTTGATTTTTATGGTAAATAACTTTATTTTTTATGAATTATTCATTTTAATAACAAATAAAATATCAAAAAAATAAAGCAAAATATTGACATTCGGAACATTAAGTTTATTAGTAATAATGATAAATATTAGATTTTATGCTAAAAATAAATAAGAGAATAGTTTCGAGTTTCTAGAAATAAGTAGGACATTTACATAACAAGAAATAAGAAGCCAATATAAAAGCAAATTAATTTAATTGCATCCTGATAAAAACCAAGAAGATGAATAAGCGGGTAACAAATTCATTAGATTAAAAGAAATATTCCAGTTTCTACTAGAAGAAAAAACCCGAGTCCTTTATGATAAGTACCACATCTCTGAAGTGAAAAAACACTACACTTTAAAGGAATTAGAACAGGAATAGTACTATTTTACTCTTGCTGAAGGCACTTTCACTTATCTCATCTATTGTATTTTTGTATTGTTGCTCACTTACGAACAGAATCTACAGCCTAGTCGTATTTATGCCCTTTTTATACTCTTTTTCTTATACTTTTCTGAATTATTCTATCTACACCGATCAAGTATTATATTTTATTATTATTTATTATTGCTGATATATTGTGTTTACTTATTTATTTATTATATTTTATTCTTTCTAAATATTTATATTTCTTAAATATTATTTATTATACTTTTATTTAATTTTAAGATTCTCTACAATAGGATGTTATTGATAAGTTTTTTCCTAAGGTCTCTATTTTTGATAGGATTTAGTTTGCTCGTCTTTTCTTTAGTCCTGTCGTAGCTATTCTTAGATCCTATTATGCTATTTTTACTGCCAATACTCTTAACGATATTATCAAAAAAATGGATAAAATTATCAAAACCTAATAGATTATTGAAGAGTTAGATAGTAAATCCAAATTATAGTATATCGAAGATAGTTTAAGAGAAATAAATAATTATGCTAAATAAATTACTCACATGCTCTAAGAATAAGTACAAAATTAGCAAAATAAAAAATAAATCAGGAATTAGAGATTCACTAAATTCATTTAGTTGATTGGTATTATTGGTATAAGTGTTTTTGCTTTTAAATATTATGAACTTTACGATGTTTTTGAATTTCTAGAAAAATTATTAAAAGACTGAATAATATATTTATTTTTATGATAAATAATAATTTTTAGGCTATAGATTATATGATAATATGATAATATGATAATAATAAGATTATAATAATATAATAATAATAATATTTTGATAGTGAAAGTATATAATCATTATTGATGAGAATATGTATTAAGATAAGTATTGGAGTGATTGTATAGATAACTTTATGAATAATACCACTAGACCAACTGACCTGCATGATTTCCAGTTAAAATGCTAGAACAATTTGGATGCCAATTAAAATCCCTAATAAGATGAGTATGATTAGTTTACAATTCCTTAACTTTTTGATTTGTAAGAATATCCCAAATAAACAACTTACCACAAGCACTTCCACTAGCTATATACCTACTACCATTAAAATTCATTGGACTAAAATGGCATCTAATAAGAGTGTATTCTACTTTATGGCCAAAATAAGAATGTACACTAACATCAGTATGTTTATCCCCATATTATTATTAATACTAATGTTATATTTTCTATTCTTCATTTTATTATTATTGAATATGTCTATAATTATGCACATACTTCAATCCTAAATTAATAAAGTAAATCTATTACATAACTTACTCATTAAGAGATTTAAACCTATAATCATGGAAAATATTGATGAGTTTAGATTTTTTGTCCTATTCCAACTTGAGCCTGATATCCCATAGTTTAACCATATTATCTTTTCCGTTAGAGGCAATATAGATTTCATCTTATCTACTTGAAATGTAAGTGACACCACTATGATGTCCAACCAATTTCCCTATAGCTTTATCTCTCTTTATTCCTAATATTCTCTTATCCCATATTAAGATTAGACCATCGTCTCCTCCTGATAAGAAAATATTATCGTTCTCTTTTCTGTTAAGAAAAGTTACTGAGTTTATATCATCGTAGTGACCTTTTATTGTTTCTTTTTTCTTTTTTGTTAAGTCGTATAAGTATATTTCAGATTTTTCGTTCTTGTTTTGGTTTATATGACTCCCGCATAATATATAGCTGTTGTCTTGGTTGAATCTGATACTACTTAATCTTGTACTGTTACTATAATCATCACTATTTTCGCTATTATTTTCATCTAAATTAATGCTGTTGTTATTATTTTCATTTATATTTATCATTTCATTGTATTTCATTTAATTTGTATCGAATAATCCTAAATAAGGGTTTAGACTTGAATGCACAATTAGTTATTGGTTATCGCTTAAATCTAAATCTGTGATAGTCCATTAAATGTAAAAAAATGGTTTGTTCATAATTTAAATATATTCTTAATCTTTCATATTATATTTGTATATTATTAATGAAGTTTACGTAGCAATATATAAAAAAATTCCATCTTCACTTATTCTCATGTTATAAATACTATTTTGACACTAACTTACTTTTTTATAGTTGTTAGGAATTATTTTCACCGAATTTATTTCAGATTTATTCAATTTTTATAATCCTTTTTTTTTATAAACTTTTTATTCAAAATCAATAATTGTTTTAGTTTCATGTTCTTTAATTTTCATTATATATTATAAAAATATAATATATTATATCTTTTTATTATTTATATTTATAGCAGGTTTATTAAATAATATTATATTTCTATCATTATTATTTTTTTTCTTTAAAATTCTGATTAGTTTACATATATTTTTTATTTATAATAAAATTATTTTATTTTTCTTTGAATTTTTAAAAGTATAATATAAAAATTTCATTTTTAAATTCACTTTTAATAATAATAATATTTAAAGATTACTTAAAATTAATTTTATAATTAATAGGTTATAAAAGAGGAGAATTTTTTAATTCTTTTGCAATTTATATTGTTTTTTCTTTAAATAATAAATATTCGTGTTCTTTTTAGTTATTAATCTCATATTTGATTACTTTATAAATTTAATTATTATGAATTTATGATTATAAATCTTACAATTATTTTAAATCTAATTTTAACATCATCTTTACTCTTTATAAATTAATTTGATCTTTATTATTTATTATAAATTCAGATAATTTTTTTTAAAAGATTTTATAGTTTGAAATTCTTTATTTAATAATATATTTTTGATAAAAAGATGAAACTATTTAATATTTTATTTCTATTTCTATATTTTTTAATTGATTTAAATAGGTTTCAAAATATCTTTGATCAATTTAAATTTTAAATTATTATGGTAAATTTATTTTTATGATAAAATTAGCTTACTATTATGAATTTTAAGTATAAGGTAATAAAGTTCTCTCTAAAAATTGAAATTAGCTTAAAGGATTAACTAATTTAAACTTTTGGTTTAGGTCTTATATGTTAATATTTAAATTTTTATTAATTAAAAAAGATTTAAAATTTTAATTTTTTGATTTTTTTAATAATTCATCAAAAAATTAGTTAATTTATTTCTAATATGACTCATTTTATTTTTAATTATTTGTTAAAGATATATTAAATAAATTTCTGTCAAATGATATAGCAATTTTTAATAAATGAAATTATTTCAAATAAAAAATCCAATTAATAAATGTTTTTATTAATTTTATTTTATTTAAGTAGTTATTAAAATTAAATAATAATTTTAATTTTAAATTTTTTATGTTTACTTTTTTTACTATGTTATTTATTTATCTATTATAATTTTTTAAATAAATATTTTATAAAAATTTAGATCTAAAATTTTGAATAACCTATTATTAAGATACATTTAAATTTTATTTTTAGTTTTTTATACTAATAAAAAAAATTTCTATTTTTAATACTGCTTTTTTTCTTAATATATTTTAATATTTTATTTAATAATTAGTTTTAATTAATTATTAAATAAAGTAAATAATCTTATGAGTAAGTAAATATTTTATTATGTTATTAGTAATATTTTTATTTGGTTGTATATATATAAAACCTAGTCGACTTTTATTTTGTACTTAATTTTATATTTTTGAAAAATCAATACTTATTCTTTTTTATAAAGCATTTTTTTATTTTTAATATATTTAATCACTTATCTTATTTTATAGTGCAAATTAATTTTTATCGTTAATTTATTTAATATTATTAGATTAATATTATTATTCGTTTTAAAAAAATTTTGAAATTCAGTCAGTTTAAGGTTATTAAAAACTATCAATAAGAGTATTGTTAAAGTCTATGCTTTTTATTACATTTTATTTTTTAAAAGATATTTAAGTCTAAGCATTAAATGAATGTTAATTTCTATTGCTCAATAATTCTATTTTTTATTTTAAAGTATTTATTTTTGGAAGTATTTAATTATTTTATACAAAATCATCTAAATACTTAATAAAAGTTTCAGTTTATTTTTATGATTGTTTTAATAATTCAAAATCTTTATTATTCAAATTTTTTTCAAATTAAGATTATTTAAATAAATATTCACTTTATTACTTTTTAGTTTCATAAATGAAAGTTTTAAATGTTGGTTCTGAAAATATATAATCAAAAATTTAATTCAATTTATTTTATTTAATTAATTCGATGTATTAAAATTTATGGCCTTAGTTTTTTGATTAAATTAATTCATTTAAAAATAATTCTAAACGTTTACTTTATTATTCATTTTTTTTATATACTTACTTGTGAGTTCCTAAATACATGAGAATAAATTATTCTATATTTTAAATTTAATATAATCTATTAGAATCTACTTATTAAGTAATACTATCAAATTCTATTTCTATTTTTTAAAAATTACTTTTTTCTTCATTTTAAGTTGTAGTTTATTTGTTAAAATAAATTGAATTATCAAATATTTATATTTTATCAAAATTATCTTATTTAATTTTTTAATTATTTTATAAATTATTAATTAATGTTGAACTTTCATTATAATTATTAATTAAATCATTAGTAATATTTATATTATCAAACTAATTTTATAAAAATTTATTTTATTTTTAAGTCTAATATTTTTTCTAATAATTATAATTTTAATTAATTTCATATATATTATTTAAATATTTATGATATTAATTAGGAATTTTTTTTAATAACTATAATGATTTAGATTTAAAACTGTCTTATTTTTAATCTTTGTTATTAAATTTTTGAAGATCTTATTTATTTTTATTAGATAATTACTTTTATTAATTTTTAATAAGATTTCCATCATAAAAAATTTACTTATTAATTTACATATTATTTAATAGAGGTTTTTATTTCGGAAATAAATCTGATAAAATTTTATTTTATTAAAAATTATTTTCCTTTTAAAATTTTTAAAAATTTTGAGCAAGAATTTATTAATTATCTAATTAAAACTTATAAAAATGAGGATTAGTTTAAATAAATAAAGATTATTACTAACTCTGATCACAGCTTTAATTAAATAGTTTTTAACTTTAATTATTCCTTTAAATCACACTTAGCAAAGTAAAGTATGAATTAAAATCAAATTCAATAATTTAAAAAGCATGTTAAAGATAAGAAATAAATTAAGGCTGAGCCTAGAAATGATAAGGATATTGATGCTTTGTTTAAGTTTTAATTTAAAGAGTATTAATAGATAAAGAATAGCCCCAAGAATATAAAAATCCAGTTGAAGTTAAAGCAAGATGATGATTTCCATTTGATTTGATTTTAACTATACAATTATTATCAAAATTAAGTTTAATAGGATTAATATTATTGATTAACTAAATTGATTTTTCGTATTCTTAGTATTATTCATCCGATAGATACTTTTTCTCAAAAACCAGTGAGGTTTATCCGCACTTATAAACATCTCCATTATTGTTTATAAATAATGAACAAGTATCTGCTGCTAATATTTCTATAAGCATTTAATGTTTCATTATTTCCAAATTTACTGGCTCTATCACATACTTTATGAAGTTTGAATCTTATTTTAATCCTAATTAACCTTCTTTGTTACTACCCATTCCTATTAATTCTCATTCTTATGTTAATCCTATCATGTGATTTTTTCCTAATGATATTTTTTTTATCTTTCTATTTGATAATTCTTTTATTTTTATATATTTGCTTTTAAAAATCTTATTATTGTTATTATTATCATCATTATTCTTATCTAGATTTATTTTATTTATATTGTTATAATTATTTTATTCTTTCAAATAAAAATCATCATCAATAAAATATCCTAATTATTTATTTTCTAAAAATATTTTTATTTCTTATATTTTTATTTATTTTTAATTAATTTTAATCTTGCTTTAATCTATTTCGCATTATTATTCAAATGTATTATGAAAATTGTTTGTTAAATCTAATTATTCATCTTCTTTTTTAAAATTTATATTATTGAAAAATGGTTGATCTATTAAAGAAGAATTATTTTAATTATCTTTAATACGAAAAGAAAATTATTCATCATTAATATAAAATTTATCAGTATCCTTTTTAATTTGTTGGTAAGTTCCTTTCTCCTATTAATTAAGATTTGAATTTTCTTGAAAATTAAAATCATTATTCTAAATTTAGATGAGCTATAATTAGTTTTGATTATCAAGAATCAATTATCTCATCATATATGATTGAAATAAATTTTGATATACCTCTTAATTGATATCTTTTTAGGTATCTTTTATGTATTTTTCTGAGTTTCCCCAGCAATACAACTATTTGTTATTTGTATTCACACAAATTAATTCATCATCCATTTGTAAATTTTATATTTTTAGTTATTTAAAAATATTCTGTTTAAATTTAAGTTTTTTAATTTTTTATTAAGTTTAAATAAAATTCAGTTAAACTTACTAACTATTTTTACTTTTTTAATTTTCAAATTAATATTTTAGTTCTTAAAATAATGTTTTATCACCCAATTATCCTTTATCTTTTCATCCATAACCATAAATATTATTATTTTTTGATAACATAATAGTTAAATATTTTGATGATTTTATCATTATTATATCATCATCATATTAAATTTTATTTTATTTTTCAATTTCGATTTAACTTAATTGATTATCAATATTATTGTTTATATTTTACAATCATTTTTAATTTTATAATTTAATGTCATCATTCTTTTGAAAAAAAACAGCTTTTTATAACCTTAAATTATTATTATATTTTACGAAATAAGTTTATTCTTTTCTTTTATTTAAATTTTTTCTAATTCTGGAGAATATCTTTCATCACCAAAATACAAGATAAATGGCATTAAATATAATATATTTTATAATTTTAATAGAAGTTATCAAATGTTAAATTTTAATATAAATATATAACATATCAATATTCTTAATCAATTTTTTAATCTAAATTTATTTTTAAATTATTATTTTGACTTTCTAAAATATTATTTTTTTTATTTACATTATTCTAATTATCTGAATTTATTGAAATTTAGGACTATTCAATACTATAATAAAAATCTTTGTCTTTTTTTATCTTTTTATCTTTTTTTTCTTTTTTATCTTTTTTAAATTTTATTTTTTTATCCTTTTTATCCTTTTTATCTTTTTTATCTTTTTTTATTTTTTTATTTTTTTTATCTTTCTTACTCTTTTTTTCTTTAATTTTTTCTGAAGGCGAAGAAGATTCTCTTAAATTATTATTAAAAATTTATTGGCAAATTTCTCCTTATTCAATATCTTCTTCTTATATAATATTATTTTCTTAAATTTAAATTTATTCTAATTGCTAATTAATTTAATTTAATTATTAAGCTTCCAATAATTATGATTCCTGTAACTATAATACCTGTTTTTATTATTATTATTATTACTATTATTATAATGATAATTATTATTATTATTACTATTATTATTATTATTATTATTATTATTATTATTATTAATATACTACTTAGTACTACTACTACTACTACTTATATTATTATTACTAATCAAGATGTACTTTTTTATAAACATCCTGAGAATAAATAGATTCTTTTCTTTTTTATTCTTTATATTACTTATAGTTTTTTTGTTACATGAATTCATTATATTACTATAATTATAAATCTTCTCTTAAATATTTACTCCATTCTTATTAATTTAAATTTTCTTTAATTAACTCAAAATCCAGATTTTCAATTTCTTAATATGATGACTATAAATATTTCTACATTTTTTTTAAAGATTTTTTAATTTTTTTTTTGTGCTCCTTCTATTTACTTTTAACTTTTTCAATAAAGTAATCATAATAATATTTTTGATTTTCATGAGATAACTAATTATATTCTGGAAAAGTATTCATTTTAGCTTAGAATTCATTCTACTAAATATCAGTGGTAAGTACTAGATCTCCTTTCTAAATAATATGATAATAGTAATATGTAAAAATGTTAATAAATATAATAATAATAATAATAATAATAAAAAAATATATTTACCTTCATAAGATTCTTAAGACACTCTTTAATAAGCTTATGAGTATTAGAAATAAGGTCAATTTAATCTTCAAACAACTCCCTTGGAGTAGATCCTGGTTAGCCTAATAACTCTAAAAAAGCTGACTCATTAATAATGAGCTACAAATAATTAAGCCACTTAGTTTTATGATTCAATAGATTAGACTTAGCATGCATGGTTAACATCTCATTAAACAATTATCTATTCCTCCTTTCCTTAGCCTTTCTTTCTTTTCTTTTAGCTTCCTATTCCTTTGCCTCCAACTCAATTATCAATTCTGAGAATGTAGTCAATTAGTCATAATTACTCAATTATTAAAAAATAGGATGATTCTTGAAATCCTTCTGACATTATTCCCATTTATAATTTGATGTTATCACGATACCTCTGTTTTATTCATTACTAGAAGAAGCTTTTACTAGAATTTATTTGAGAATTTCAATGTTCTACTTCCTCTGAATTCTTTGTTCTTCTTTTTCCTTGTTATAAATATCATCCATGAAATCTTAAAATACATTTTCCTTATCTCTTTCTTCTAACATTTTGAATCTTGGATCAAGGATAAAGAGATGACTAATTTTGTGGTATTTAGAGTTGCTGTCTAATCCTTTCACTTCTGATAACATTTCATAAAACTACTCTTTTGCTTATTCAAGTTTATTTCTTTAATCATTTCGTTCTTCCTTTTTTAGTTTTTATACATAATCATTAAATACTCGCTTTTTCTCACCTATTGCTTTTATAGAATTCCATCTTTTATCATTTTACAATTTATAATGACTTAATTGTTCCCATTTTACATTTGAACCTATATTGTTTTCTTATAATAATCTAATAAATTATTACATTTCGGTGTTGTTTGCAGTTTAATTATTGTTTATTTCTTTAGTTTCATTATTATTTTATTATTCTTTATTATTAATATTATTCATTTTTAACTCAATTTCTATTTTTTATTATTTGTTAGTATTTAACATCATTTATAATTTTTTTTCTTCTTACTTTTTTTCCAAATAATTTTTTAATTCTACCGGCATTTTCCATACTGATTTCTGAATTTTAGCATTATAATAAAATGTTTTTCCGTCACTTGTTTTGAATT
>Ga0315908_10004109_pt1 | contig 10518 bp, 3 predicted proteins | sample LakEriMetagenome_12_FD_203520 | JGI IMG/M metagenome (GOLD analysis project Ga0315908, IMG submission 203520) | Freshwater fungal communities from buoy surface, Lake Erie, Ohio, United States - Buoy 4 MA124 | ecosystem: Environmental > Aquatic > Freshwater > Lake > Lake biofilm | place: USA...
CCTCCATACCTGATCTCCTGGTAGAAGGCACCGAAACATTCTCCCTCACTCTCTCTAACCCAACTGGCGTCACCCTCGGCTCATCCGTTGTCACCACCAGCATCAACGATGATGATGCACCGCTAATCCGCCTGATCGGAGAAACAAGCACCGCAGAAGGTGCCGCCGCCTCCTATGCCGTCGTCCTCGATGGCACCGCCCTCGCCACTGGGCGTTCCTTCTCCTTCTCCCTCGATACCGCTGGTATTGGCGCCACAGAAGACACCGATTTCGCTGCCCTCATCGCCAGCGGCATCACGGCTGCCAGTGGCATCACCCTCAGTGCCATCAGCACTGATCCGGTCACCAAAAAGGTCTCACTCACCGCTACCAACACCAGCGGCGCTGCTCTAGATGCCGGTCGACAGATAGTCACCTTCTCCGTCAACACCACACAGGATCTGCTGGCGGAAGGCAATGAAACCTTCTCCGTCACCCTCGCCGATCCAGCGGGCGTCACCGTTGGCACATCAGTCATCGCCACCACCATCACCGATGACGATGTAACCCTGAAAATCCGCCTGGATGCGGACAGCCTCGTTGCAGAAGGCGGTAGCGCCAACTATCTCGTCTCACTGGATGGCGTCGTTCTCAGGGCTGGTGAAAATGTTCGCTTCCGGCTGGATACAGCCAGCGGCACAAACCTTGCGACTCGAGCAACGGAAGTCGCCGACTTTGCCGCACTCGTAGCTGCAAATCTTCAAGCCGTAGACGGCATCACCCTCAGCGCCATCAGCACAGCTGCCAATGGGGCAGTCACGCTCACGGCCACTAACACCAGTGGGTTTGATCTTCCGGACGACACCCTGCTTCTTCGCTTCAAAATCAACACCAACGACGATGTTCTCGTTGAAGGAACTGAGGACTTCACTGTTGCACTGACCAGCACCTCAGCCACCGTGACGGCTGGAACTGACAACAGAACCACCTCGATCACCGACAACGACACCGCGGCGATCAAGCTCACGGGTGCCACAACCGTCGCTGAAGGCGGTTCCGCCAGCTACGCCGTCTCCCTGGATGGGGTCGGACTCGGCAGCGGCCGCTCCCTCACCATCACCCTCGATTCCAGCGGACTGTCCGCCAACGAGTCCTCAGACTTCGCCGCTCTCCTCGCCGCCAGCCTCATCCCCGCCGCTGGCATCTCCTCCTCGGCCGTCACCACGGCGGCCAACGGCGCCGTCACCCTCACGCTCACCAACACGGGCGGATCCGATCTCGGCGCCGGTGCTCAGCTGCTCTCCTTCTCGCTGAACGCCACAGCCGACATCCTCCCCGAAATCAACGAGACCTTCTCGGTCTCGCTGTCCAGCAGCTCGGCAACCGTCACCGCCGGCACCATCACCACCACGATCAACGACGACGACCTCGTCGCCATTCAGATCAATGGATCTGGGTCCGTCGCCGAGGGTGCTGGCGCCAGTTACAGCGTCGACCTCAATGGTGTCGGCCTCGGCGTCGGCCGCAGTGTCACCTTCACGCTCGACGCCCAGGGCCTCGGCGATGCCGCGAGCCTCTCCGCCAGGAAAGGGGTTGATTTCACAGGACTTCTGGCCAGCGCACTCACCGCCGGCTCAGGCCTCTCGCTGGCCACAAGCGCGGGTAGCAACGGTGCCCTGATCGTCACCGCCACCAACACCGGTGTCACCGATCTCCCCGTCAATTCCCGGATCCTCTCCTTCCCTCTCGCCACAACGCCGGATCTCTTCGCGGAGGCCGACGAAACCTTCTCCGTCTCCCTCACGAGCTCCTCGGCAACCGTCGGCACCTCCAGCGTCACCACCACCATCACCGACAATGATTCGCTTGCCGTGCGGATCAGCGGACCCACCACCGTCGAGGAAGGTGCAGCAACCGCCGCTTACACCGTTTCCCTCGGTTCCGCCGTCGGCCTCGGCGCAGGCCGCAGTGTGCAGTTCAGCCTCGATTCCGCCAGCGGCACCGCCAACGAGGGAATCGACTACTCCGCACTGGTTGCCTCCAGCCTGCGGGCTGCTTCCGGCATCGCCCTGAGCACCACCGCCGGTGCCGGCGGTCTCCTCAACATCACCGCCACCAGGACCGGCAGCACCGATCTGGGAGCAGGCGCAGAGCTGCTGTCCTTCGCACTCAGCACGACACTCGACAACACCAACGAGGCCGCCGAAACCTTCACCGTCACCCTGGCCGCTGCGGCCGGGGCCTCCGTTGAAGGAGCCGCCGTTGTCTCCACCGCCATCAGTGAGGACACAACTCCGTTCCGCCGGGTGCTGAATTACGGCCGTTCGGTCGGCAACACCACCATTCAGCCGGGTGTGTTCGTGGCAGCTCCGCTGACCGTGGAAGAAGGATTCGCTCAAGATGGCCGCAGCTATCCGGCAGATGTACCCAAAGAGCTGGTCGGCGGCTTCGACTATGGCCTCTACTTCGAATACACCCGCGAAGAGACAATCGACGACAAAGGCAAAGTCACCGTAACCGGTAAGTTCATCACGGATCAGGAAACGGGGCTGAAGTCACCTCGCTATGGGCTAATCCGCTACTCGCCGGACTCCGGCCAGAATGATCAACTGATCGCCATCGGCTATCCCGTCGGCAGCCTGACTTCAGGGGTCTACATCAATGCCCTCGAACTCACAACCATCCGCATGGGTGCCGGCAACGACAGCTTCTCGCTGACGGGCAAGGGCATCACCCAGAAGCTCAGCGCAGAGGTCAGCAAGGAAGAAAGTGCTGGCTACATCTTCCAATCGAGCATCTTCGCCGAGGCCGGCGACGACACGGTTTCGGTCCTAATGCCGTTCCAGTCCAGGTTCAGCGGTGGTACAAACACGCCCTACCGTGATGCCATCTTTGATCCCACCGGTTCCGGCACCCCGATCACCCTCAGCGCCAGCCTGACCGTTGAGGAGATCAGGCAGGGTGACCAGATTGAACTCAAAGGCTCCCGCTACGACTGGGATATCGAGTTCAAGGATGGTCCTGATGCTGGTACCGGCGTCAGCCTGGCCTCGATTCTGGATGACAGCAGCGGCGACTATCTCGCCATCTCCAACAACAACCAGATCACAGGTTTCGAGCGCATCCGCTTTGGCGACATCCTCTTTGACCTGATTCTGGCCCGCCAGCAGGACAGTGCCGCTGTATTCGGACAGCCCGACTACTACCTGATCGGAGCCGAAAAGGAGGCACCGGAACTCAACTCGGACATCAACCAGAATTCTCAGCTCTGGGAAGCGTTCCGCTTCAATCGCACCAAGCTGCAGGGCATCGTCGGAACCGCAACCGATTCCGTTGATGTGTTCACTGGCGATGCCCGCGACACGCCCTACCTGGTTGGTGCGCTCAAATTCGCCTCGCTGAACACAGAGGGCGGCGACGACATCGCAGTAATCGGCAGTGGCGAGCAGGCCGCGGTCAACCTCGGCAGCGGCAATGATCAACTCGAAGTGAAGGGGGCCTTCACCCGCTCATCAGTGGATGGCGGCGATGGCAACGATGGCATCATCCTGGCCACAGTCAGCAATGCAACGGTCATCACAGGTGACGGCGATGACATCGTTTCGGTGCTTACAGAGGTCAGCTCAACAATCCTGAATGGCGGCGCCGGCACAGCAGATCAGTTGCTGCTTCCCACCACCTTCGCAGCCTCAGCCCTCACCTCCACGGTATCGGCCGGCGCGGTGAACTTCAGCGATGCCTTCGGCAACAGCATCACCGGCTTTGAAACATTCAAATTCAGCGACATCACGCTTGATGCGCTGGAAACGCTAACCCTCACTGGTCCTGCCGCTCCCACGAAGATCGGGGAGGGTTCCTCCGCCGCCTATGACATCGATCTTGCCTCAGCCCTCAATGGTGGCAACGGGCTTCAAACGGGTCAGGGCGTTGCCTTCACCCTGAAGATCAGCAACGGCACCGATGCCAACCCCGCCAACGTCACCACCGACCTTGGTGCCATCAGCGCCAATCTCCTCACAGCAGCACCAGGTCTTGTGCTGCGCAGCGTCAGCATCGACGCCGGCAACGGCCTGATCAGCGTGCTGGCCTCGGCGGCCACCACGATCGCCGCCGGCTCGCGAATCGCCACGTTGACCCTGCCGGTGATCGCCGATCTGCTGGCGGAAACCGACGAGAGCTTCGGCGTCAGCCTCAAGGACTTTGTCCAGACGGTCGCCATCACCAGCACCATCAGCAACGTGGCACCCGCCACCATCCGGTTGGTGGACATAAACCCGACGCCGGGGTCGGCGCTGGAAGGGTCTTCCGCCAGCTATGCCGTTGAGCTAGATGGTGTCAGCCTGGCAGCCGGTCGTACCGTCACGATCACGCTCGACAGTTCCAGCGGCACCGCCACAGAAACGGTGGATTTCTCGGCCCTCGTCGCTGGCCGATTGACCGCTGCCATTGGTGTGACTCTGGGAACCCCCACCGTCGACTCAGCGACCGGTGCGGTGACGATCACACTCACGAATACCAGTGCAACGGCGCTGCCGGCCAGCTCCCGCTTGCTCACCTTCCAGCTGCCGATCAGCGTGGATGCCGCCGTTGAAGGCGACGAGACCTTCACCGTCACCCTCTCCAGCACGACGGCCGCGGTGAGCACGGGCCTGGTCACCACCACGATCCGCGATCTGGTGCCGACGCCGATCATCAGCCTGAGTGGCCAGAGCACCGTCAGCGAAGGACTCACCGCTGCCTACGCAGTCTCCCTCTCCAGTGGGGGCCTGCTGCCCGGGCAGAGCTTCTCGCTCACCCTCGCCGCCACAAGCGGTACCGCGACCGATGTCACAGACTTTGTTGCCTTCCTTCAGGACAAAGAGCTGACGGCGGGTGAAGGGATAACGCTCGGCAAGGTCAGCGTGGATCCAGCCACAAAGGCGGCCAGCCTGACTGTCACGAACAGCAGCCAGAAGTCTCTCGCTGTCGGCGCCCAGCTGCTCAGCTTCATCGTGGCGACCATCCCTGACAGCGCCGCCGAAGCCAACGAGACCTACAACATCAATCTCTCAAGCAGCACGGCAACGGTAACGACCGGGACAGTGACGACCACGATTACCGACGTCGCTCCGTCAACACAACCCCCCGGTGGCACCCCCCCGACACTCTTCTCGTTCGATCCGATCTCAGGCCCAATTAACGGAGTAACACTTGGCCTGACATCTTTTGGCTATGCCATTCGACCGGCCTCGGGATTAATCATTCCGATCAAACTGTCCGGCAGATTCGCTTCTCCCACAAACCCAGGTGACGGCTGGACTGCCCTCGCCGCAGCCCCCGACTCCTCCGGCACTGGCTATGAGCTCTTCTGGAAAAACGCAGTCACTGGGGAAGGCGCCCGTTGGGTTCTCGATGCCAGCGGCAACTATTCCTCTGGTGCCCTGCTGAGCACCGCTGAGCTCCTGGCAGCTGAAAGCAGACTCATTAAGGACTCCACCGGCAAAGAAGTAGCTGGTGTTCCTACCGAGAGCAAAACTAGCACCCTAAGCCAGCTAACATCTACGGTTGCACTCAAAGCGGAATCCAGGCAGCTTCTTGATAGCTATAAGATCAATGACCCAATTTCAGGAACATCGAAGCAAGCATCAGCTGCCGATACAATGTATATAGACTTCACAATCAAAACTGGTGCTCTTAAGTCCATAACTGCAGAAATCGCACTCGACAAGGAAGTCAAGGCAAATGCCTATGTCAAGGTCAATCCAAATACAGGTGAGGCATTTGACTTTACCTATGACCCCATCACCGGTCTTGGCGCTCAATTGCTCGACAACAACAAAAATGGATTAGTGGACACTCTCAAAATTTACCTTCAGGATGGTGCCAAAGGAGATGTGGACGGTTTAGTCAACGGCGAGATCCGCGATCCAGGAGTTCTTGCCGATGCTCCAAGACAAAGCGTCTACCGGTTCTTCAAGGCATCAAAGGGTGTTCACCTTTATACCTCTAGTGAAGCGGAACGCGCCAACGTGAATGCCAATCCAGGCTGGGGATACAAAGATGAAGGAGTTGCCTATGATGCTCTAGTGACACAAGGCAAGGCATTGCATCGATTCTTCAATGCAAAGGCGTCTTACCACTTTATGACCACCAATGATGAGGAAGCAAAGACCGTAAAAGCCAATCCTGAATGGGGATTTTCATATGAGGGTGAAAGCTTCAGCGTTAGCACCATCCCCCAGCTAGGCATGAGCACACCTGTCAATCGTTTCTACAGGGTGCTCGATGGCGTAGGTCAGCACTTTTATACTGCTAGTGCCGATGAGGCAAGTAATATCAATGCCAACCCCGAATGGGGCTACAAATCAGAAGGTGTTGCCTGGTATGTGTGACTCGCTGCGTCGACTGGATAATCGATCTGGGTCTTGATGGGTGCGATAAGGAAGGAGAGTTCGTGGTAGTAGGCATCCTGCGGCAGCTGCACAAGCTGGCCGATGCTGGTGATGCCCAAGCTGTTAGCCAGGGCAAAAGAAAAGCAGGCCCCGCCTACCACCCGCTTCACGGTCATGGCCACCCGCCGCAAAAACACACTTCCTGTCCCGACCCACGTCCAGGCCCTGATTGATGCCCTGGAAGCCCTCAGGCCTGCCTACTGGACGGCCTGCCATGGAACAGGCAGCACCAGCAGCACTTGGATGATCTACAACGAAGTTTTCAGTGCCCGCATTGATGACCTTAAGCTGACTGATCTCAACGGCGATAGTTCCACTGGGCTCATCTTCTCTGCTGGTTTGGTGTCGATCGGCTCCGTCACCCTTGGCAGCAATCAAGTCGGATATGCCATCAAAGATGGTGCAGCCTCTCCTATCCAGTTCTCCTTCTCAGGTCAGCTCGCTTCATCCTCCAGCCCAGGTGCGGGTTGGTCGGCCATCGCTGCTGCTGCAACTTCCACCGGCTATGAGATCTTCTGGAAAAACGCAGTTACTGGGCAAGACGCCCGTTGGGTTCTCGATGCCAGAGGCAACTACTCCTCTGGTGCACTCCTGAGCACCCCAGAGCTCTTGCTCGCTGAAAACAGACTGAATACCGATCTCAACAAGGACAGCATTACAGGTGTTGGCATACTCAACACCTTCACCAGCACCATCAACGGCCTCAGCCTTGGCAACACCTCCTTCGGGTATGCACTCCAGTCAGGGACCAATTCAGCCATCCCCATCTCCCTCTTCGGTCAGCTTGTCTCCGCCTCCAACCCAGGCTCAGGCTGGAGCACCATCGCAGCCACATCGTCCAGTACCGGCTATGACCTCTACTGGAAAAACGCCGTTAGCGGGCAGTTCGCACGCTGGAATCTCAACAGCAACGGCGCTTACACCAGCGGGGGGCTGCTCTCCAATCTCGAACTCATCAATGCTGAGTCCAGCATCGGGTTTGATCTCACTGGAAATGGGATCGGAGTGATCTAATCCAGGTAGCCAACTACCCTCAGCCAACAGCGCCCTCAACCAGCGCCAAACCAGCCAGCGCATAAAAAAGCCCCCCGGTCTGGGGGAATTAGTTAAACGGACAGCCAACCAGCAGAGCTCCATTCAGAGGGAGCCGTTCCAGCGGAACGACTCCCCAGCAATCACTTCGACTCGGTGAATTCAGCGTCGATCACATCGTCGCCAGCGGGGCTGGAGTCTGCGGCACCAGCACCATTGCCCCCAGGAGCGGCACCGCCTGCCTCAGCTCCTGCAGCCTGCTGGTACACGGCGGCACCAGCGGCATATAGGGCCTGCTGAAGGGTCTCTAGCTCAGACTTCATGGTGTCGAAGTCTTCCTTAGCGATCGCCTCCTTGAGCTTGGCGGAGGAGGATTCCACCTTGGCCTTGTCCTCAGCGCCCACCTTGTCGCCGAGCTCACCGAGCTGCTTCTCCGACTGATAAACGAGGGTTTCGGCCTGGTTCTTCAGGTCGATCTTTTCGCGCTTCTCCTTATCGGTAGCAGCGTTGGTCTCGGCATCCTTGACCATCTTCTCCACCTCGTTGTCGCTGAGGGTGGAGGCTCCGGTGATCGAGATGCTCTGCTCCTTGCCGCTGCCCTTGTCCTTAGCGGTGACGCTGAGGATGCCATTGGCATCGATATCGAAGGTGACCTCGATCTGGGGCACGCCGCGGGGCGAAGGAGGAATGCCATCGAGGCGGAAGGTGCCGAGCGACTTGTTGTCGCTGGCCATCTCGCGCTCACCTTGGAGCACGTGGATCTCCACGTTGGTCTGACCATCCACCGCCGTGGAATACACCTCGGTTTTCTTGGTGGGGATGGTGGTGTTGCGGGTGATCATCTTGGTCATCACGCCGCCAAGGGTCTCAACGCCAAGAGACAGGGGGGTGACGTCCAACAGCAGGATGTCCTTGACCTCACCGGCCAACACACCGCCCTGAATCGCGGCACCAACGGCCACCACTTCATCTGGGTTGACGGTTTGGTTGGGGTCCTTTCCGGTAACCCGCTTGACCAGCTCAAGCACCGCCGGGATGCGGGTGGAGCCACCCACCATCACGATTTCATCGAGTTCAGCAGAAGAGAGCTTGGCGTCCTTAAGGGCCTGCTCCACCGGCACCCGACAGCGATCAATAAGTTTGGAGGCCAACTCCTCAAACTTGGCCCGAGTGAGGGTGAGGTCGAGGTGCTTAGGACCCTCTGGGGTGGCCGTAATGAACGGCAGATTGATTTCGCTCTGGGTAGCGCTGGAGAGCTCGATTTTTGCCTTCTCTGCGGCTTCGGTGAGACGCTGCAGCGCCTGCTTGTCCTGGCGCAGATCAATGCCCTCATTGGCTTTGAAGCTGGCGGCCAGGTAATCAACAATCACCTTGTCAAAGTCATCGCCGCCCAAGTGGGTGTCACCGGAAGTGGAGAGCACCTCGAACACACCGTCGCCCACCTCGAGCACGGAGACGTCGAAGGTGCCGCCGCCCAGGTCAAACACCAAGATGCGCTCATTGCTCTTGCGATCGAGGCCGTAGGCCAAGGCAGCCGCAGTCGGCTCGTTGATGATGCGCAGCACCTCAAGGCCAGCGATTTTGCCGGCGTCCTTGGTGGCTTGGCGCTGAGAGTCATTGAAATAGGCGGGAACGGTGATCACCGCTTGGGTCACCGTCTCTCCGAGATACTTGCCAGCATCTTCGGCGAGCTTGCGCAACACCTGGGCGCTCACCTCCTCGGGGGCAAACTGCTTATTGAGAACGGGGCACTTCACCTTCACATTGGCGCCGGCCTTTTCAACGCCATAGCTCACTTCCTTCGATTCTTCGTTGACTTCATCAACGCGACGTCCGATGAAGCGCTTCACCGAATAGAAGGTGTTCTCCGGGTTCATCACCGCCTGACGCTTGGCGATTTGGCCCACCAGCTGATCCTGGTTTTTGGTGTATGCCACCACGGAGGGTGTGGTGCGAAACCCTTCAGCGTTGGCAATCACGGTGGGCTTGCCGCCCTCCATAACGGCGACACAGCTGTTTGTGGTGCCTAAATCAATGCCAACGACCTTGCCCATGGGTTACTAACTCCTTACGGTGAGTGGATCTGACTGGGAGCATCTTCAGCAGCTGGGGCCATCCCAGGCGAGGGGTGGTTCCCGAACAGGTCCAGCCAGCCAGCCCACCTTCATGCCCCAGCCGATCTCCGGAAGCACTGCCCTTGCTGGGGTTCTCGGGGATCCGGTGCGCCACTCCCTATCGCCGGCAATGCACAACGCAGCCCTGGCGGAGCTGGGGCTCAACTGGGTGTACTTGGCCATGCCCACCAGGGCAGACCAGCTGGCGGTGGTGGTGCAAGGGCTGGAGGCCATTGACTGCCGCGGTCTCAACGTGACCCTGCCCCACAAGCAGGCCGTGGCTGGCCTCTGCCGCAGCCTCTCGCCCCTGGCGCAACGGGTGGGTGCGGTGAACACCTTGGTGCGGCACCAGCAGGGGGGCTGGCTGGGGGAAAACACAGATGTGGAGGGCTTCTTGGCTCCCCTACTCAGCGCTGAGCAGAACTGGCAGGGGCGGCGAGCGGTGGTGCTGGGCTGTGGCGGCAGTGCCCGGGCTGTGGTGGCAGCCCTGGTGGAACTGGGCTGCAGCTCGATCGCCATGGCAGGCCGCAGCAGCGATCGCCTCGCAGCCCTGCTGACCACCTGCCACAGCTGGGCGCCCCAACTGCGGGGGCTGGAATGGACTGAGGGCAGCACAGCCCTAGCCGAGGCCCTGGCCCTGGCAGACCTAGTGGTCAACACCACACCCGTGGGCATGGCTGCCGCCGGCAATCCGGATGCGGCGCGGCACTGCCCCCTCAGCCCGGGCGAACTGGAAGCCCTGCAACCCGGCTCCACCGTGTACGACCTGATCTACACACCCAGACCCACGGCCCTGCTGCTGGCGGCGAGCCAGCGGGGCTGCCGGGGCCTGGATGGCCTGGAGATGCTGGTGCAGCAGGGGGCCGCCTCCCTGCGGCGCTGGAGCGGACTTGAGCAAGTGCCGGTGGCAGCGATGCGCGCGGCAGCCCTGGCCCAGCTGGGCCCCTAGCCTGAAGGCCCTG
>Ga0315908_10004110_pt1 | contig 10516 bp, 6 predicted proteins | sample LakEriMetagenome_12_FD_203520 | JGI IMG/M metagenome (GOLD analysis project Ga0315908, IMG submission 203520) | Freshwater fungal communities from buoy surface, Lake Erie, Ohio, United States - Buoy 4 MA124 | ecosystem: Environmental > Aquatic > Freshwater > Lake > Lake biofilm | place: USA...
GCTGAGTTCGGACCATCAGGATAGTCACCGCTGAGTTGGTTTTGTGTCGCTTCAGTGACGACCTCTGTCGGTGCGACAGAGGCAGGTACCTCAGGGAACAAACCAGAATCAATCGCCGAGTCGCTCGCGTGTTCGGCACACACTGGCGATGAGATCTCGGAATTGATCGCACGAATCATGGAACCGAGTGATTCTTTCTGAGACGCCGTTAGCGGCACATAACCCTCTGGTAAATCCCCTCGTTCAGCGCCAACGACCTGCCCCTTCCCCTTCGCGAAGGAGAGGAGCTTGTTGTAGTTTTTGAGTTGGTCGATTGTCGCGTCACAAACACTGACCGCGGCATATGCCACGGTGGCCAATGGATAGGCGCCAGAGGCGTCAATTGACGAATTGAAGGTCGTCACGCCGGGAATCGCCGACTCACCGAAGTTGGAAATCGCCGTCGTTATTGAGTTCTCGGTTGGCTCAACCGCCGTGTCCGCGCCGTTCACCAATCTCGCCATCGGCAACTTGAGCCGTTCCGCCGTGGTGATGTCCGTGATTCCCATGATGAATCGCGAACCTGGATTTTGCGCACCCGAGCTCACGAAAGCCGCGGGGTTTCGCGTCTCGTCCCAGAAGATTTTCGTGCCAGGGTCAGCTCGACGCGTTCGAACTGCGGCGTCGTGCATGTCCGAAACGTAGGGACGCAGTTCAAATGTGCCGTAAGCCTGACCCGCGTCCGGCGCTAGGTATGTCGACAAGTCCGCCTTGGGCAGCGAATCGAGGGTGGCATCATCCGGGATATTCAGGTCGCGGTAGTACTTGTTGACGATCATGCCCCATTCATCGGCAGTTCCATCAAGGAACGCAGCGGCGTCGGCGTCAGCCACAATCCAGGCCCAGAGTTGGCGAAATGCGTCCGCGTTGCCAATTGGCTCCAGAATACCCGCGGGTCCGGCGTTATTTTGAAACTCAGCGAAATCCGGGTTGAGATCGAGAAACTCCGGATCTTGAGCAATGTTCGACGGGTTCGTCGAAAGGTAATCAAGCGACGATCCCCCCGCGACGTCCCTCTTGTAGGACTGCGTCAACAACTTGGCCATCAGGCGCTGATTGAGGACGAGATCCGTCACCGGTCGACCGTTGAGTCCGATCAATTCGCTCTCGCCCCTGACGTCGTACTCGATGTTGTAGGCAACGACAATTGCGGATTGGACCAACGGAGCGTAGAGGAGCGTACTTTCCGCCGCTTCTTCCGCGGTCAATGGGTTCGAGATGACTGCGAAGCGTGCCGCGCCGTCGACATCACTGATGATTTGTCGTCGTGCCTCTGAATCACCGATCTGTGAAAACCCAAAAACTGTCTTTTTCTTGCACATCGCCGCTTGCCACGAGTTGAACGCGGAAGCGACGATTTCGTTCCCGACGGTTCGCTCTTCCGCAGCGCCGATTGGGCAACCGCTCTTGACACTCTGGAATTCCAACGGGAACTCGACGCGGTTAGACCACGCGGTGGCTGACAGGGGTGAACCCGAGACTCGAGGTGTTGGTCCGTCATAATATGCGGACCCGTCCACCGAGTACTGACCACGGGGAACAATGACGAGGAAACAATCGCGGATTCCACCGCCACTGATTGTCCCACCACAACCGAGATGTGGGGCCTCGAGTGAGGTCTGAATCTCAAACGCAGCGGCTCCCGTGCCATCCTGTTCAATCCGCGCAGCAATGAGCTCATTCGTTATCGAGGCATCGAAATACTGTCGCAAGTCAAATGTGCTGTCGCCGGATGGCGTTTGAAAAGGAACCTGAAATTGTCGAAGGAACGGGTTGCCGGGGTCAGCCGGGAGTTGAAAGTCTCCGCCGTACTGCTGAAGCAGATCTTCGCCCTCGGAGAGATTTCGCGTCGATGCATTTTGGCCGACGAGGCTTGCACCGTTGGTGCCCATCCCAAACTGGCAGCGACGCGGGTCGGCGGTTCCGGAACCGTCATCCCAGCACTGCATGACTTGCACATAATCGAAGGCAAACTCGCTTTCCGACGTGGGCAATCCGCCCTCCCACGTGACATTTACGATCTCGTAGGCAAGGTTCGTCGTCTTGCTTACGGTGAACGACAAGTTCTGGAAGCTCGCGAAATTGGGGTCCGATTCGTCGCGCAACCCGTTATCCCAGTCAATCGTGGTCGAGCCATCGGCGTTCAACCGTGCGGCACGTGCCACGGATCGACTCTTTCTCTCAGGCGTTGAAGCTTCCGCTTCGATCGTCGCCTCCGCAGTGGGCTCGGCAACGGGTTCTTCCAGGCCAAGTGCCGAACCAGCGGCCATGCCCGCAAAAATCGTGCCAAACATCACATTGATTGCGAGAAAGGCCGTGAGGAAACGGCGACGGGGGGCTTTCGCAGTCATCGCGTTGACCTCTTTCGCGCGGCGAACGTGACCATCACAGGTGGAATGACGATAACCATGACCAACAGTGCGATGACACTGATGATGATCCAGTTGGTCGCACTCCAGCCAATGGACGTCGTGGCGATGGGAACTGCTTTGACGTTGGAGCACACACCTGTGTCAACATCACATTTGGTCGGGCCTGTTCCCATCGTCGCGCCAAAACCGCCGCCCGATGTGCCAGTGCCCGTTCCGATTGTTCCTGTCGTTCCAGTGGAGCCCGTCGTTCCGGTTGTACCCGTCGTTCCGGTTGTCGAAGTCCCGCTCGCCCCACCGGTACCTGTCGTGCACTGCGCGGTTCCGACTTTGTCACATTCCTGCGGCATCGGTGCCCCGCTAATAAACTTCGGGTCCAGCGTTGGGTTGTTGCATTTGTTGATGTCGACCTTGCCCGTTTCTGCGCCTGGAATCAGTTTGACCTGATCCAGGCCAGCCTTCACGAGGTTGACAGGTAACGGCGAGTAGCCAAGAACCTCGGCTTGTTGCTGCCCCTCACAGAGGAAGTAGTTGGAAAATGCCGAGAGAGTCTTGCCTTTTGCCTCGGTGATTGAGCCTTGAACTTCCGTCGGCACAATCATGTACGAGTATGACGACAGCGGGTACGTTCGAGGGTCTTTGTTATCGAAAACACCATCGAGAATCTGAGTCAAATACTCGTCCCCGCGCGTCATGTTAATTCTGGCGCCCTGCAAGGCAACTGCGACGTTTTTGGCGGTTGGCTCGGTGTAGTAACCCGACTTGTTGAGAACCTTTGCGACCGGGAATCCGGTCTTCAAGGCATAGGAATACTCAACGTAGGTGATGGTTCCTTCGTTTGCTTTCTGCGCAACATACCCAGAGACACCTTGCGATCCCGGTTGGGCGACCATGCCCGACTTGGTGGGATAGAACGACGTTTGTCCACACGGCGTTGGGCGGTCGACAGAACGGCAATACGCATCCCAAAGTCCCTTGTGTTTCTTGGACATCCATAACGTGAACTGCGCCGTCGAGCCTGAACCGTCGGATCGAACCACCGGAACAACAGAGCGGTCAGGGAGTGTCAGGCCCGGGTTGTCTTTGGCAATCGCGGCGTCATTCCACTTGGTGATATCCCCGGTAAACATCTTTGTGATGGTGTCACCCGACAAGCGGAGGTTGGTGATTCGGTTTCCGCCGGAGGTGAGGTTGTACATAAACGCTGTACCACCCGCGACAATCGGCATGTAGGCGAACCCCTGCGTCGGCAGCGGTTCGGTAACGCCATTGTCCGTGAGCCCGTATGGGGTTTCTGAAACGGCGAAGTCGACGGTTCCACCCTTGAATTGGTTTCGACCATCGACGGAACCCGTCGAGGCGTAGTTCACGCGCATTCCGTACTGGGTCACGTTTCTGCGCCATTGATCCACAGCGTTCGCACTCCACGACGAACCGGCGCCTGAGACCGGAACGTAGTCCGCGGCCTGAGCGATGGTTGAACCGCTCGAGACGATAAAGGCTGTCAACAGCATTGCGAGAGTCGATCGGATCGACAAAACGAGCTTTCGACGAATGTTCACGAGGATTCCTTCGCGTTGGGTGTGCGCCGACGAATCGTCGACATGAGGTTACGGGCGATTGTGGCAAACCAACCGAAGAATTCTGCACGGCGAACTCGAGCGCGTGCCGACTTTTCCGGAGTCATGCCACCAATGATTCGGGCGATGACGAAGAGGGTAAGAACTACGGCCATGAGGACCGCGGCCGTTCCGAAACCACGAGCAATCATGCTCGGTTCGGGGGATTTCACGAATTGGAAGATCGCGAGAGGCAACGACACCATCGGGTCTTGAAGTGGGTTGACGTTGAGCGCAGCCGTGAATCCCGACGTGAGCAGAACCGGCGACGTTTCGCCGACACCGCGAGCTGTCGCGAGAATGATGGAGGTCGTGAGTCCAGAGCGTGACGTGGGAAGAACAACGTTCCATACGGTTTTCCACTGAGACGCTCCGAGACCAATGGACGCCTCTTTAAGAGTCTGCGGAACCAGTCGCAACACGACATCGGCCGAGCGAATCATGATCGGGAGCATCATGACGCTGATAGCGAGCGAGGCCGCGAGCCCCGACTTCGGAAGCCCGAACATCAGAATGGCGGTGGCAAAAATGAACAAGCCGGCGACGATGGACGGTAGAGCAGTCATTGCCTCGACGATGGTGCGAACGAATCGCGAGAAACGGCCAGGAATTTCATTGAGGTACACCGCGGCGGCGATGCCGAGCGGAATAGTGATTGCCAGAGCAATCGTGATTTGGATGAGTGTTCCCGCGATCGCGTGAATCACACCACCCTTGCTCAACGGGTCGAGAGGCCCGGCCTCTTGCATGTCCTGTTGGTAGAAGTTAAGGAACGGCAACGCCTCGGCGCCACGTCCGATGACGAAGACGATGACGAAGACGAGCACCGAAAAGAGCAGTACCGCAACGCTCGTGACCAAGACCGCGACGAGACGGTCCATGACAAAGGTCTTGGTGTCGTCGATTGACACAAGCAGCGCGTAAAAACCAACGAACGTCAGGTACCACACCACGAAGAACGCGACTCCGCCGGTGATGGGGGCAACCTGAGTCGCGAGAACGATGGTGAGTGCGAACGCAGCAACGGCTGCTCCCAGGATCGAGAGAAGGTCGCCGACCCGGATTCCACCGAGTGTGCGCTTGGGTTCGACCCCGACGAATTCACCGCGAGGGTGAATCGTAGTCTTCTTCGACGACGGGCGCTTTTTGCGATTCACGCCGACCAACGCGTTCGTCGACGCCGGTGCCGCAGGCTCCGCATTCGCCGGGACCGTCTTCGTTTCTGCCATTAGGACGCGGCCCCCGATCGCGATCGGGCGACGACGATTGATGCGCCGAAGTTGACGATGAGGGTCATCGTGAAGAGCGCGAGGCCCGCCGCCATGAGTGCCGACAGTCCCATCTCGGTCGACTCGCCGTATCGCAGAGCAATGAGTGCGGCGACGGACGATGCCCCGTTTTGCAGGATGTTCGGCTGGATGACGAAGACGGGGGAAATGATCATGTACACGGCGATGGTCTCGCCCAGAGCGCGACCGAGACCGAGCATCGTCCCACCGATGATTCCACCCTGTCCGAATGGAAGAACGACGTTTCGAATCATCGCCCAGCGGGTTGCTCCTAGTGCGAGAGCGCCTTCGCGCTCACCGACGGGAGTCTGCGAGAACACCTCGCGCATGATCGAGGTGACGATGGGTGTGACCATAATTCCGACCACGATTCCGGCGATGAAGGTCGATGACGTGTAAACCGTCGTTGTGGCGAGCGGATCGGACGGGTCGACACCTGTCACGCCGAGCCCGGGAATCCAGCCGAAGTATTGCGAAATCCAGCGGGACACGGGCACGATCGACTGCTGCAAGAAGAAGAAGCCCCACAGTCCGAAGACGACCGAGGGGATTGCCGCCATGAGGTCGACAATCGACACGAGAAAACTGCGGATTTGCCGCGGAGCGAATTCGGTGATGAAGAGTGCGGTTCCCAGGGAAAGCGGGAGCGCCACGATGATCGCGACTGTGGCGATAAGAATCGTGCCGACGATGACGGCGGCGATTCCGAATTTACCGGCGTCGGGCTCCCACGCTTGTTCTGTGAAGAAGCTCCACCCGGCCATGTTGAGCGCCTGCGCCGCGCGATAACCAAGGAACGAACCGACCAGCACCATGATGATGAGGACCACTGAGCCGCCCGCGCGAATGACTCCGCGGAAGACCTTGTCGCTTCCATCACGAATGATGGTGAGCTTGCGTGGTGTGTCGGTGAGCATGAATCCAATTCCGAAGAGCGTGAGGCACGACTGATGTCGCACGACAATGTTGGCTCAACTAGGTAAACGGAGGGTGAACGGTGACATTGTCGAACAAAAACTTAATGTCGAGTTGAGTCCGCCCGCCATTGCGCGTGGTCAGTATCAGGCAACTCTCGTGGTGTTAGATTTGGAATCCAAGGATTACCGCCCTGTTGGGGCGCTGCGAAAGGTTCGGCGTGTGTTCGGAACGTTAAAGAAACTGGCAAAACGTGTTCTCGCAAACCCAGTTTTCAAAGCTGCCTACGACGGGATCAATACCGCGATTCTCGAAGTTTTTGGGTGGAGTCGAATCCTCACCCACCTGTATTACACGATCCTTCCGTTGTCGTTCAATCGCGAACAGGCCGCTGTCTTCCGCGGTCGACGCAACTATTACCGCGACAAGTACCGTCCCGACGTGTCCCACGTCGGTTTGCGGCGAAACGTACACCGCCTCGAAAAGGCCCTCATCATGAAAAACCGTCGCGCGGTTTTCGCGGCTGACTACATCGGGGAAACGGTCAAGTTTTACGTCGCGTCCGTTTCTCAGTCGATGACGAACAAGGGTTCGATGGAATTGAGCGAACTGCAGTGGTCGCACGACGTCCTGACGGCCTATTTCGCGGCGACGGACAACTCACACCCGCGGATTGCGGCGGCGAAGACATTGTTCGACGCCCAACCCAGCCCCGCTCGTTCGTCCTCACCGAAGATCCCGTTCGTGAAAAAGAACACCTCGAACATTTCGTACGAGGACTTCCTCACATTGACCGAGAACCGTCGCTCGGTGCGATGGTTCCAGGATCGCGCCGTTCCCCGTGAGGCAATCGATAAGGCGATGATGGCGGCTCGCCAGTCTCCGACAGCGTGCAACCGGCTCCCCTACGAGTTCCGCGTCTTCGACGACAAGGACATGGTTCAGAAAGTGGCGGCGGTCCCGTTTGGAACGGCCGGGTGGGACACTAACATCCCGTGCATCATCGTGATCGTCGGAAAACTGTCGAGCTACTTTTCGCCCCGCGATCGGCACGCCTTCTACATTGACTCGTCTCTCGCGGCGATGTCGTTCATTTTCGCTCTGGAAACGCAGGGGCTTAGCTCGACCCTCATCAACTGGCCCGACCTCGAACCGGTCGAAATCAAGATGCAGAAACTGTTGGGGCTTGACTTCACCGAACGAGTCGTGATGTTGATGGCCGTTGGCTACTCCGATCCGAAACAACAGGTTCCCTTCTCGCAGAAGAAAGAACTCGACTCGATCCGCACCTACAACGTGTTGGGCCGCGGCCAGTGAAGTCGCTGGCGAAAAAATACCTTCGACCCCTGCTGGCCTTCGTGGTCGTCGGGACGGTCCTGTACTTCTTCGTCACGACACTCATCGCGAACTGGGATCGGGTCCAGCAGTACCCCATCGGGCTCAATGGCAACACTGTCGGTGCGATTGTCATCTTTGCGTTCGCCGTCGTGGTGTCGGGTTGGCTGTGGGCGCTTGTACTTCGTGCGTTGGGCGAACGACACATCGATATCTGGTCTGCAACCGAAGCCCACCTCGGTTCGTGGCTTGTTCGGTACATTCCCAGCGTTGCCCAACCGCTGTACAAAGTCTCGTGGGCGTCCGCTCGGGGAGTGCGCCGCGCGACCGCCTTTCTGGGGTTCATGTACGAATTCGCATTCGTCCAAATCGCGTCCATTCTCGGTTCTCTCGTCGTGCTCGTCGTCGTCCGACGAGACACCCTCGGCGACGAGCAAGTCTGGACCTTGTCGCTTCTGCTCGTCGTAACGGGGGCGGTGGGACTGGTCTCACTTCGTTACCTCATCAACCCCCTCGCGAGCCGAATCGCGCGCATGCGACGAATTGACGACTTCGACGCCCTTCCCCACATGCCGTGGCGTCACGTCGCACCGTTGGTCGGCGCATTCACCCTTCCGCGTATCGTCAACGGATTCGGAGTCGCACTCCTCACCTTCTCGTTGTTGCCGGGCACATCCCTCAACGACGTCATCGCTTTGGCGGCGGCGTACACAATTGCTGGCGCGATCGGAGTGCTGTGGGTGTTCGTGCCGAGTGGTCTCGGCGTCCGAGAAGCAACCTTCGTCGCGATTCTCGCTGCAATCGGGTTCAACGTCGTTGATGCCATCGCTATTTCTGTCTTTGCCCGCCTCGCGTCAACAATCTCTGACCTGCTCGTCGCAGGGGTTTATGGAATCATGAAATACTTTTCGCGGTCGTCCGCTCGAAAACAAGGGAAGTAACAATGCATTATTCAATCATCGGTTCCGCTTTGTCGGGCAACAAAGGCGCCTCCGCGATGTTAGAGAGTTCCATCGCGTCGGCGCTGGCACTCGATTCATCCTCCACTTTCACCCTGTTCAGCATGTATCCCGACGAAGACCGCCGGCTGAACGAATTCCAGCAACTGGAAATTCTCGACGGTTCGCCGGCGAAATTGGGTGTTGTCATCAATTCGCTCGCGCTGCTGTACTTTTTGCTTCCGCCGCTCCGGCCATTGATTCGCCGTTCATCCCGTTCGATTCGCGCACTCGCGTCCAGCGATCGTTTGATTGACCAAATGGGAATCTCGTTCAGTGACGGCCGCGAGAAGTTCCTCATCTACAACGTTGCCGCTATTCTGCCGGCGCTGTTGGTTGGTACCAAAGTCGTCAAGGCATCGCAGGCGATGGGGCCGTTCACGAATCCACTCAACCGGCTCGTGTCGAAAATCTTCCTTCCCCGAATGACGTCGATCACGACGCGGGGTCGAATCACCCACTCGTTCACTGACCAACTCGGGCTCACTAACACCGTGCTCGGAGTGGACTCAGCTTTTGCCCTCAAGATGGATCCGAAAGATAAAGCGCCGACGTTTGCGAGCCTGATTCCGGGCTACACCAAGGGATCGGTCGTCGGTGTTTCGCCCAGTGTGGTGGTGCGCAACAAGGTCGAGGCGCAACAGCCCGGCTCGTACCTTCCGCTGATGCAGGACCTGATTAAGCACATTCGAGCGGCGGGATATGCCGTCGTCGTCATCCCCCACAGTGTCCGAACGGGCCAAACGAAAACCCAAAACAACGACCTTCCGCTGTGTCGCGAAATCTACGACTCCATCGCGGACACCACCGGAGTTGGGCTGTTGTCCGAAGAACTGTCCTCTCAGAGACTGCGTGCGTTGATTGCGAACTGTCACATCCTCGTGACCAGCCGTTTTCACGCGATGGTCTCGGCCCTCGCCGTTGCCACCCCACCGCTGGTGATCGGATGGAGCCACAAGTATGAAGAAGTTCTGGAACTGTTCGAATTGCAGGACCTCGCACTACCGTTCAAGGGAGTCACGAGCGCGAAGTTGAACACCACGTTTGATGAGTTGGACAAGCGTGCGGCGGCCGTGAAGAAACAGATTCTGAAATATCTGCCGAGGGTGGTCGCGCGAGCCGACGAGCAGGCTGTTGAACTCCTTACAGTAGGCTAAGCGCGTTATCCGCCCCATTCCTCGACGGGAAGTTTTGTGAAAAAAGCGCGCCACTGCACCATTGTGATTCCGGCCTATAACGAGGCCGAGAACCTTCCTATTGTGATCCCCGACATCGTGAGTCACATCGAAAAAATTGATTCCGCGTACCGCATCATCATCGTCGACGACGGTTCGACGGACGGGACCGCAGCCGAAATCTCGAAGCTCGTGGCCCGCAATAAGAACATTCGCGGAGAGGCAATGCCGCGTAACCTCGGCAAAGCTGCAGCGCTGAAGCATGCCTTCGCACTCGCTGTCGAACTGAAATCCGAAATCGTCATCATGATGGACGCGGACGGCCAAGATGACCCCGCCGAGTTGGAAACCCTCCTCGCCAAATTGGATGAAGGCTACGACCTCGTGACCGGAGCGCGGTACACCCGCAACGACCGCTTCATCAAACGAACCACTTCCAAGCTGTACAACCGCACCACCTCAATCATGTCGGGCGTCAAGGGCAAAGACTTCAACTCGGGTTTCAAGGTCATGCGAATGGATGTCGCCGAGGCCGTCGGGTCGATGATGTATGGCGAGATGCACCGGTACCTCACTGTGATCGCCTCGTGGTTCGGTTTCCGGATCACCGAAGTGCCCGTTACTCACCACAAGCGACTCTTGGGAAAGAGCAAGTACGGAATTGCGCGATTCTGGCGCGGATTCATTGACCTGGTCACTATTCGTTTCCTCCTCGCATACGAAAACCGTCCATCGCACTTGATTGGTGCCTTCGGCGTGATTTCGCTGTTGAGCGGT
>Ga0315908_10004111_pt1 | contig 10512 bp, 4 predicted proteins | sample LakEriMetagenome_12_FD_203520 | JGI IMG/M metagenome (GOLD analysis project Ga0315908, IMG submission 203520) | Freshwater fungal communities from buoy surface, Lake Erie, Ohio, United States - Buoy 4 MA124 | ecosystem: Environmental > Aquatic > Freshwater > Lake > Lake biofilm | place: USA...
TATTTTTTTTTTATGGCTGAAAACGAGAAAAACATAATAAAGAAATTCAAAGAATAACTAGAATAATATCTAAAAAAATACAGTAAACATTATCTTGAATTAGGTCAACACAAAAACCAATTCAAATAAATTTCATTGCTAGGAAAAGGATCATATGGAACTGTCTATAAAGTTTAATGCAAATTATCAAACCGCATCCTAGTGATGAAAACCATGGAAATCCTGAAAATTCAATAAAAATATATCGACCGTCTTCTATTAGAAATGGAGATTCATCTCTAACTTTAACACGAATCAATTGTATAAGTTTATAGTGCTTTTTATGAAGACAAAGAAGCTAAATTTTATATGTTAATGGAGTTAGCAGATGGAGGGGACATGCAAGATTTATTTAAAAGAAATAAGTTAGAAAATAGGTATTTGGTTGAAAGCTAAATTTGGGTTTATGTTGATTAGATTATTAAGGGTATTAAATGTATTCATGAGAAATAAATTGTACATAGGGATATAAAGGGATTGAATATTTTTTTAACAAAAAAAAAGTAAGTTAAGATTGGAGATTTTGGTATCAGTAAGTTTTGTGATAAGAATAAGATGTTAAGTACTAAGTTGGGAACCCCTTTGTATTTGAGTCCTGAGCTGGTTAGGAATGAGAAGTATATTATTAACACAGTTTATATTTATATTTTTATTTTTTTTTATTCATTTTAGATTTATTTTTATTTGCAATACATATATTCTATTAATATTATAGAATTATTATAATTTTTATAATTATATTTAATATTTAAATATATTTATTAGATATATTTAAAAAAGATAAATTTAAAAATTCCATAAAATTACTAATATTATTATTAGTCTTTATATGATAAAATAATTATAAAAATAATATTATTAAAAATGATGATAATAATTATAATTATAATAATATTATTAATAATATAAATTCAAATAGATATGATTTTAAAGCTGATATCTGGGCAATAGGAGTACTGATTTATAATCTAGTAACAAATGAACCTCCTTTTTCAGGTGAAAACTTAATCTAACTAGGAATAGATATTTGCTCAAAACAACCAAAAGCATTACCAACAAAATACTCATAAAAATTAAAAGACCTTATTGAATTTATGTTAGAAAAGGATAAAAACAAAAGACCAAACATACAAGAACTGTATAATTTCATAACAATTCCTAATTATTAAATAAATATTGAACAAACTATGATTTCAAATCAGGCAACATTTAATGAAACTATAGAAAATTAAAGTGAAAAGCAAGAATCAAATGAATCTTCTGATCTTAAAAGTAAATCTCCATTTGATACTAATAAAGATATTTCCGAGGAATAATAAACTGATCAATTTCCTAACGAAAGTTAATAGAATAATATTGATTATCTTACTATACAAAACAATATTGTGGAATCTTAAGTCAAAAAATAAAATCTTACTTCTAATAATAGTTTAATGAATAACAAAATCAATAAATATATTGAAGCCAAAAGCTAATAAAAATGTATTTTCTATTTTTATTATTTTAGAGAATATATAAAAGAGCAATTCTATTACTTTTTAATAAAAACTTAATAAACTTACAATAGTTAAGAAAAAGTTTCAAAAGCAAAGAAAGTTTTTGTCTATGCATTCTCCTTCTAAGCATAAAAATAAAAAATATCCTAAAATGGAAGTAATATAAGAAGAAAATGAGGATGATATTGAATATGAATAAATGTAAAAGTTTTAATTAATTTAAAAATAATAAGTTGTATAAAAAGTTATATCTTCACCAACCAAACTCAAGAATAAAGATATAGATTTTGAAAAATAAGCATAAAGAATGAGTGTTAAATAATTCAAGCAAAAAATTGAATAAACTAAGTAATAATAATAATATGACGAATAAAAAATATAGTTTAATATGTAAATTTCAAGGGATATTGATATTTATATTTAAGAAAAATAAATGTAATTATTAAAAATAAGTTCAACTAAAAAAAAATTAAATAATGAAGAATCTATTAATACGGATATAATATCTAAATAAAGTGATGAAGATAATTTAGATTAATCATTAATACATATAAACAAGTTTGACTAAAATTCTTAAAATAAATATGAAATTAAAAATTTTCTATAATTAGCAAAAGAATAAAATGATAAAACTAAACATTTTTTTTTCAAGGGATTTAGATAACATACTAAAAATATATAATATTAATAATAATAAAATAAAGAAAATTAATAATAATATAATTAAAGCAATATGGAATGAAATACAAGTAATAATTTTTTCAATAATAATATTATTAAAAACTTATCTTCAATAGTAAGTTTAGATTATAAAAATTTTTCAAACAGAAATTAATCTGAAGAAACCTAAAAAAATGAGAAATAATAAAAATACAAAAAACAATTTTAATAGATTTTCACTTTAAAAACTACATCTAGATAATAAATAAAATTATTAAAATAATAAACAGATTACGATTTAGTAGAAAAACCAATAAAATAAATTATTTAAAGATCATCAAATATTAAAGCTACTAATTAAAATAGTAGTCAAAAATACTTTTAAAACTAAGAAATTTAATAACAAAAAGACCTTTAAAATATAAAGAAAATAAATAACTTTTTAAAATTTGACAATAATCTATAAACTAATAATTTAAATACATTTGATTTTAAAGATAAGCTAAAACTTCAAACTAATAATGTTTTATCTTGAATTGTCACTAATGTTATAGATAAAAACAAATATAAATAAGGTAGCTATCTTTATTTATTTAAGAAATCAAATTGATGAATCACAAATCTTGTTTAAATGAAGAACAAAGATAAAAACTCAACAATTTATTATAATAAATGGATTTTTATAACAATAATTTATAGACAAATAAAATAATTATTTAAAATAGTAATAATTAAGTATCATTATAAAATATAAAAGAAAATAATCGATTTTAATAATAATACGTTAAATTAAAAAATAAATGATTTTATAAAATAAAATTTTTGTAGTTTTTTATAATTTAAAACTTAATCTAAATTACTAATTTTATTTAAATTATATAAATATATATAAATATTAAACCATTAATTTAATGTAATAACAAAAATTTAAAGTCGTAAATTAAAATCACTTAAATAAAATGAATTAAGATACTATAAGTAAAATATTTAAAATATAAAAGAAATAAAAGAAAAAAATCATAAATAATGATCTGAATAAATAAGGGAATTAAAAGTACGTTTTTTAATTAATAAATAAGAAACCATGCTCTGATTTAGAGCATAATTTTAAACAAAATTCTTTTGAAAATTAATTTAAATTTATGAACACTTATAATGATAATTGGAATTAACATAAGAAAAATAAAAGTACATTGAATATTTAAGATTAAGAACTTTAAAACTATATTTTAATAAAAAAAGAATAAAACTAGATCTTAATACCGAATGTAATTTATGTTTTATTTATAAAAGATTCAAAATCAGTATCCCTCTATTATTAATAATTATTTCACTTTCAATACTAAAAATAATTAGTTTGAATAATCTTAAAATTTATTAAATAATTATACTGATAAAAAAATCAAATCAAATATTATAAATAATCAAAACTATAATTTCATAAAAAAAGTATATTAATCGTAACAATCAATTCATAATTAAAAGCACCTTTAAGAAATACAAAAGAATTAAGCTCAAAATTAAAATTAACAAACAAAAACCCATAGAAAAAGATTTAGTTAGTCTGGAAATTTATAAAATGTTTTTTTAAATCAATAAACATTAAATAAAATTAATTTTAATCATCGAAAAGAAGATAACATATAAATTAATATATAATAAAATAATTAGTGAATAAAAGAATATTAAATTCAAAATGAAAGTGAATCTTAAAGCTCTAATTTTAAAAATAAATAAGTGGGAGTAATTATTAATTTTGATTAAAATTAAGCCGAAAATAAATTTAAAAAAAAAAGATCATATAGCAATTCTAATAATTTAAATTTAGATGAAAACAAAGTAAAATATATATTTAACATTATTTTTATCATTTATTATAAAATCTTTTTTAAATATTTTAAGTATTTTTTTTTAAACAATAAGGCCAAAAGGAATTTTATATTTCAAACAAAAAAAATTGATACAAATTAAAGTGAAAAAATGTTACATAATTTAAAAAATATAAAATTAAAGCAAAAATTAGAAAATGAAATTGAATAAGCTTGAAATTTAGAATATTAAAATTAATAAATAAATAAAAACAAAGCATTTACCATATTATAATAAATAGATTATTAAAATTAAGTAAATAAAGATTAAGAATAATTTTAACTATTTAATAATTTTAAAGAAAATAATTAATAAATAGATTAAAATAAGATAATTTAAAACAAATAATAAGACATTATTACAAATATAAACAATAATAATTTAACAGAAGATCTTGAAAATATAGATAATGTGAGTATAATATAGAATTTGAATTGATTGGCTTCTTAAACTAATTCAGATTTTTTAATTTCTTTAAATAATTAATTGTAATAAAATGAATTTTAGGTATATTAATAAATTTAATAATAATCTATAGAATAATAATAATAATAAAAATAACAATTACTATATTATAATATAAATAATTTTAATAAAAAAAATAAATTTATGATAATAAGATATTAGAAAATTAACTATAAAAACATAATAATTAATAACAACTATATAATTTTTTATAGAAATCAAATAACAATAATAAATAAGAATAATAAATCTAATTTAATTTTTAAAGAAATTAATTTAATTAAAATGATTTGTAATAAATTATTCAAAAAAAAAAAATTTAAAAATAAAATTAATAAGATATTAAAATGCAATATAATTAAAAATAAATATTTTATTAAGGATATGATTAATAAGAAAATAACTAATTCGAATAAATTTAATAATTAAAATAAAATGAATTAAAAAATGATAAGGATTAATAATAATAATTATTATTATAGTAATAAATTTTTAATTAAAAATAAGTTTAAATTCTAAGTTAATTATAGTAATAGGAATAATTATAAAAATTATAAGATTTATAAAAAATAAATGAGTAATTTGAATATATATAACATTTTTAATAATAAAATAATTAAAAATAATATCTTTTATCATAATAAAATTAATTTGAATAATAAAAATAAAAATAAATTATTAATTGTAAAGATTAATAATAAATAACAAATTTATAATAATAAAAAATTATTAATAATAATTTTAATGACTAATAATAAATTTCGAGTGATTAGTATAATTAAAATTAAATTTAAAAAAACTATGAAGAATTAAATTAAATTTTAAATTAGTAATCTTTATATTAATAATTAACGTTTGATAAGAATTAAAATAATTTAGAATAAATTTAAATTAATATATAAGAAAATAATTAGTAAAATAATATTGAAAAATAAATTTAATTAAAAAATTAATAGTAATTCGAATAGAATTTATAAAAATTATATTATGAATAAAATGAAGATTATAACAATTAAATTAATTTAAATGTATAAAAATATGATTCTAAAATTGAAAATATTTGTTAGAAATATAAATAATTAATAAATGAAAAATAAACTGATTAATATAAAACATAAAATAAATTAAATTATATAGAAAGTCAACTATAATTAGTAATAAATAAAAATTTAAATTAATAAAGTGAAATAATTAAACCTTGCTTATCTAATAGTTTTTAATTAAATATTCATAATTTAATTAAAAAATGATAAAATTTATAAAAATAGTAAGATAGTTTATTATAGCTTTAAATAAATATTAATGATAATTAAAATATTGATATATATAATTAAAATGATGATGATATAAATAAAATTAAAAATATTGATTCTATTAATTAAATTTAAATTGAAGAAAATAATAATAAAATTCATTATGATTAAATCAATGAAAATAAAGATTAAATTAAAAAAAATATTAATGAATTATAATTTCATAATATTTAGAAAAATGATGATAAATAATTATATAAATAATAATAACTAGAAAAAAAAAAATTATATTAAAAAATATATTAATAAAATAATTAAATTAATTTAGATTAAGAAATAATTACATAAAACAATAATTAAAATTCAAATGAGGAAACGATTATATAAAATGATTAAATAAACTTAGATAATAAAATAAAAATATACAATAATTAACCAAATTTAAAAGATGAAATAATAATAAAAAACTAAGAAATGAATATAGATTCAGAAATAAAAATATAAATTAATTAAAAAAATTTAGATGAGGAAATAAAAATATAAGATGAATAACTAAATTAAAATAAAAATCAATCAATTTCAAATTAATCAAATAAAAGTATATATAAAAAAAAATAGTCTGAAGAATTCTACAAAAATAGTATATAAAATTAAGCAAAAAAGAGAGTCATATTTTGATTCTTTGAAAGTTAATAAGTAAATAATTTTGAAAAATCAAAAAATTAATAATCAATATTAAATTAACAGGAATATTAAAGTATTTACTAAAATAAAGAAAAGGAATATGATAATATAAAAATTAATAAATTAAATAATTAAATAATTGGTGTTGATTATAAAGATAATTAAATAAATGAATTTGAATAAATTGAAAGATAATGTCATTAATATAAAATTAATTAAATTGATTTTAATTAAAATATAATTAATATACAATAATAAAGTGTGAATGAAGTTTAAAATTTATTAAAAAATGATAAATAAGATGACGATATATAAAAACATAAAAGTTTAGGACTGTTAAAGTAAAATTTTAAACATTTATAAAAAAAGTAGACATATCCTTTTTTTTAATAATTAAATGATAAAAAATCACGATTAAATGTTTTTAAAAATGTAGTAATGAAATTTCAATAGAATATTTAAAATAAAATTATTATTTTATAAAATCAAGTTTAATTTTAATCAGATTAAGATGAAAAACTGAAAATAAATGCAATTTTTAATTTCAATAAATAAAATAAAAAAATAATAAATTTTGAAAATATAAATAAAAAAATATTAAATAAAAGATTACTTCAAAAAAGCAAACTAATAATTAAAAACTAAGTTAATTCAAATTTCAAATTGATTTAATAAATACTAAGAAATAATAGAGTATTTATTTAAAGTAATCAGATAATTTAAAATAATAATGGAGAAATAGAATTATGTGTTTAATAAGATGATCATATTAATTAAACAAGCCCATTATCCCAAAATATAGATATGTTTGAAAAAAATGGAGTGAAAGGAAAATAATAAATTTTTAAAAAAATGAACAAAAAAAATTAAATAGTTTAAAATAATATAAAATATAATTAGATAATAAATAAATATTTAAAATAAGGAATAAATAGTTAGCAAATTTTAAGTTTCAATTTAATATGTGAAATATTTTTTCAGATATTAAATAATTAAGCAATAGAATAATAAAACATACCAATGATAAACTTAAACTTAAATTTTTTTACAACAAATTAAAAAGAAAACCGCTTCAAAGATTTAAAATAAATAAGAATAAAAGTAAATGAATAAATACTCAGTCATAAAATCGAAGAACAAAACTCGCTAAACTCAATTAAAAACTTAATAATAAGTTATTCATCTTCTAATGATTTATGGAATTATCTTTAAGAAAATAAAGATTTATTCGAAAGCAATAACAATTTAGAATCACTAAATAAACATCATTCTAATCCAATGCCAAATTAATTAATAGAATTCAATTCCCTTTATTTTATTCCTGAAAAGTTTTATATTTTATCCAAATAAGAACCGTTGAAATTTTAGCCTATCGTCTCAATATTACATTTGGATTCTAAAATTATATATTATCTTTATTCTTAATAGAAATTCAATGATGAGGATAATTATTTAAATCATAAATTGTTTCTTTAGGCTTAAAATAAAAATGATTCTTAATTAAAACTTGCAGATATTATTTAATTTTATACCAGTAATGAAGTATTTTCCAAAAAAATTATCATGAAATAACTTAAAATTCATGAGAATATTTTGATCGGAAATTTTGATCATTCTGTTTAAACTATAAATACAAGATATTTAATCATCAAATAGCATTTGAAATGTCTTAAAAATAGAAATACTTAGTTTTATTCTAGTTCAGAAGAGTAAATTGAGAGAAATGATTCAAAATAAAATTATTTTTTTATGAATTAATATGATTGTTAGTAAATTAATTATCCATTAAAAAGTAATTAAATTTAAAGCAAAGATTTATTAAATAATAAAACCCTTAAACTCATTAATTCTAAAGTTACCGAAAAATAAATTCTTACCTCTGAATATATAAATACTAATATTAATAGTAAAATTAATTAAAAGGATATTGAATAATTTGATAATAGTAGAATAAATTCAAATAATATTATAGATTTAGATAAAAATATTAATAAAAATAAAATTAATGATTTTAATATTACAGAAAATAATAAAAAAATGCTTGATAGTAACCCTTATTCTAGTTAAATATAACAATAATATAATTTATAAAATAATATGAAATCTGAATCAAACTTTTAAAATAATTTTTAATTGCCGAACGATAAATTAGTTTTTAAACGAAAAAGTATTGAATTAATTTCAAAAAAGTTTATAAATAATTTGTTGAATGCAAATAAACAGAAAAAAAATTAAAGTATATACAATATTTATATTATTTTAAGAAAATATTTTAATATTAAGTAAAAAAGATAAATCCAATAGAGAAGAAAGAGAACAAGAATAATTTTCAATACAAAATAAAATAAATAACAATATTATATATGATAATAATATATTAAACTAATTAAAAGATTATATTGACAAAAATAATTAAATTTTAATAAAAAAATAAGAAGAATAATTAGACATTATTTTATAAATTAAAAATTAATTAATTAATAATAATTAAAATAATTAATAATAAGATTAATAATAAAATAGAAAGAAAGATGAAAACAAAAATTAAAAAAACGATTTTAATGAGAATATTTAAAAAAAAGAAGATTTCAAACATACAAAAAAGATAAATCTAAAATAAATAGTGTAGAAATTTACTAGACAACATATGGAAATGAATCAAATAAAAAGTAAAAATCAAGAAAAATACTAGATAAAATTAAACAATATGAACCCTTTTTACACAATTATAGAAGCAATAAATAACAATCTAATTAATGATGTTTAAGAATACTTTCAAAAATATAGTAATACTGTATTATAATAAACTGATAAAAACGGCAATAATTTACTGATGTTAGCGGTTGAATTCGGAGAAATAGAAATGATCAGATTAATTATTTAAAAAAATATTGTGAACATTAATAGTTAAAATAACGATGGAGAAACTGCCTTACATATTGCTATGAAAAATAAGTATTACAAAATTGTTGACTTATTAGTAGAAAACAATATTAATCAAAATATTGTCAATTGTTTGGGAATTAGTGCATGGGATTACGGCTAATAATAATGAATTATTTATTATTTTTTAAATGCCAAAATATTATCGTTTTATCATATTTTTATTATTATATTTTTAAATATTTATTTCTTATTTTTATCTATAATTTATTATATTTTTTAAATTAAATTGATTAATTTTAGTTTCTTTTTTATTTTATACTTTCTTCTTCCTTCTGCTTTTAGTAAAATTATGATAAAAATTTTTAATTAAATTAAATTTATATTTTGATTATTATTGCTTTATCATTACTGGCTTATTTTATTTTTTTATTATTTTTTTAACTGATAAGAAGAACATAATAGTATATGTTTAAAAAGAGTAATAAAAGAAAAATTTAAATTTGAATATTAATAATTTCACAAATAAATAAATCTATAGTCAATTTTCAAATAAAAAATAATGCAAATTAATTAAATAAAATTAAATAAAAATAATAATAAAACGGTTTCATTCAATATTAAAAAATGAGAAGGATAAAAATTTAATACATTTATCATTTAATTAAAAAATAATTATTTATTATTAAATAATTAGAAGAAAAAAATTCATCAATTTTTGAAATTATTATAAATTTGAATAAAAAAATATAAAAAATAATTATAAAATTAATTTAAAATATATTTGATTGATAATTTTTGATGGGCAATTGCTAAAAATTATAAAAAAATTAAAATAAGTATTAAGATTAAGACTGATAAACTAATAAAGAAAAAAATAATATAAACCCTAATAAATAAATATAAAATATTTAAATAAATTAATAGATTGATATTTAGATAGATAATAATAAATAAATATAAAATAATAAAATAACGTATTAAAATGACATAAAAATAGAGACATCAAAATTTTTAGAAAATATTCTAAATAATAAATAGGAAGCATAAAAATAAAGTTTAAACAATAGTGAAATAGAAAATTTGACAAACAAAAATTAGAATAATACAATAGATTATGAATAATACTAATTTAGTAAATAAAAATTATAAATAATGATTAT
>Ga0315908_10004112_pt1 | contig 10511 bp, 3 predicted proteins | sample LakEriMetagenome_12_FD_203520 | JGI IMG/M metagenome (GOLD analysis project Ga0315908, IMG submission 203520) | Freshwater fungal communities from buoy surface, Lake Erie, Ohio, United States - Buoy 4 MA124 | ecosystem: Environmental > Aquatic > Freshwater > Lake > Lake biofilm | place: USA...
TGCTCTCTGCAAGTTGCGCGCTGCAACCGCTCTCTCTTCTTCCATGTCTTTTACCCCATTCCTCACCTCTTCCCTCGCTTCCATCAGCTGAGCCTCAAGCGCCGCAACTTTTTCCTTACCTGCATCACAATCGTTGCGCAACGTAGCGGCCTGCGCTTCCGACGACGACATGCTCTCTCCGAGGGCCGCCAGCTGAGTACGGAGCTGCTCGAAGTTTTCCGTGGACTCGCACATCTTGAGCTCGGCACTCTCTGCTCGTGCCTGCATCTTCTGCAACGCAACAACCTCTGCTTTGAGCTCCTCTCGTGCTTCCGCCAACTCCTTCTTGCATTCTAAAACGACTTTGCTTTGAGTCTGAGCGTCCAGCCCGATTTCGTGCGCCAGCCTTTGCTGCCGCTCGAGATCACAGAGTCGAGCCTCCAGTTCCGTTTCCAATCCTTTGACTTTTCCTCGCATGAGAGCAAGCTCGGTCTGCAATGTGGCGACCACTTCTTTCTGCGAAATTGCGTCCATCTTTGCTTGCTCCGTGAGAGTGCATTGATGCTGAATCTGCTTGGCGCAGGTTTCAAGCTGCATCTCGCACTCTCTTACGCGCTTACGTCCGGCATCAGCGTCCTTTTGAATGCCTGCTGTAGCTTGACACGCAGCAGCAAGCTGCTGCTCAACGAGTCCAGTCTGAGCTACCTGGTTTGCCAATTTCTGCTGAACCTGTTCCGCATTCTTTTCCAGCGCGTCCAGCTGTACTTCAAGCGATCGCATGCGAGCTGTGGCCTGAGACAGCTGCACCTGCGCCATTTCACGCCTCTTCCGCTCATCTGCAGCATGTTGTCGCTCATGTGTCAAGTCTTCTTCAAACCGCTCGGCCCTTTGAAAGTGGACCGCAATCTGCTGTTCCAGGCAGATGACACGCTCCTGGGAAATGCGAAGCTCCTCGTTCACCGTCGCCTGTAGCTTGCGCATGTTCTCCAAATCTTGTCGCAAAACGCTAGTCTTTCGTGTGCAATTTTCCTCCATGTCTGCAACACTCAAATCACGCTCTGCCATCACCTCTTCGAGCCGTGAGTTTTGGTTCAATCGAAGTTGTTGCAACTCCTGCGCGTGCTCTTGCCGCAGCAGGAGGCCGTCGTCCCTTATCTTCTGAATCTGCGTCTGCGAATCCTGGGCGTCGTCCTGTAACTTTTTAATTTCGGAGCGCAGCCTGCTGGACACTTCGTCTAATACATGTTGATGCTGCTGCCTTGCATCATCCAGCTCCTGTGCTGCCTGCTGACGAGCGTCCGCCAGTCGCTGCTGGTGCTCGAGCCGATGCGCAGAAAACTTTTGCGCGTGCTCTTCTTGTTCTTGTCGCAGCAGCTGCTCATGCTTTTTCGCAGCCATTGTGCATTGATTTTTCAACGTATGCATTTCACGTTCATGCTCAGCAGCAAGGTCTGCCAAAGCCTGATTGTGCTTACGCGTGGCCATTTCGAAGTCCTGGGAACGCTCCCCCTTCAGGCCATCGATGTCAGCAGCGTGACGCGCCATCACCTGTTCAAGCTTGCGATTCATATCTCTCACTACGGTGTCGACAGCCATGCACTGAGCCTCCACAGCGGAGGCATCTCTTGCTTGCACATCTGCACAATGCTGGGCGAGCAACGAATCTTGTTCTGCCCGCAGCGTTGCTAACTCTCTGCGAAGCTGAGTGGCAGATTCAGACAGCTGCTTGTTTTCGAGTTCACGTTCTTGCAGCGTGTTGTCAAGATTGCAGCGCTCGGTCATAAGCAAATTTATGCGTCTCTGCGCCTCCGCAAGCTCGTTTTCAGTGGCATTTACCGCTAGCTTCAAACGCTTATTCTCAAACTGATGCGCCTCAACGAATTGCGTGAATCTAGTCTCACACGTTTCCTGCAATGCAGCAATCTTTTGCAGCGCCTGAGTTCGCACACGTGCCACCTCACTGGCCAGTGCTTCTACATCAACACCGTGCCCAGCTATAGTTGTGGTAGCCTGATAACGAGAAGCCTCAACTTGTTTCTGGAGTGAGTCAATGAGAGAGGTCTTTGCTGTGTTTTGGTCACGCAACGCACGTTCACGCGTCGCGGCCTCTATTGACGCCACCATCAACGCCTCCTGTGCAGCTGTCACTTTCTGCTCCAGTGTCTGCTCACGGAGTGCATGCCCACGTACTGCGGCGTCTAATGAAGCAGCGGGGACTTGCCGTGCGTCTGCCAGCTGTTTTTTCAATGCCTCCAGGTTTGCATCGCACTTTGACTGCAAAAAGTCCAGTTGTGTTTGGCTTTCTTTCTTTTCAGCCACTAGCTGCTGCTGCAGGGTGTGCATATCCGCTTCTTTGACTCTCAACGTTTCGCTACTACATACCAGTCGATCCTGTGCGCAGTTTAACGTCTCCTGGGCCTCTCTTCGCTCGAGGCGCAGCTTGTCAGACTCATCTTGCAAGGTGCTGTGCTCCTTCTTCAATTCTTGAAGATGGTGGTCCAAGATGTCACGTTCCAGCTGTACAGTTGCGGCGCGATCCTGCGCCTCCTGCTCACGTGCTTGCGCCGCCTCAAGTTGCTGCATGCACAGGTGCTGTTGGGCAACAAAACTCTGTTGTATCGCATCAAATTTTTTTTTCTCCGCCCCCATCTGGTGCTTCATCGTTGATACATGGCCCTGTAAGTCCATTATTTTTTGCATATGTTTCGATTTAGCGCCGTCCATGCACTGTACGCCCTGCGAAAGGCGGTCTCGTTCACTTCGCAGCTGTTGCACTTCCTGCTGCAATTTTTGCGATGCAATCCTTAACGCATCGAGTTCCAACTTGCATGCCTCTGCCCCTTCCACCTCTTGCTGTAAGACACGAGCCTTGCCACGGTATACATCGACCTGATCTCGCAAAGACACTGCCACGGCGTCTGCCTTCTCCACCTCACGCTGCAAGCGCTGCCTCTCCATTTCACATGCGTTCCATTCCGCGGCCCCGTTGGTGGCATCTTCATATTGCTGTGCCGCTGAATCGCTGAGCACGTGCAGATCTGCACAAACGTCAATTAGGCCCATTTGAATGCGCCCCTGCCTTTCTCCATGTGCTGACAAGCGTTCGGCCATTACCTTGCAATCCGCTTCAACATAAAATGCCAATTGCTTGACGTAAAATAACTCAGACACGATATGTTTCAACGCAGTCTCAATTAACATTTTGTCCGATTCCGAAGTTCTGAGCGCAGCGGAGAGCAGTGCCACCTCAGCGCAGTAATGGTCGTTTTCTTGCTTCAATGTATGTAGTTTCTGAATGTTTCCCTCCTCTTCCTTCACGCCTTCCGCCCGTTCGCGTACGGAGGATCGTACAACCAGTTTCAGCGCTGATACTTCAGCCAATGTTGTGTCTAGCTCGGCGGTGACAGCAGCGGAAGCTTTTTGATGCCGCGCCTCAAGTTCGCTGATATACTCGTTGTGTTTCTTGCGACATGCTTTAAGAAGTCTCACCAGCGCTTCGCACTCGGCCCTCTGCTCAACCAGTGCAGCTTCTGCCTTTGAATGCCGTGTCCGCAACGCGTCTATCTCTGCGCACATCTCCTCTGCGACCATCGGCCATGTGTGTTTCGAGACGGCGTGGTGCAATATATCCGCGCCCCCTGCATTGACCTGCTCGCCGTGTGTACCCGTGCCCCCTGCATTACCCTGCGCACCTTCGGTCACCAGCTCGCCGATTCTGCTCACGCGCCCGCGGGAGACAGCAGAGGCAGATTCCTCAACATAGCCTGCGGGTTCTGAAGACATAGTTGATGCCAGAAGGTTGAACGGTGCTGGCTGCATGTGAAGCAAATCACCCGGCGGAGGAGGCCGCGGTGACGTCATGAGAAGAAGTTCTAATGAATTGTGCTGCCCTCCTGAGTTGCGCCGTTGCATCTCAAGCGCCAGCAACAGAGCTTCAACTTGACGTGAAGCCGCTTTCGCTGCCTCCTGCGCTGTACGTGACGTTCCTTTTTCATCAGCTAGGCGGTCACATAAGTTTTGGTTCTCCAAATTCAGTTCCAAGATCAACTCCGATGCCTCGTTCGACTGCCGTGTCGACTCTTCTTTCTCTACTTCCCATGCACGTCTTTGCTGCTCCAAACATGCGAGATCAACCTGTAACTGAGCTGTTGTAGCAGCATGCTCAACGGCGGCTTTCTGCGCCTCTTTCAGCTTGAAGCAGCTCTCGATCTCAAGATTCTGCAGCCGTGATAAACAACTAGCCTCCACCCTATGCAACAAGGCGCTCAGTTGCTCGAATTGTTCAAAGGCCGACTCCACCATCGCAAACACCTGTGACACATCTTGAGGCGCATTGACGCACTGTCCCTCCGCTCCCTCCAAGTTCTCCTCCTTTTCTCCGCCTCCATCTGCAGCACTCCGACTTGAAGCGGGCTCTTGCACAGGCTCTGCTTGCAGCGCAGCATTCAGTTCTAGACACAGCCTTCTCACAGTATCGACCTCCTCACAAAGTGGCCTTGCAAGCGCGTGTGCCTCTTTCAGCTTGAAGCAGCTCTCGATCTCAAGATTTTGCAGCCGTGATAAACAACCAGCCTCCACCCTATGCAACAAGGCGCTCAGTTGCACGACTTGATCCAATGCCGACTCCACCATCACAAACACCTGTGACACATCTTGAGGCGCATTGACGCACTGTCCCTCCGCTCCCTTCAAGTCCCTTTCCCCTTCCCCGCCTCCATCTGCAGCACTCTGACTTGAAGCGGGCTCTTGCACAGGTTCTGCTTGCAGCGCAGCATTCAGTTCTAGGCACAGTCTTCTTGCAGCGTCCACCTCCTCACAAAGTGGCCTTGCAAGCACTTGCACGAACCGTCGCAGGTTTACGAGGCCAGCTGGATCGTCAAGTGCTTTGACGTCGCTCGACTCTCGTCGCGGTGCTAACGCTCCCTGCCCTGTCGCGCTCTCGCGAGGCAGGCTGGCAAGGTTAACGACAGCCCCGAAACCCCCCCTCCTTTTTCCTGTCGCACCTTCTTCTCCTCCTTGTGCTTGTCTGGGCATAATGGCAAGCAAATTTGGTACGCTGTGCGGACGTCTGCTTCCACCTCTTGGTTCGCGCGTGCTATGAGGCTCAACATGTTGAGCCTCTACTTCCAATTTGTGTACGTCCGACGGTCTTCCACGTGGAGCCATTGCGCCATCCTCTTTGGCGCCGTGTTTGATTATATGTGCATGCGTGTGTGGAGAGGTATTAGAATGAATCTACGATCCGAAAACACAATCAGGTGAGGGAGAGGGCAAGATAAGAACCAGAAGGGCAATCGCGCGGCAAAGTCTCCAGGTTCATGCCGAGGGCCCCGCCGTTTCTGCCTGCGCATTGCATGTTGTCTGCGTAATGCGAGGCAGAATGTCTGAAGGCAGCACTCGAGTCCCTGTCTTCGTCTTCCGATGTCGATGCGTATGTACAGAGAGAGTCGCTGTCGCTGCCATCGCTAAACTCTTTGCCTCTGACCTCGCCACCACCTGATGCCACATCTGCCAAACACACGGATCATGTTCATGTCAAATTGCAATCAATCTGATCAACGCCTACCTCGTGCTCATCGTACCGTCGTCTGCATCCGAAGGATGCGGGCTAGGACGGGGAGTATCGCCGAGCTGCCACAACTTCGGCAGGCCATGTAAACCCGTCGGTGACTCAGTGCCCAGGCTATACGACGGCGAAGCCGCAGGCGTCACGTCTGCGCCCAACTCCCACAGCGCACAACCTAAACACACAACACAAGTCAAATCCTCATCTTGTCTACACATGTACACGCGACGGTACACAATTGATTTGGCAATTGCCGACCGTCCGCGACGGGCGAGCCAAAATCGGTGCGAGGTGCCTGGTCATTGAGGATGCGATGTTTGCCTTGTACAAAAGGCGAATCGTTCACTGTGCGCTGCAGCATGAAAGGCAAATTGGGTCCGCTGCGGCCGGTGATCGGCACGGAGTCAAAATCTTGCGGCGCTCCCCTGCCAGAAACCGCAGATAGTGCCACAGGCTGAACGCTCATAACAGTACCGAAGGGATTGAATAACGCAAATGCTCCTGTGATTCCGCGGGCGATTTCGTCCACCGCAGTGCCGCCGCCGTTGTTGGTCTGCAGTGAATCCAGCGGATTAGATACGATGCTCCGTGATGATCCCATCGCACCCTGGCGCATCAGACTCCGTGATGATCCCATCGTCTCAGGCCCAGCATTAGCGCGCTGCCCTGCGCCAATCGCCTTATTTTTACCACCCATACTGGTGTCTGCCCCTGTCTCCAACATTTTCTGTAGCTTTGAAATCTCGTTTTCCTTTTTTGCCAGCAGATCGCAATAATGGGCACTTCGTGCTTCAGCGTCGCTGGCCCGTTCGACAGCAGCATGTGCCCTGCCCTTCTCCATGTCGGCGGCATAATGCAATCTGCGGATCTCTTGCTGCAACCAGGCTGCCGCCAGGTGTGCCGACTCTGCAGCTTCCGTTGCCTCCTCTGCAATGCGGACTGCCGTGCTGACAGCGATGCCCGTCAGGTTCTTTTTGTCGTTTTGCGCGCCCTTGCTAGCCATCTGCGCGTGCCCATCCGCGATGCAACGCATCAAGGTCAGCGCTGCGCGCAAATCCGAAACGATGCTTTTGCCCACAGCCACTGTCCTCGTCTTCTCGCTGGTCACCACCCCCTTGCGCTGCCGCGCAGGCGCTCGCAAGTCGGCGGGAGACGCATCTGCAGCATACACGCGCTGCGGCGTACACAGATCAGCCAGCGAATGCGCCCGAGATGGCGTCTGTTTTGCCTGCGGCGGCTCCACCGGCTGCACGTTTCCGCTGGCGGACACCTCGACCCTTTGCAGTTTCACGGTCTTCTCGATGCCAGCGATGTCGCGAAAGACGAGCTCTACGCTCGTGCCGGCGGCGCCCCTGCTCCACACACCGCGCAGCGCAAGACACGCTCGCAGGGTAAGCGTACAACGCACGTGCATGGATGCGTGTGTGGCTGCCAGCATGCCCACGTTTGCTGTTGCCTGCATGCGCCGGACACACGCACACACGGAGACACACCGGATCAGGGTGTTGACATCCTGCACTTTCAGGCTGCTGTTGAGCGTGTATCGATCCACCTTGCAGAGGACGTCGTCGCGCTGGATGAGCCCGCACTGCTGCGCCGGAAAGCCGGGAACGACCCCGCTCACGATGAAGGCGCCCGAACCGGCGGCGCTGTGCGGCGGCGCTACGCAGCGCTGCGCGCTGCGGTCAAGCAACAGTCCGACGCCTCCCTGTCGCGGCTTTCCTCCTCCCTCCGCTCCACCCCCCAGCACGCCACCCGTGTGCGGCCAGCTACAGGCGGGCGTCTTTGGCATCGTCACCGCGATCCCTTCTGTCCCGGTCGGGGACGCGTGTGGCTGTGCATGAGCGAGTTCCAAGTGGTTGCAAGTATCGTCGACGCACTCTCCTGGGAACCACCCGCTCTCGCCGGAACCCATCGCCGTGCCTTCCCACCAGCCGCTCGTCTCGTGGCGGAAACGGACGCGGACGCGCTGGCCCACAAACAGGCGCAGCTCCTGTGGTCTGAGGGGGTGGTGCGACTTGACGACCAGCGCCGTGCCTTCGCCGACCAGTGGCATTGCGCCCGTAGCCTGTCCCACTGGAGGCAATCCGCCTTCGACTCCCCTTCGAGGTCTGTGCCCGTGGTGACCACCCGCCCCGGGGTGCAGCGCCCGGCGGCGCTGCGGGCCCCGAAAATGTTCGTGGATTGTGATTTGTTCGTGGGCAAACATTGGGCGAATCGCCATGTGGGGCAGGGGACGGATGGCGCCCGTCCTGGCGCTGGCGGTGGTGTGCGGTTACAGGGTACAGGGATTAGGTGCTCAGGGACAGCGCACCACTGCGGGCGGCGCGGCGCTGGGCGGGGGCAGCGCCGCCCGGCTGCGCGAGGTGCATCGCCCAATGCTAACGAGCCGCTATCTGGCGGGCCTGGCGCGCCCAGACGGCGACTTTGAGCCCGCCAGCGGCGCGGCCTTTGGCGCGCAGCCGTCGCTGGTCGGCACGTCGAAGCTCAAGCGCATGAAGGCCGACCTGCCGGATCCGGAGCCGCGGCCGTACGCACCGGTGCCGCCGTTCACCATCCATACGACTCGAGGGGAGCATACGGTGGCGGCCGGAAAGGACGCGTCCTACCTCTTTGTGCTCTACTCCAAGGAAGATTCGATGCAGACGCTGTGGTACAACTCGTCCGCCACGGCTTTCTTCCGGGCGATGCCGCCCAGGGCGCACGTCGTCTTCGCTGCGATCGATGGCGCGGGCTCGCAGGGGGCCGTGCAGGCGCTGAGGGCGAGAATGGAGGGCGCGCGCGGCTTCCAGGCCGTGCAGCAACGCCTGCACTTTGTGGAGGAGCCCGTCGCCCTGCACTGCACCGCGCAGCAGTACCCCAAGTGTCGGCAGGAGCCCGGGCAGAGCATAGTGCATCAGGCACTCGTTTCCTGGGGCAGCATCAAGCCCTCCCTGACTATCACTGCCGACGGCGCGGCCGAGGAGCTCGATGCGTCTGGCGCAACAGGCTGGCTGCCGTCCATCACGGATGTGATCCAATCCAAGGGCGCGCACTCGCTCCAGTTGGCGGTGTGGGGCGGCGAGGCCTGCGACGGCTCCGCGCCCACCGAGGACGTCAAGGGCAAGATGGCCATGGTCGAGAGGGGCACGTGCGGCTTCTACACCAAGGTCTCCAACGCCATGAAGGCTGGTGCTGCTGCCGTGCTGGTGACGGACAGCGAGGACAGCGGAGGCACTACACAGATGGGCTGCGGGGCTCCGGACCCCTGCAAAAAGAACGACCTGTCCATTCCCGCTGCCATGATCAGCTATGCGCAGGGGCAGAAGCTGTGGCGCCAGCATGCCGCAGGAACCGTGATCTCCGTGAAGCTGGATGCGCGATACGAGGGCGAGCACTTTATCGGCATAGATCATCACGGCAAGCTACGAGAGGTGGGACAGGTGCCGCCGTCGGGCGGGGATGCTAGCTTGGCGCTGGCGTTCGTGGCCCTAGAGGCGCAGTACTACGAGTATGAGCGCGATCTCGACGAGGAGGCCGCGCAAAAGGACACGCTGGAGGTGACTCTCCTCCACGGCGCAGACCAGGATGAAGCCGACACATACCTGGCAGGCGGGCGGGGCCTGTACGCCAACGCGTTTTTCCCCAGCGAGGAAGTCATGGCGAAGTACGACACGATGAAGCTCCTTATGCAGCTTGAGTGCAAGTGCGGGATGGACAAGTGCTGCGGCGAATGGGACTATGTCGTTCACCTCCACGTGTGCTCCGAACCCGGCATGACACCTGCGCGCCCCGCGCTGGGCCCCGTGGGGGCCAATGGCGTGGAAAAGCAAGGCTATTCCTACGCGTCCTGCAACATTGAGGTGGGCAGATGGGTCACGGCGTATGGGCGACCGGGCAAGTGGATGACAGACGCGAGTGGGGCGCTGCCGGTGGTGCGGCGGGGTGGCAGGCAGCACTTTGTGCTCTCGCAGCCGGACTGGTCGGCACAAAAGTACCGCGTCGTTTCCAAGCTCCTGCTCAGCAACACGGGCAAGCGCGGCGTGCCCGTGGCGTCCCTGCCGCTGTTCACGGGCGGCGAGTTTGATGAGGACTACAACAAGAGGCATGTCGCCAAGGAGTTCGACATTCCTTACCGCACCATGCGCGCAGAAATCCACTCGTTCATCACGGGACACGGGTGGGGGACAGACGCCTCCAACTGCGCCGAGTTTTGTGAGACCCAACACCGCTTCTCCGTCCGCGTGGGCATGGATGTCGATGGCGAGACTTTTGTGGCAAACGAAGAGGCGCTATACGAGCACAAACTCACGGATGCGGGCTCTGACCTGGGCTGCGCCTCAAAAGTCCAGGACGGCGTCACGCCCAACCAATATGGTACATGGAATTATGGCCGGGCGGGTTGGTGCCCAGGGGGGGCGGTGTCGCCGTGGGTTGTTGATATTACTAAGGGGATCCGTCCGGGGATGAAGGCTATGATCGGATACGCCGGTTTGTACAACAACAGCAGTTACGCACCCAAACCATGCCACGGCAAAGGCTGCGCCAGCAATGGGTTCCCTCCTGAGATCAAAATGGTGTCGCGCCTTGTGCTCTATCAGCACGCCTATGACAGAGATCTAACGGGTGCCCCGGCCACGGAGCCTGCGAGCTGGAAACCCCTTTCGGTGTCAGGCACAAATTTTAAAAAGTACTCCACTGGGTGATTTTATCTAGTGAATGTTCTGGGGCTCTGACTTGTGAGGCCTTTTTGCAAGGCAAATTTGTGTCTCCGAGCGTCGCTGCGCCAATAGATGACGGGCGGGTCCATTGGGGGTGGCTCGGGGGCGTGGCCTCTTCGGAGGATAAGGGGCTGTGGCCGCAGAGGGCGGCGCAGGTATGTACATGATCAAACACACACACACACACACACACACACACACACACACACACACACACACACACACACACACACACACACACACACACACACACACACACACACACA
>Ga0315908_10004113_pt1 | contig 10510 bp, 7 predicted proteins | sample LakEriMetagenome_12_FD_203520 | JGI IMG/M metagenome (GOLD analysis project Ga0315908, IMG submission 203520) | Freshwater fungal communities from buoy surface, Lake Erie, Ohio, United States - Buoy 4 MA124 | ecosystem: Environmental > Aquatic > Freshwater > Lake > Lake biofilm | place: USA...
ATATAATAAATATAATTTTTATAAAATTATTAATAATAATATAAATGGAAATTATGTGTTAGAAGAATGAGGAGCTTTAAAAGAACTTGATAGATTTTTTAAAGGAAAACACAATATATGAATCATTAGCTTTGAATTCTTAAGTGATAGTTTTGGATAAACACTTCAGTTGTTATGATACAATATATATTTTATAAGATAATGATTCAGAAGATATAGTATTATGGAATAGTGAAATAAGTGATTTTGATGGTTTGATAACATACACAGACGTAATTGATATAATTCTAAGTTTCTTTAAAAACATAATACTAAACATCAACAACAACGAAAGTATTCATTACTACTTATCTTATATTAGTATTTGAAGAAAAGACTAAGCATATTTCTCTAAAAATGAAAAGTTATAACTCAGATCACTCCAGTTAACAAGATGATAACGAAATGGAAAGTAATTAATTTTCCTAATTAATCTAATATAGTCGAAGATGACGATGATTCACTAAACATTAAGAGAGTAACTGAAGATCAAATTGGAATACAAACACCTATTTCTCAAACCGAACAATAAATGTTGTAGAAAATGAATTAATAAATCACTTAAACATAAAAGCAAAAACTTATTTAGGATATCAAAAAAATAAGCATAAAATCTTGGTTATAAAAATGTCATGATGAAATATTCAAGACACAAGAGATAATATCAATAGATGAAAATCGTAATTTATTGGAAGCATATTAGAAAATGAGGGAAAATAATCTTCACAGAATAATAGTGATAGATAAAGAATGCAATATAATAGTATCAACTTTAACTTAAAAGGATATTCTATTATTCATTATAAAGAATCTAAGATTCAAACAAGGAGACGTATAAATAAATTATTATAATGAACAATTCGACTGTTCTCTACTAACGACTAAGAAAATAATAACAATGGAAAAAAGCTAGACAGTATATTAGATTTTCAAAACAATGATAAACCACCAAATCAGTTCAGTACCAATTGTGGACCAAGATAAGAAATATTTAGGAGTGATTAATAAGAAGGACATTGTGTTTATTTTGAGAGAAAATAAGTATGAATTATTGTCAGAACAATGTTAATAGTTTCTGAATTTTGTATAATAGGAAAAGAAGTGTTATAATAGCACTGCAAATGAAGGTACTTAGATGTTTCAAGAGGGAGACTCAGTTATTTAAGTTGTTCATAAGTTGTTGTTCGCTCCTTAGAATAGGCTTATAAGGTTAGATTCCAATCAAAACATTATCACTATAATCACTCTCACTGATCTATTTTAATATCTTATTGGCAAAAATAAGTGATTATTATATTTATTATATAATATCATTATTATGTAATATTTTAATCGATTAATCAATATTGCAGAGTCTAATCTCAAGTATTAGTATTTAAGATCTAGTTTGTAGGAATATGAATTCCTCACTTAGGAAATATAGCTGAATGAAAATAACACGAAATTAAATGAAATCATAAATAAATAAAGGTAAAATTGTGTAATATAGTCTTAGAAAGTAGGTGGAATATCTATAAACTGCTGGTTTAGCATTAGGAGCTTCAATATTTTTGAGTTTAAGAAGATATTAATTGGTATCTAAAAATGTATTTTTTAGATTACTTTCGGATGTGCTAATAATTTTTGTGCCTTTTTCGTTGATGAGTTTAGCTGCAGTTGATCATGCAAATGCTGAGCTTTCAGATGTCAAAAAATAACTCTTATTTTAATGTATTTTCTTCTTTTTATTATTAGACAATGAGGATTATATATATTTTTTAAGTCTTAAGTTTAAAAAATACAATAGTCTTTTTAAAAACGAAAAAAATCTCTTATCTTAGTTTCTTACTTAAACAGAAATTCAAAATTGGAAAGCTAATAATATTCTATCCTTTGAAAAAATCATTAAAAAATAGTAATTAAATCTTCATAATTTTCAAGAGTTACTAAATCAAATGTTTAAAAATAAATTTTACTTAATCAATAACATTTGTAATTAAAAAGTTTATTTATTGATGATTATGAAAATTAATTTTATATGGAAGAATAATAATAAAATATTATAGTAGAAGAATAAAAAAATATAATTTTATAATAGTAAATACAAGAAGAAAATTAGCAATAATAATGATATTTTATATGAAGATTATATTTATAAGCATCAACATTTGCAACCCCCAGACTAACTATTTTTATTATTTTGAAGCATTCTGCTTTGATTAATTTCACTAAACCTGATATGTTCACTTTTATTTCTAGTTAATGAAATATCGTCTGCAATAGTGTTAAATAATTCTTCTATGCCTCTGTTTTCTTTAGCTGATGTAAGTTTTACTACACTTTAATGATGAGATGCTAATTTAACAGCATCATCATAACTAACAAAATTTTCTAAATCTTATTGATCCAAATCTATTTTATTTCCCACAAAGTATAGTTCTTTATTTATTATATATTTTAATATGTTATATTATTAACATATTTTTATCATGTTATTATAATTAATATTATTATAAACAATAAATATTAATTTAAATTACTTAAATCTTTAGGTGCGTTTTACAAAAGATCTTAAATTAAATCTTATAGAACATCAAAACTACTTTAGTTAGTAATATCATATACTAGAATAGCAGCCTCTGCATCTCTGTAATATATTGGAGCTAATGATCTAAATTTTTCTTATCCTGCTGTATCCCAAACCTAAAATATTTTTAAAGTATTATTGATGTAATTTATTTTTTATTTATTAAATACTTAAAATTTAAAATTTTAATTATTTCTAATTATTTATTTAGTCATAAAAGCAGCTCCTAATGTGGTGTCTTCTTTTTCTTTAAATTGATTTTAATTATATCTTTAAAATATGCTTGTTTTTCCAACACCTTTTTAATTTTTATTTATTTAAATTATCACATTAAATATTATATTCTTAATTTATTTTTACCGCTATCTCCCATTAATACAATTTTAATTTCGATTTATTTGTACATAATTTAAAATGAATTTATTCAATATAATTAGTAACAAGATAATAAATATTTTATAATAGAATATATATCTTAAATTCTATTTAATTTTTTATTATTTTTATAAAATATTAATTATTTGAAATATAAATTAAAGTATAGAGAAATTATTTAGTGAGTTTCTTATGTAAGTATATATTTATATTTTTTATAAAAAAATAAATAATAAGTATATTAGTTATTTAGAAAAAATATATGATATATTATATTTTAAACGCTAGCATTGAAGAAATAATAATACTTCATAAATTATGTAATTTAAAGATTGGAATGATTTTATTGAAAGAAATGATTAAAAAAAAGCAAGTTAAGCTAGTTAATAAAATAAATTGTTATTTACTAATTTAGATTAATAAAGAGATAAAGTATGGAATTTAATAATTAGTGAAGAATTAATAATGTTATATAGTTAATAAATATAAAAATATGAAAATTAAAATCAAGAATAAATCAAAATTAATAGATATTTTGAAAATATTATAGATGGAATAAATTAAATTTTAAATGCATTTTAAGAAAACGATAAAAAACTAAACAACAAAATATAAGTATTGATTAAGGTCTTTTTAATAAATAATAGTAATTATATATTTATTTCTTCATGGGTTATTATATTATTTAATTACTTAAAAAAGTTTAGTTTTGTTTAAACATATGTTAATTTTAGCTTTCTAATAAATAACCTTTTCCCTAAAAATTATTTTAATTTTGAAGATAGATGCATAAATTAATTTAAATAGTTTAGAATATTAGGACTATATGCGATGATTTTATTTCCTGAAATTTCAAAATTACTTTCAATCAGTTTGATAAAAGAAATTAATGAAGAAAAAAATATTAATTCTCTTTTACATCTGAAAAATAATGATGTCAATAATATATCCATTGTTGAAGGAGATAAAAAAGGATAAATAAAAAACAGAATGGCTTTTATTGAATTAATAGAAAAAATAGGAGAAATATATTTGAATAATATATTTGTGAGTATAATTGACATCTCTATGATTTTTAAAATAATTGATATTTTTATGTTTTAAGGATTTGATTTTCTATTGAAGTTATGTTTAAAATGCATTTAAAGATAATAAAACAAAATAATTTATTTGATTAAAACAGAAATGTAAAATTATCAGAAATAAAATTTTCAGATTGATGTTGACATTTTAAGGAATATTAGTGAAAAATGTATGGAAATATTTTATGAAAAAATACAGAATAATGATCTAATGGCAAATATAAAAAGTGTCTTAGAAGATAAAGATTTAAATTAATTAGTATTTAGAAATAAAGAAAATTTTCAATAACTAGCTGAAATTGAACAGTTAACTAATGAAAGTTAATTAAATTTTAACACATGAATTCATTACTTTTAGTTGATAAAATAAGTTTATCCTGAAATAAATATCAATAATATCAACAGTTTTTTAATAAAAATGCAGACATATTCTCAACTGAATTAAATAGAAAGAAGAAAGTTAAATGCTATTTTACAAGACAAAAACAATATTTTTAATTTATCCAATAAAGTTGGATTGCTTTTCAATTAATTACTTTACGATCATATTTATGGATAATCAAAAGTTAAACTTTAATTTATTTAAATTAATTTCATATTGATATCCTAAATAAATATTTAAAAGAAACTCAATTTTATCATTAATATACTTTGTCCTAAGTAATTTTAATTTATTATATTTAAGTTAAGAATATTTTGATAAAGAATAATTGACATCTCTGCTAATTATGATTGAATATTACATAGATCCAAAAATAAAGTAATTAGAAGTATAATCAAATTTATTAAATTATTTAAAATTACAAAAAGAAGACCAGTATTCAAAAGAAAAATTAGTAGAAATCATAATGTATGAGGATTTCTGTTTAGGAATTCAATAATTTTTAATCGTAATTAATTAAAAATATAATAATAAAAATAAAAAATAAAATAAAAAAACTTGATAAAATAGTCAATAGAAATGGAGTACAAACAGCTGTCTTCATTTGAACAGTTCAAAGAAATATACAACAAGGCAAGTGAAAGCAACTGTATGAGTAAAAAAATATAATAATAATAATAAAAGTATAATCAATACTAAAAAGTCAAAAAATAGAAGATTAAATAATAATGATGGAAGAATAAGTAGTAATATAACCGATAGAAGGATTTCATAAGAGGAAATGTGAATGTTTAATATATTGATAAATAATATTATAATATTATAAAATCATAAAGATTTTTTAAAAAATCCTAAATAATAATCTCGTCCTCCATAGTTTCTATTGAAGGCGATTCCAGCTCCAACTCCCATGCTCATTTGAGTAACCATCAGTTTCTTCTTTGCAAAAAAACAAAGGCACAGTCCTGCTCCTAATCCCACTAATGAGAAACAAGTTATATCCTGGACCAGTTTATTTAATTAAATGTCTTATTCTTTTGTTTGGTTATACACTTTCTATATTTGCATTTTGTATCTATTATTTATTATAATTTATAAATATTATATACAATTTTTAAACTAATACTATCATTATTTTACATAGTATTACTATAATATAAAGTATAATTATTGATTATAAATGTCAATGATTGAGTTTAATTTGATAAATAATGGGCCATCTTTTACCTGTCACATATAGTCTTAATTAAAAGTGATAAATGATAAAAGTAAAAATAATACTTATCTTATTTTTTATTATAAGCTATACCATTGAGACAATGACCATAATTAAGATTGTTGCTTCTATAGTAGTTGGTTGTTTTTACTTCATTTACCAAATCAGATAAATCTATTAGATCTTCGACTTAGAAAGTTGATGTGTTTATTTTTGCAATTGAATAAGAAAGGTAAAGGTTTACATATAAAAAGTTATTTATCATTTCGATTTCATTTAGCAAGTTTATAGCTTGCCCCTGATTGTCATGCACCTGTTTTATTCATAATAATAATAATAATTATGATTATAATAATTATGATTTGAATAATTATGATGATAATAATTATATTAATAAATGTAAGTATATATTTATACATGGTTTATTGATATGACTTGCCAGTTGATGGGATCTATGACAAAAATCTGATTGGTGCCATCAGAAGCATAGAAATAATAACTATCCTTCTCATCTTTAAAATGTTTCAAACCCCAACCTTCCCTCATTTCATTTGGCATTGGAAATTCTTTAATCTTTTTCAATTCCGCATCATAAACCAATACTTTCCTCTCCTTATAAGTCATTTAATGTATTTCTTTTTCTCCAGTATTTTTATTAATAATCCAGTCACAACCTTCTCCAAACAAATTATCTGGTAATTTGTTTATATTACTTATTTGCATTGTGTCCAAATTCAAAAAATGTACTTCACTTTATGTGTACATTCCTGTTGATTCGACTATAATGTTTTTTTCTTCATCAATAAATTTGAATCCTTCTACAAAATATTATTGCTAGTGCGTTCGAGCTAATCTATTAATTAATTCGTATTGTTTTGTTTTAAACATTACTTGTCCTTTTATATCGAACCCCAATAGTTAAATGTCTCTTTTTTTTCTATTCTCGCTTTCTAATACCGTTGAGTTATATTTCATTCTGTTTTTTGATTTTAAACTTAAACTATTTTACACTAATATCATTATCATTAAGAAAATATACTTCATTTATATTTATTTATTTTATATTATATAATTATATTTAAATATTTTTATTAATTATATTATTTAAATATTATTTCAAAGTTTATGGGTTCTTCTTAATCAGTAAGAATAAAACCAATTAATATAAAATAATAATAAATTTCATAATAAGAATAATAACTGCTGAAGAATCAAGTTAAAATAGATATATAAGAATAAAATATAGAAATTGAAGACCAAAAGCAAATATTAAAAATGAAACAAGAAATAAGAAAAGAAATATGGCTAAAACGGAAAAATAAGCAAGAACTAGGCCTTGAATAATACTAAAACTTATTTAAGAAGTACTAATAAGTAATAATTGGTGAATAATAATGAATGAATATAAAAAAGATGATAATCAAATAATCCTAGCAAAAACTGCCTAATTTTCAATAGCAGCTAGATTATTTCCCCTCAACATTCTAAAATATCCATCTTCACCCCACTCGTCTCCCCAACTATTTTTTAATATCCAATACTTGATTAACTATCCATCATGGATTGTCTCACCCCACCCTACACATACCACTGCATGATTAGTGAACATCCATTTGCCTAAATCAGGATGTTCATTTACTTATTCAAGGATATCAGAAGGGTTTGTAATAAATACTCCTGAAGAGTAATAATATAAATCTGGAGCTGCATTTAGGGCTAGCACTATTGGACCATATTTTATTATTTCTTACATCATTGCTTTTTCATTAGTACTCCCATAAAAACCTTTTCCTACATATCCATATTATTTTACTTTATACACTTTATGAATCAGTGGATTTAAGCATTCTCTTTTACAAATTGAGTCTGATTCAGAGTATGGGCTGCAATTTTCTAATGCGTAGCCAGTTTCTTTACCATGTTTAGCTACCAAGTAAGGGTATCCTATATATAATATATAATAATATCTTATAATTATTATTATAAATTATGATATTATTAATACTATCATAATAATATTTTTATACTATCTTAAATCATGTGATTAATAATAATATTATGATTAATTTAAATAATGATATTAAGGATTACCTCCATTGCATCCTTGATTGTAACTGTTACAAGAAATAGCCTCACTCATAGATAAGAATGGCTAATCAACATTATTAGTACTTATCCTAATTCTGCTTTCAACTGCACTTAACATTGCTACAGCATAACAACTTCCACAATCTCCTTGCCTTTTAATAGGAGTATCATAATTAGTTCCATTAACATTTCTCCAATCAAAACATTTTGGCATCCCATCACTATAAAACTCTCTACATAACTATTCATCGCTTGCACTCAACTTCTATTTAACTTTCTCTTTTAATTTCACTTTTAATAGATGTTTTTCTTTTATTTTAAAGTTATTCTTGTGCTAAGAATCCATTTCAAGGAAAATTTAGTCTTCTCTTTAAGCTGCTCTTACTGTCTACTTTAATTCGATAAGGCTTGTCATAACTTGTTTATATTTTATTTATTTATGGTGAGTTAATCCTATTAAATTTTTCATTTGTTTTTAAGTTTTGTTATTGAATTAATCGTAATATTTTGCTTTCCAAGGTGATTTTATTTTTACATTGTTAACTAATTCTATGAAACTAAAATCTTATTCAAATTATTAATCGTTTTCTTATATATCGTATAAATTCTAGTGAGGCATATCATATAACTTTTTTTATTCTTTAAATTTATCATACATTTTATAACTTTGATCATCCGATATTGGTCCATCTTTAAATTAAATTTTATTAATAACTTCATTATTTTTATTAATAAAGCCATTACTTTTGTCAGTATCTTTATCATTATTTTTATCATTTTTTTTTATAATTAAATCATCTCTTTAAATTATTTTCAGCTTGTTTTTATCAGATTATAATTGCTTAATCATAGATTGACTATCGATAGAATTTTAATGATCCTCGAGCTATGGCCCATTATTTGCATAATACTTTTTAGCATAAAAGCATCCCCAATTTTAAAATTAATCTTAATACCAACCTAAGAAAGTTTCATCGCAAATACTTTGATAACCTTCTGATTTTTCATCATCATCATCCTTTGGTTCTCTGCTTTTACTACTAAACTTATACTTACTAAAAGCAAAGTAAGTTTGTAGAAAATCATTATTTTCTGATTTATTTTAAGAGTTTATTGATTAAGTAATGAAAATTTGGAATCCTTCATCATAAACCATTGACCATTTTCCAACAATTGTCTGATTAATTCTGACAATGTTAGGATAATCCAATTCTAGTAATAAGGTTTGGGACTATACTACTATATTGGATGTGTCTGTATAAAGATGATCAGTGTTTTTATCAGGAGTTTAATGACCACAATCTTACTATTCCTTTGTCATTCTTATATCTTGGTAATACAATTACCATTTCCCTTTTATGTCTTTTGGCAAACAATGCACTGGCAAGTCACATTTTATACCTAAAATACATATACAAAATATTATTAATATTCTTTTCCACTTTGCTTCACAATTTATCATAATTTATCAATTATATTCAGAACATAATTATATCTAATATTATTATTATTCATTATCATTTTAATTAAAATATTTTAAACTAAAATATAAATTAAAATATAAAATAGATATTTTACATGAATTAAGAAGAAACCTAAATATAAGAGGCAAGGAAGAAATTAGCAGAGAAATTCGGTGATTCAACTAGATTGGGAGGAAAAGGTACATAGAGAAGAAAATAAAAAAAGATAGTTGAAAACACAATTACAGATGACAAAAAATTAAAATAAGTTATCAGAAAATTCGGAGTGTAGCCTATTCCTGGAATTGATGAAGTTAATATGTTTAAGGATGATAACAGTGTTTTGCATTTCAAGAGACCAGAAGTCTTGGCTAGCATTCAAAGCAACACTTTTGTCATCATTGGAAAGCCAGAAACCAAAAGTAATTATTATTCATTAATTATGCTTTTATATGTTGATATTATCTATTCTTATCTATTTTATTATATTACTATAATATTATAATATTGTCACTTTATCGTATTATTTATATTTATTAATTTTTCTTAGACATCTAGGACTTGTTCCCTGAAATCTTGACTCATTTAGGTCCAAAGTAGATGGGGTTGTTAAAAGATTTACTTAGTAAGCAAATGAAAAATGTTGATAAAAACAAATCTAATAATCCTATTCCCGAGTAGAATGAAGACGATATTCCAGATTTAGTTGAGAACTTCGAAGAAGTTTCTAAGAAATTAGAATGAAAGTTTATATATTTTATAATTGAATTCTCTATTTATTAAAATATATGAAATATAAATATAATAAATTGATGAATTATAAATTTAATTCATGAATTATAGAATTAAAGTATAAAATTCATGATTTTTATGAATGATCATCAAGATAGTCTTGAATGCTACTAATCATGTTTTTAGATTCTATGCTACTAGCAGAACTAGCAGTCATCATCGCATCATCAAATTTATCAGATTTCATTTAATTACTATCTAAGTTATTATGACTAAACAATGATTTTATTTCATTAAAGATTTCCTAAATTTATAATTTTATTTTAATATTTATATAAAAAGTAATTACCTTCTGAATTCGATGAAGAATATTATTTTCTCTCTATTATAAATCAGATATTAAATTACTATTTAATTCTTTCAAATTTTTCAAATCAGTAATAATATTTTTTATTTTAAGGGAAACAACTTTATTTTCTTCAAACAACCTTTTAATTTTTTTAGTCTCAATCTCCTACTTATTATCCTCATTAATAAACTGATCATACTTGTGTTCCTACTTATTTG
>Ga0315908_10004114_pt1 | contig 10508 bp, 7 predicted proteins | sample LakEriMetagenome_12_FD_203520 | JGI IMG/M metagenome (GOLD analysis project Ga0315908, IMG submission 203520) | Freshwater fungal communities from buoy surface, Lake Erie, Ohio, United States - Buoy 4 MA124 | ecosystem: Environmental > Aquatic > Freshwater > Lake > Lake biofilm | place: USA...
AAAAATTCCTCTTAATTCTGGTAATTTCTGTAAATTTCTAAATAATATTATGAAAAATTACTCAAAATTTTAACTATAGTTCAAAACTATTATAAATTTCATTAAAATTTTAAGTTATTTTCGAAATTACTTAAATAATTATTTAAAAAATCGCTTAAAATTTTAAGTTACTTTCAAAATTACTTAAATTTTTAATAATTTTGGAAAATTACTTAAAAAATTACAGTTAAAATTATAATTATTAATTTTTTTTTAATACATTCATATATTTAATTATATTTGTTTAATTTTTTTTGTATTATATTATTTCTGTCATTAAATTTTTAAAGATTTAAAATAATAAAAATCTCTTATATATCCATTTTAAATAAAAAATTAAATTAATCGCAAAAATTTTATAAATGATTTTTTTCAATTAATATTTAAATAAATAATATTATTAAATTTAATAAATTATATTTTTAATTTTATGTTATTTATAATTAAATTATAAAAATATGATTATTTTATTGTTTATTATTTTTTATTTTTTGGTTTTTATTATTTTTTCATTATTCATACAATTAAATCAAGGCAGAATAAAAGTGAATTATAATTTGGATGCTGTTTTCTTTTAAATATTTCTGTTTTTAATTAATATACTTGTTTCAGAATTTTTATTTTTTGACTATAAAATGTAATTAATAGTGATAAATACTATAATTTTAATAATAATTATGTATTTTATTGGCAAGCTTAAAATAATAGGATTAACTGGTAATATTCATATTATCATAATAATTAGGTAGTATAGGATCAGGAAAATCAACAATTTCAAAGTTTTTATATGATAAATATAAAATAAATGTGATAGATTGTGATAAAATATCACATTAAATTTATCAAAAAAACTAAAGAGCATACAATTAAATAGTCTAAAAATTTGGCCGTATTATTTTAGATGCAAACGATGAAATAGATAGATAGAAGCTAGGACAATTAGTATTTTCAAACAAAAGTTGTTTAAAGGAACTTAATAGAATATCTCATTTTTATATTTTCAAAGCAATAATTTATTAAATATATGATATATTTTTTGTAAAAAAAGACAGTATAGCAGTACTAGATGCTCCACTTTTATTAGAAACTTACTTTCTAAAACTAGCTTGCTTTCCAATAGTATTAGTATATTTGACAGATCAAGAAATTTAAGTAAATTAATTCATTTATTAAAGATAGAGAGAGTGCTTAAAAGAAATCCTAACTTGCAGAGAGAGGAGATCATAAAAAGAATAATCTCTTAAATGAGTGTAGAGCAAAAATTGAGGAAATCAGATATCCATATATGCAATGACACTTCAATACAACATTTAACTACTTAATTTACAATAGAAATAACAAAATATTTATTTTGATTTATATTAAATAAGATATAATTAATAAAAAGATGTAGAAATAATTATTAGTATTGATAGCATTTTATATATTAACTATTGAATGCCAATGGTTCTTAAAGAACAAAGTAGCAACAGAGAAGATGGACGAGCATTTGAAAAGAGATTTTAAGAATTATCGAATGATGAATGAGAAGGTGGAAATCCATTTGATCCCACACAGCCATGATGATGTAGGTTGGTTAAAATCAGTTGACTAATACTTCTATGGATACAGAAATGATATTCAATTAGCAGGAGTACAATACACAATTGAAGGAATAATAACAGAATTGCTTTTAGATCCTTCTAAAACCTTTGTTTATGTAGAAATAGCATTTTTCTACAGATGGTATAAGAATTAAGACGAAAACATGAAAGACAAGGTTAAGATGCTAACTCAAAATGGACAGTTGGAATTTATCAATGGAGGAGCCTGCATGAATGACGAAGCTGCTCCTTATTATGAAGATATGATTGATTAGATGACTTGGGGTCATTAGATTCTTAAACAATAGTTCAATGTATATCCTACTATTGGTTGGTAGATTGATCCATTTGGACATAGCAGCACTTAGGCAAGAATATTCTATGATATGGGAATGGATGCTTGGTTTTTCTCCAGGGTCGATTATCAGGACAAAGAAAATAGACTAAACACTAAAAATCTTGAAATGATTCTTAATCCTCCTTCTGATGCTAAAATTAATAAGCCTATCTTCACAGGGTATCATTATATTTTATAATTTAAATAGAGTACTTTATTATCACTATGAAGCTCCTCCAGGTTTCAACTTCGATGTAGGAGTCAATGAAGACCCAATAATGTTTGATGACTCTTTAGAATACTATAACCTAGAATAAAAAGCATAATAATTCGTGAACTACTTCAAATAAATGGCTGACCATTACAAACAAAATATAGTAATGCACACAATGGGTAGCGACTTCCAATACATGGATGCTAAAATGAACTTCATGAACATGGACAGACTGGTGAACTACATACAATCTAATAAAGAGAGATTTAATGTAGATATAAAATACAGCACAGTGTCAAAATACGTTTCAGCAGTAAATGCTCTAAATATTTCCAGTTATCAAACCAAAACTGATGATTTCTTCCCTTATGCAAGTGATGCAAGTGATTTTTGGACAGGTTATTTTACTAGCAGAGTCAACAGCAAATACCTGATAAAGGAAACAGGAAGATTCTTGCACACTGTTAGAACTATGCTTGTCTATTACTATCTCAATCACTTCCTTGATGATAATCAATATTAACAAGCTAAATAGTTGGTATTTGATTTAGAACATAACATGGGAATATGTATGCATCATGATGCTATCAGTGGAACTGAAAAAGAAGCAGTAAATCAGGATTATAGTAGAATACTTGTTAAGAGTAGAGACTATTTAAGAGACTTCTTCAAATAGATTATTTCAAAAAATGTCTAAACTAATCTTAATCTTAATAATACTGATTTTTAATTCTGCAATTCAAATTAGACTGCTTCTGATTGCAAAGTATTTAGTTAAGACAACGATGTATTATTGGTTGTTACTAATGCCTAATCAGCTGATCGAGAAAGTGTAAGAATTATTCAGGTGAATGTTGACAATGCGTAATATGATGTATATTCTTTGGAAAATCTTTAAAATTTCAAATATGAAATAATTTGTAGTGATCATTTTGATGATTCTAACTGTGTGGCTTATCTTTATGTTGAATCTCTTAAAATAGGCGATTCTTATTTCAGGTTTAGTCGTAATTTTGATAAGCCTACTGTAGAACCATAAGATATTTAAACAGCTAACTATTTTGATATAGGAAGTTATAAATTAACTATTTGGGATTACTCTAATATTGATATTTATAATGTGGATAAACCAAACAAACATTTCTTTAATTTAGAGTATTTATACTATAAATCATATTAAAATGATGGACATAAATCTGGAGCTTATACTTTCAGACCTGATAAATCTAAAGCTGATGCTATTCCTTATAGTCAATTTAATAGAGGTAAAATTTATATAGGAGAATTAGTTACAGTTGTTGAGTTTTTCAGAGTTGATTAATTCAATAATAATAACATAATAACCTAATTAAAATTCTTTACTGGGAAATTTAACACTGATAATATTGATTTATTCGATGTGGTAGAAATCTAATCATTTGTAAATAGTATTGATGTTTCAGATAATCAAGGAAAAGAATTGATTTTGAGAGTAACAAATTAACAAATTGACAATGAAGATACTTTCTTTACTGATTCAAACGGATTAGAAATGCAAGAAAGAAAATTGAACTATAGAGCAACATGGAATTTATAACAGACAGAGGAAGTGGCTGGTAATTACTATCCTGTGAACTTTATGATAGGAATCTATGATGTCACTGATAATAACAAACAATTATTCTTGGTAAATGATAGATCTTAAGGGGGATCTAGTTTGAGTAAGGGTTAGATAGAAGTCATGATTCACAGACGAAATTTGTTTGATGATAATAAAGGAGTTGGAGAACCTATGAATGAAAGAGATTTTGATGGTAAGGGAATGAGATCAATTATGAAACATTATCTTGTTAATAATTATAACACTGCTAGAAAATTATAGTATATTCTTGATACTTAACCTCTACTTGCTTCAACTTAAGCTGATTTCTAACATCTTTAGAACATTACCAAAACACATATTTAAATTTAGTTCCCTGCTTATGCTGTTTTACCGCCTTTTACTAAGGTCCATGCTTTATTTGACTATTCTGGATAATATCAAAATTTTTTAAGGATTTAGGTCATGGATCCTGGTGCTTAATTAATTGATAAACCCATTAATTTATAAGAATTAAGTCTCACACTTACTATGCAAAAATCTTAAATGGAATCAAGAAGATTGAAATGGAATTATATTCACACCTATCCTGATAATTATTAACTAAAGAATAATGTATCCAATCTAATACATATGGAAATTTATAATTTTGGAGTTAATTTATGATTATTCTTTTTTTATCTGTTTATTTATTATTTAAATAATAATTTATATCAAAATAAATCTATTGAGACGTTTTTTATTAAATTGTTTATTTCAGAGTCCGTTTCAGTTTTTAATAAATTTAGAATTTTTGTTGATTATTCCTGGTAAATCAATATATAATATATATCTTACATAATCTTTTTTATTTTTAATATTAAATTATAAAATAGGTATTAAATTTTATTTAACATTTACTATTTTATCTTTAGATAATCTATTAATAATAACTTTGAAAAATTGATTATATTATTATTCATCAATATGTAAATTAATATTCTATGATTATAAATAATAAAATAAGATTACATATATTATTTTAAGTAATAGTATTCAATGAAGATAGTTATCAGAATTTTATAAATTAATGATTTAGTTTAGAAGATTAGTTTAAAACCATTCTGCTCCTAAAGAGTTAAAAAAGTGAACAATCAAATGAATACATGCTTCTCTAACCTTAAAAATTCTATCCTTGGTGAATTCTAAGATAATATTAATGATATTAATTTTGACTTTATCGTTTTGCATGAGAATGTAGATTTAAGGCAAATAATTCATAATAGTTATCCTTATCCTCCAATCCTTATCAAGAGCCAGTTCATACAAATTTATTGTAATAAAATTCTCCACTTAATGATTCAATTCGATTTTGTCCAGTAAACACTTCAGGTTCACAAATGTGTCCATCTTAACATAACTCTCTTTACTCTAACATAATTGTTTAAATAAAGGGAGTATTATTTCCTGAATATCCATAAAGTTCAAAAAATAAGCAAATCTAGGTATTTCTATAGCAAGAGTCTGATTAAGAAACTGCTAGTTTTTGAGGAAAAGTTTATTGCACTTCATTAGAATTTGGACTATCTCTTAATTCTCAAGAAAGAAGCAAAGATTAAAAAAATTTTAGAGAATTACATTATTGATTTCAGGCTCATCATCTTCAAAGAACTAGATTGTGTACTAAAAGAGGAAAAGATTTAAAATAGATTTATCAAGATGAGAACAGATTTAAGGGAAATGCTGGATGAAGATATACCTAATTCTCCAACTTTTGTCTTCTGCAAATTACTTAATTAATGATAAGATATTGCTCTTGTACTTCTTGATATCTTGTTGAGCAATGTAAACAAGACATTCAGGTAAACAAGCTCAGATGTAGTCAAGGTTGTCAGATGACAATTTTTGTATTGCAAATATTATTTCATTGCTATGTTCGTTAGGCATCAATTTAGCAAGTTTATTGATGTTTTGTGATGCGAATTTCCTTATATTGACGTTTTCCTGCTCATTTACCATCAATAGGTATTTCTAGATGATGTCTGATTGTATTTATTCCGAAACATTAGGGTACATTTGACATGCCAGTTAGCAGAAAATGTCTTTAGAAACATAGTTTTCAGAATTATATATTCGGTTGAATAATTGTAATGTAAATTATTCATTTTTCTTCAGGTTTAGTTTGTTCAAAAGGTATTTGAAGCTGTTTGATGCCTTTATTAAATTTATTAAATTCAATTTAATTAATATTCATAGTTATTATAATAAAAAAGTTATAATACTTAGATTCTTATATGTTGACTATAATGTTTGGAAAGTTGCTCAAGAATGGGCAATAGAATAGTGATGTATTGTGGTCCTCCTAAATATTTATACAATTTTGGAGTTATTTAGATTAAAATGCTTATTATCTGCTCGTTGTCATTGTTTGTCAGTTCATTTATTATAAATGGAATTAGTTCTTTTCGTACTTTTCTGTCTCCAAACTCTTTTGCGATTTTTGGTAATGCCCAGGCTGCTTTTTTTTTCAGAAAAATATCATCCCCCACTAAGTCATTTAATTATTATTAGATTTATTAAGGTTACATTCAATCAAAATTATCAATAGAATTATTTATAATTTTGTATTTATTTTTAATAGAATTATATATATATCAACAGCATTTTTTTTTAGCTTTTTTATTTATTAGATTTATATTTTCTTTTTATTAATATTTTTATAATGAAATTTTAACCATTTCATAAATTGCTTGTTATATATTATGTCCTGTCTTTGCTGATACCTCGAAATGAGACATATTACTTTATTATGCAAATTTCTAAAATTATTATCTTTTATTACTTGAGCATCTGTATTTTATACTTCTCTATTATCTTATATATCTTATTTGTTTCCTAATAAAATTAAAGGGACTTTATCATTATTATCATTTACTTCATCTAACCAAAATTCTTCTATATGTTAAAAGGATTCAATATCTTTAATAAATATATTAGAATAATTTACTTGTAACATCATAAACTATTAAAACACAATGAGCATTTTTGTAATAAGCTCAAACTATTGTTTTAAATCTTTCTTGACCTGCAGTATCCCACTAATTTATTTTTATTAAATATTATTTACTATTTGAAGTTTTACTATCTTGTTATTATGAGTTACAGTTTTATATTTCTTAAAAATTTTAATTATTTTTATTACGAAATCCACTCCTAATGTTGCTTAGTAATTTTCTTGAAATTAATCATCCTTTATATTATTTAAGTATTTTACTGTAAATCTATGTAATAAGCATGATTTTCCTGTGTTTGCATCACCTACAATTACTATTTTTAATTCAAGCTCACTTATATTAAATATTATTTTAGTACTAATCTTTGTTTATTTAATCTCTTTTTTACATTCTAATAATATATTATAATTTTAAATTTTTTATATTTAATAATTTTAATAATGCTTTATAATATATTATTTTATTATAATTTGTATGTAAATTGAATATCAAATTTCAAAACTAATTTTATTTAAATATATAAATAAATATTTTATTTTACAATTAGCTTTTTAGTAATATAATTTATAATTTAGATGTAAAATTAAAAAAGTTCAAACGAAAAAAGTTATGAAACTTTAGATAGTACCAAAGATGAAATTCATTCAATATTTAATCATGAATTAGTTAATTTAAAAGAATAATAAATAATAATTAATAATCAAGAAAAGGATTATTAAGATAATAATTAATTCATAATTTATCTAAAATAATAAGACCAGTAAGATATTAAAATTGATATTTAAAATTATATTTAATCTTAAAAAAATATTAAATAACTTAAATAAGATATTTTTGGAGCCAATTACTAAGAAGAATTTGAAATAAAATTTATTTACAATGGAAAAATATTATAAGATGATTAATTAATTCAAGAATATAAAATAAATTAAAAGGATAAAATAATAGCTTTAAAAAAATAAATAAATATTCATTAACAATAAGCAATAGAAGAAGAATAATAAAATTAAGATCGTAATCAAGATATTGAAAATTAAAATTAATTTGACTTTATAAGTTTGTAAAGGCCAAGAGAATATTAAAATTAATATGAAAATTATGAAGATTAAGGTAATAAAATAGATTTTATTTTGGGAATGTCATTAGGAATTACTTTTGGAGTTCTAGCTTTTTGTTATGTCGTATTTTTTAACGCAAAATAAAGAATCAAAGATGGAATTTATTTTGGTCTTTTAATGTAAATATTGATTTCATTCTATAAATAAAACTAAAATCAAGATGACCTATAAAATTATTTTTTAATTTGATTAATAAATTAATATTTATTGAAAAATATGATAAAATATAAAGATTAATATAAAAAAAGTAGATTGTTCAATTATTTTCGATTCTATTGATATTATTTTTATAAAAGTTTAGCCAAATTTCTTTTTACTGTTTATTTTCCTTAGGAATTTCTGGATTAATAATAATATTATGTTATTGATTTGAATGTAAATAAATTTTATTGATATCTCTATGATTAAATCTGACCCAACCATTTATCTTAGACTTGTATTTATCAGTCAACATAAAATCAAAGAAAACATCATGCACCAAATGCAAAGGAGTGTTATATTCAAAATACAAATCAAAAAGCGAAATAAATTTTGAATCTTCGTTTAATAGTGCTTTTATATTAATCGGTTTGTTTCTTATTTTAAAAAGAATGTATCCTTAAAATCTGAACATTATTTCTGGACATCTAAAGTTTCCCTTTTCTTTTATTTCTTGCTTTACAACTTCTTTTTTAATAAAAATGTTTTTTAATGCTCGTTCTGCTTCTAATGCTAAACTTATTTTTGTTACTATTTTTATATTGTTCAAATCAAATTTATCTTCTTTTTATAATTTTTATTATTCTGTTTATTTTGTTTTGAAAAATTCTGCATTTACTTCATAAAATTTTAAATCTGAATAAATTGTATAATCTATTAAAACATCTTCTGGTTAAACATAATTATTTACTGGATAACTTTTCATTTTTATTTGAGAATTATGATAATCTTATATTAATTATTGCTTTTTATTTTCTTAAAATTAGAAATACTAATGTTTGTATTTATTAATATTTTTATCCTCAAATCTTGAGTTATCAATTTTACTTTTTACTTATTCTTCTAATATTTTAATCTTTTAATTTTATTCAAAATGTATTAATATTTATTTATAAATTTAATACCCAAAAATTAACGATATAGGTAAAAATAGTAAATAAAAAATATATGATTAATTTTCGTTATTTTAACCGCTTTAATTAAAATCATTTTAATTTACACCACTTTAGTTAGGATTATTTTATTTTTCATCCTCAAAAATAGTACTATGATATTAATATTTTTTTTAATCATAATATTCTTATTTTTTTAATTTTTATTCAAAAAAATTATTATTGAGATAATCATTGTTTAAGTTTTAATTGGAATCAGTATTTGTCTTATTCCTTTATCTTTTTTTTTTAAATATCATTTCATATAATTAATCTTATAGTTATTCATCTTATAAAGTTTCCATTTCTTATCCTTAAATAATAAATGAAATTAATTATAAATAAAAAATTTATAATCATATAAGCATATAGAAAATAATAATAAAACTTTAAAATTTATTTCAAATACTTTATTTTTGAGTTAAATTAGCATGTGTGTTATGAGCTAACTTGGTTTCTTTTAAATTATTCATATTTTCATATCTTTTTTAAAATTATTTTTCTTATAATTTTTTTATTTCAAAATATGCCCAATTTATTTATCTCATTCATAATTCATCTTCCTTATTACAATTGGGATTTAAATCAGGATGATATATTTTTGTTAACTTTATATACTTATTACGGATATCTTCAGCACTTGTTTATTTATCTACACCAAGAATACTGTATGGATTTTGTTAAGGGTTTATTAAAATAGTAAAATATTTTGATAATTTCATTATAAGTTTATTAAATTAGTATTTAATAAGTATTATAATATTTATACTATTTAATATAAATTATAAGATTTACTTGTTATAATTAAAATATTTAAATTAATTACTGTAAACTTATAAAAATATGAATTTTATATTAATTATCTTTTTCTAATAATCAATTTTTATATCCACTCTACTAGAGAATTAATATTAGTCATTTAATTTAATCAAAAAGGAATAAAAATTAAAAAAAAAAGAAAAAAATATTATAAATAAATTAAAAAATTAAAAATATTTAACTTTTCAAATGAAATAGTTAAAAAATATTATGTAAATCTTTATTAATATTATTTAAGAACTAATTTAAATTTCCTTTAATAAAAGTACTAAATTTAATTTAATACTTTAATATATTAATTTTAAAATATAAATAGTAATTAATAAAGAGATAGAGTATTTTTTAAATTTATTAAAAGTATAAAATAATAAATATAATTAAAGGTTTAAATTTATTCAGTAATAATTTTGAGTAAAGTTAGTAAAATATTATTTTAAATTAAAAAAATATAAATAAAAAAAATAAAACCAATACAGATAATTATTATTAAGGAAATAGATTTAAAATCATAAGTTTTATATTTTTATCATTAATTTTGATATTTATTATTATTTTGATAATTCCTTATTTAATAATTTAGGTATCTTGTTTATTATATTTTAGTCTAAATTAATTAAAATTAGATAAAATTTTTATTAAGAACAATAAAAATAAATTTAAGAAGATAAAGAAATATTTGTTTTTTTTAAAAAAGAT
>Ga0315908_10004115_pt1 | contig 10505 bp, 12 predicted proteins | sample LakEriMetagenome_12_FD_203520 | JGI IMG/M metagenome (GOLD analysis project Ga0315908, IMG submission 203520) | Freshwater fungal communities from buoy surface, Lake Erie, Ohio, United States - Buoy 4 MA124 | ecosystem: Environmental > Aquatic > Freshwater > Lake > Lake biofilm | place: USA...
CGAATATTTGTTTCTTTATCATAAGTATACCATAAATTTTTTACGCGATTCATTGCCTGTAAATTATGAAAAGTAATCAATACGAATTTAAATACTTTACCTCCTGTAAATCCATAGAGTTTCTTATGCTCGACGATTTTAACCGAAATTATTCCTGTATATGTATATTTTTTAATAGATTCCTGTGATTTAATATATTCTAATAATTGCTGTGCTTTATTATCATCCCAATTATCATTTACTTTAATATAGAAGAACGGTTTAAAATCATTAATATAAATACAACAAGTTTCACCCGATTCATTTAATCCGAACATTTGAATCGTAAAATGAATATCCGAACATTTTACGAATTTTTGGGAAGCACCTGATCCTGAAGAATCATCCGATGAGTTCGGTTTTCTCGGATTTTGGTCGTAAATTTTAAAATCGAATAATTTATAATATTTACCGATTAAAGGGCGAGTATTGGATTTTACGACAGACATACTAATAAAATTCGTGTGTTATGTTTATATTTTTTAAATAATATGTTTCAAAAATATCAATTTTATGGATAAAATAATCCAATAAAATAATAAACCAATAAAAAATAATAAATTTATTCAATTATTTTTCAATTTTAATTCTCATTTTTTATATAATTCCAAGTAACTGATTTATTTAAATTATCATAAGTAAGCGTAAAATTATCTATAAAAACCCAAGTATAATCTCCATTAATACAAGGTTTACTACGAAATTTGGCAATTCTAGAAGAGAATAATAATTCTTCTTTTTCCCATAGTGTTTTATGTTCTTCTTTTATAAATAATGACGAGAGAATCCATTCTCCTACATCAGATTTTACTGTAGATTCAGTATTTGCTTCAATTGTAATATCTTTTAATTCGGATAATCCATCCATAATTCTTATCCAACTTGAAACAATAATCGGCATAGGTGTATTATTCACGAATAATAATTGTGGCATTTATAATAGAAATGGTATAATAATTAGTATAGAATAATTAGTATTAATAATAATTAATATCAATTTTTTCGATTTTAGATTTTCGATTTTAGATTTTCGATTTTAGATTTTCGATTTTAGATTTTCGATTTTAGATTTTCGATTTTAGATTTTCGATTTTAGATTTTCAATTTTAGATTTTCGATTTTAGATTTTCTCTCAATTCCATCCCCAGAATTTTGATATCTTTTGAGAGAATGTAGAATTACAATTATTTACCGGTTTTTTATAGGTTTTATTATGGTGTTTTTTATTATCTCTTTTACTACTTCCTCCAATATTATTAATTACTTTTCGATTTAAAGCCCAATTTATCATATCATCAGGTGATCGATCTCCTTGATAATATTCTACTGGAGAATTCTCTATTTTTCTAAAAATAGTAGGAAATCCATTCGCAGTTAAATCACTAAATTTCGAATTATTAGATTTAAAACTATCATAATCTGTATCTTCAATTTGTATTATTTCTAAAATAGTTCCATCTTTATTTATAACGATTGATTTTTTCATTTCTTGTTTTTTTTGATCGGGGGTAAATTTCGACCATTCTTGACTATTTAATTTTTCTTGTTGTTTTAATTTATCGATCATTTCTATCCAGTTCGGTTCGAGATTTTGACAAGCTCCGCACCATTCCGCATAAACTTTACCGAATACGTGTTTTTTTTGGGATTTATTTTGTTTTTTTTGGATAGATAATGATTTCTTAGATTTTTGATTCTTTTTCGATTTATCTTTACCCATTTATAAAATATAACGATATATTTTTATTCTACTATAAAATAAAGAAAATAAAGATAAAATATTATTATTAAACAACGATATGCCATTTATTACGTTTATATATAAAATTGGTAATGAACCAAATACATATTTCGGAAAATATTGTAGTGATTATATATCAGATGATCACGATGGTTTAGATAATGAGGTAAAATATTCATTAAAAAAGGCATTAAATAAATATAGGGAAAAAAATAATATTCCAAAATTAACGGATGAACTAAAAATCGGAGTATTATCATTTTCTTCCAGTAATATTATTCCAACATTTTCCAGTAATAAAGAAATAAAGTGTTTTGATTTTTATAATGATTATGATAATAAAACATATATTAATGGAACAGAAATATATTAAAGATAAAGAAGAAAAATAAAGATAAAATAATAATATTAATCATATTATTATTTAAAAATGTTAGAGAATTTTATTTATGAAAAACCAAACACAATATCGAAAGGAACGTGTAAAAAGATAATCGAATTATTCGAAGAAAATCGAGAGAATCAATATCCAGGACAAACCGCGGGTGGACATAATCCAGATATAAAAGATACTCTCGATTTCAGTATTCCAGTAGAAGCAACTTTTCAAGAGGATAATTCTTGGAATCCAATTTGTAAGGTATTAACAGAATCTCTTCAAGAAAATATAAATATTTATCTAAAATCTCTTAATAATTCGCATCCGAATTATATTTCAGAAAACTATAAATTTATAAGCGCGGATTTTCTCTCGGAAGAAACATATCAGATTCAGAAATATATTAAAGGTGAAGGAAAATATGTTTATCATAACGATTTTACATTAAAATGGGATTTACGCCAATATAGAGTAATAACATTTTTATGGTATTTAAATACTATAGAAGAAGGCGGAGAAACCGAAATTCTAGGATCAATAAATATAAAACCAGAGGCTGGTAAATTATTATTATTCCCAGCATCTTGGATATTTCCACATCGTGGTAAAATGCCGAATTCAGAAGATAAATATATTATTACAGGTTGGTTTCACGTAACGGAATAAAATTTATGAATTAATAAAATAAATACGAACCATTCCATTACCGCCATTCTCACCTACAGCTTCATTACCACCCGCTTTTTTACTATTCGCACCATTACCCCCTTTACCGCCTTTTCCTGGAGTATTATTATTCGGATAAATACCGGAATTTGTAGCAGAAGAAGTATTCATTGATATAGGAATAACAGAATCGCCACCTGCGCCACCTCCTGCGCTTTTTTTCCTGTATTCCCCTTTTTTTCCATCAGAACCTTCTGGGTTTTTTCCGCCAGTTTGTAAATCGTCTTTATATTTTCCACCGAGACCAGGTTCACCGCCTTTTCCACCTTTTCCATTAAATGTTTCGGAATTCGCTTCTATTGTTACTGTAGTATCTTGTCCTGAAGAACCGCTATTACCATTACCTCCAACGGTATTTTCCGATAGATTTTTATTACTATTACCTGAAGCGACATTTTTACCACCAGTTCCACCAGCACCACCTTTACCAACAATTACAGTAATATCACCCTTTAGTTCACTTGCAGTATTCGTAAAACTACCAATAGTACCACTAGAACCGCTAGAACCACCACCTCCACCACTATCTCGATTACCTCGGTTTGTATGTTGTGAACCGCCGCCACCTCCGCCACCACCACCTGCACCTACTAAATAGACTTTTATTGAATTTACATTAGAAGGGATACTTACTGTATATTTTCCTGGTTTATTAAATTCTGCATAATTTGAATAAACAGACATTATATTATAAATTGTTATTTTCTTTATTAGATTTTTTATTGAATCTTTTTCTTAACTATTGTTTTTTTTCTGTCTCTTGTTTTTTTCTCTCAAATATTATATTAGAATAATAAAATTATAAAATAATGCAGAAATTACAATCTATTAAATTTTTATTTTTCCTATTTATTATAATATCTTTTTTAGCTGGTGGTTATTTTTATATATTTCGAGAGGGATTAGAAGATAATGAATATTCTGAATCAAATAATAATATAACAGAACCACCTATGTCAGAAGAAAATAGCTGCCCCGATTTATTAATAAAATCGGGAAGTACATTATTATTAATTCATACTAAACTTCCTAGATCTGATACAAATCCGCTCCCATTTTATAGTTTAGATGAATATATAAATTATATGGAAATACAGAAATCAAAGGGTAATAGCTGTCCAGTATTATTATTACAGGAAGAGTTAAATGCACAAGGACATATGGTTTATAGAGTACGTTCAAATATAAATTCATATGAAGGAGCATTACCTGATACAGCGAATGTATATAATAATGAAGATGGACCTTATAAATATATAGATTCTAATCGTGACAGTAATATATATAATATAAATAATTATCCAGGATTTGATCCGACTGGTCTATATGTTGGGCGTTATTCAGAATTAGACCAAATACACGATTCTACAACTATGATGCCTATAAGTGATAATCCGATGGATCCAAATTGGGGTGGTATAGTTTATACACATAATTCTGTTCTTTCTGGAAAGTATATTGGAAATGAAGTAAATTCGACGGCTGGTTATCAAAACGAACTATTCGAAGAACCTGCTGATAGACTCCGTGTTAAATCTAAAGAAAATAGTATTTACGCATAAAAATAATAGCATTTTTTTCATTTTACACCTTTTTACATTTCAGAAGCGATGAATGTAATTAGGTAACTGTACTGCGAAGCGACTTTGACCGATAAATCGGCGATTGAAAGGTTAAAGGGTTTATACCAGTGAAGATTTAAAATGGTACGCCCTTTAGGGCGTCATTTCAAATCGTTACTGATATCTGACATTTGAAGAATTAAAATGTACTGCGAAGCGCCATTTTAATTCTTCAAGGGTTTAAATATATTTTATAGAATATATTTAAATCAAAATGAAGACCTCAAATATTGATAACAATAAATCTACTATACCTGAAATTAAGAAATATAGTAAGAATTATAATTCGGAGGTTCTAAGAAAACAAAAAACGATTCGAGTTACGAGAGATATAGTTACAAGTACTTGGCTGAAATTTCATCCATTTTTAGGGAAACCAGATGAAGTAGTATGGTATTATGGACTACTACAAGATGAGCTTGAACGTAAAATAAAAAAGAACCAAAAACCTATTTCGTTTTCGCATAACCGATAACTGCACAAGCAATACGTTTACCTGCGTGTCCTGTAGTTAAACTATCTTTTTCACCACCTTTTCCTAAATCATCTTCATCTGCGTGAATAATAAGCCCGCGTCCAATAATATTCGCTTTTATACCACGTAATTTAATAACAGAATCTGTAAAGCTATGTTTTACAGTATTATTGGCAGAAGCGTATAAATTTCCTAGATCTCCAACGTGGCGGTTTTTATCATCTGGACCACCGTGTGATTTACCATATGGATTAAAATGTGCACACATACTCTCGCATTGTTCGCTCATATCACCATATTCGTGTACGTGAAACCCGTGTAAACCTTTTTTTAGTCCTGTAATATTAATATCTATAATAACACAGTCGGATTTTAAATCTTCAGTAAATCGAACTGTTCCTATAATCGGTTTTTTATCGAAAACTGCGATAGCGGAAATCGGTATTTTGGACATTTCTAAAATAAAATTATATATTTTAGAAATAATAATCTTTATTTTGTTTTTTTATTGTCTATTCTCTCTTTTTTATTTAATACATATAATTTTATTTCAAGAAAGTAAAAAGACTCGCGATACAAGCCTTTGATAATTTCCTTGTTTTACCATTAGTACTTTCTAGAATAATATCTTTAAATAATACCTCCGTATCAGGCGATTGAATAGCAGTAATTAATTTTAGAAACGAACCATCGAATTTATTAAGAATCGCTTTTGCGGATACCGAACTAATACCTGGAATTTGGCATAATAGAATTTCACTAATATTTTCTGGAGTAATATTCTCTCGTTTTACTTTTTGAACTAAATTACTATATTCTTTTGGTTGAACTACTTTTTCGGATTCGGATTCGAGAGAATTAACAGAATTACTAGAAACAGAATAATTTAATGAGTAATTTACGGTTCTGCCTTTCTCAAAATCGCGTCTAATTTTATCCGCCATATATAAAATCCATTCACCAGTTTCTTGAATCGTTCCAGTATGATATACAGAGAACCCCTTAAAAACGGCGAGAGAAGTAATCGCCGAATAAAGAATCTGTTTTTCGGCGGGTTTTAAAAAGGATAATGAACCTTCAATAACATAGAAAATATTATGTTTTGGAAATCCACTAGCGTGAATAAGTCGGTGACTTTGTTCTTCATATCGACCATCTTTAATCGAAGATAATAAATCGGAAACGGTTTTTCTCTCGATTAATATGAGATCATTTTGTTTATTATTATTATTATCAGAATTAATATTTTCAACTGGATTTCTTCTAGAAATAATAATATCACCTAATGGAAGTTGTTTTTTCGAGAGATTTATATTTTGGAAAATCGGTTGTGAATTAATGATATTTTTAATATTTTCTAAAAGTGCATTCTCTCGGTCATCTAAAATAATATTCATTCTGGATAATAAATATTATAGGGAAGTATTCATATTGTTTACCGTTTATACAAATTTCAAATCCAGATTTATCAGTTACTGTTCATAAAATTGAATTTATATTTTAATAAATAACATATAATAAATAATAAAGATCGATTTATGAATATGGGAAATATTATTACTGGATTAACAAATATTACTAAATTTAAAGACTGTTCTGGACAGACGGTTGAATTACAAATTAACCCTATAGTAGAAGAACCATCGAATAAAGTATTTATGATTGAAAGAGAACCATATAAAGAATTAATGGAAAAACTAGAAAATGAGGGTATGGATAAAGTCGCAGATTTAGCGAAGAATGGTAAATTGTTTGATATTAATTGTCTTATGGATATTATGAAAGAAGGAGCAGAAGAATTTAAAAAAAAGGAGGGACGTAATATGTCATATGCTGAAATGCGTGCATTATATGGATAGATTTCGAGAGAGAATAAATAATAAAAAGAACTATTTTTTCATATATTTATCGAAAATATATGAATCTAAATAAAATATTTAACGCATACGGATAGCTCCTCCATCTCTGCTAATATTAACAGGAAGATTCTGTGTAACAGGGAATGTGAAAAGGAGGGTCTGGTAAGTCTGTAAAGTACAGCAGTGACCGTGTACTACATTAGTATTATTAAAGGCAATAGATGTACGCCAATCACGTCCAACAAGGTAAGGGAAACCAGCCTTCTTATCTCCACCTCCTTGATTAGCATTAATAATTAAATCATAATTTCTAGCTCTAGAAGCAGCGTTGGATAATCCCATCTTATATACTCTTAAAAGATATTTTCCTAAAATCTACAATATAAAAAGAAAGAAACCTTCAATAAATTAATTTAAGAAATGATATAAACATAATACGTGTTAATTATTTAGCTCAGACTTCATTTTATTTCCAGAATAACATGAATTCAAACTATGGTGAAGATGATATTCGTATTGAAAGGGATGCTACTGGTACTGAAATATATATTTTCGATCCTTATAATCCCCTAAATAAAGAAATATTAAAAAAAGATGTAGAAGCGATTTTATTTAACTATGGAATAAATATGCCGATTTCGAATTTTAATCTATATAAACGTGCATTCGTACATCGTTCTTATATAAAACGACCTGCTGCTGAAAACGAACAAAATAATATAACGATTATTCCTAAACCCGATGGTTGTCTGCCCCTACATTCAAAATCGAATGAACGCCTAGAATTCGTAGGAGATGGAGTTTTAGAATGTATTACTAAATATTATTTATATCGCCGTTTTCCTAAAGAAAATGAGGGATTTATGACAGAGAAAAAGATCGCGCTAGTAAAGAATGAAGCAATAGGTAGATTAGCAATGGAAATGGGACTGCATAAATGGTTTATACTTTCGAAAAATGCGGAAGCAAAACAAACCCGAACGAACCTTAAAAAGTTAGGTTGTCTTTTCGAATCATTTATTGGGGCTATGTTCCTAGATTTTAATAAGATGCAGGTAAATGATGAGGATGGATGGTTTGCGAATATATTCGCTACTGGTCCAGGATTCCAGATGGTTCAGATTTTCGTAGAACGAGTATTTGAGAAACACGTCGATTGGATGAATTTAATACAAAATGATGATAATTATAAGAATATTTTACAGGTAAGAATCCAGAAGCAATTTAAAGTTACGCCACATTATATGGAGGTAGAGGAACATAATATTGATCAAGGATATCATATGGGGGTCTACCTATGTTTGGGACAGCCAATCTTTGGACTGAAACATAGAGATTCTGTAAATTGCACGTGTTTTAAATCCTATGAAGAGATTCATCAATATATGTCTGTTCACGGTAAAATATTTTTATTTTTAGGAGAAGGTATTCATAAGATTAAAAAGAAGGCGGAACAAATCGCTTGCGATTCTGCGATTCGCCAATTAAATACATATTAATAAAAACAGAGAGAAGTAGTTATATTATTAATAATTATATATTAATAATATATACAGTAATGAATATTTTGGAAGAACTACAAAAACAAGTAGAACCACCAAATAAAAAGGTATTTTTAATAAATATTAAAATAAAACAAAGAGAGGGACAAGAAGGAGAAGAACAAGAAGATCTATTAGAAGGAGAAAAACGAAAAACGCCAGTAAAAAAAGTAGTATTGAAAGATAACAGTAAAAAGTCGCATATTGCTCGTGATAGTATTATAGAAAGACTAAGAGCAGTTTCTAAGACAGAGCAACAAATAATATCCCAAGTACCGACACCTTCAGAAGCACAAAAAGCTAGTTCAGAATTCGATGAATTTAATGATACACTTTTTAAGATAGGAGAGGAGAAACAAAAAGAAGAAGATGAAGATGAAGAAAGAGAAACACAATTAGAAGAAGACGAAGATAAAGAAGAAGACGAAGAGAAAGAAGACGAAGATAAAGAAGAAGACGAAGATGAAAAAGAAGGAGAAAAAGGAAAGAAAACCGGTACTAGAAAGAAACGCGATAAGAAAATAAAAGATCTAGTACTTCCTACGGAAGAAGCAAGAGTAAAAGATTATTTACAAGTAAAAATCGGTAAAAATATTATTCGCGAGAGAATTCCAAAAAGAGAACGTATTATTATGAAAGTTCCATCCTATTATATGAATAATCGTCGATTATTTATCCAAAATCTCTCAAGAATCTTCGCAGATGAGATCGATAAATTAGGTTCTGAAAAAGAAGATATTTCTTGCGAAGATACTAGAAAAGACGGTTCAGAAATCTCACTTTTAATACACCAACAAGTCGTCCGCGATTATTTAAATTTATATACGCCATATCGCGGATTATTACTCTATCACGGTTTAGGTTCAGGAAAAACGTGTTCATCTATAGCTATTGCAGAAGGTATGAAATACGATAAACGGGTTTTTATTATGACACCAGCTTCTCTCAAAATGAATTTTTTCAGTGAATTAAAAAAGTGCGGAGATCAAATTTATAGGAAAAACCAATTCTGGGAATTTATACCGATAGATGGACAACCCCAATTAGTTAGCGTATTATCACAATCTCTCAGTTTACCTCCCGAATTTATAAAAGCAAATGGTGGTGCTTGGTTAACAGATATTACGAAAAAACAAGCGAATTTTGCCAGTCTCTCATCTTCCGATCAAAAGAACCTAGATGAACAGATAAATCGTATGATTCGCGCCAAGTATGTCGATATTAACTATAACGGTTTAAATGAGAGAAAAATGGCAGAAATAGCGCAAATAAATGATGGTAGAAATCCGTTCGATCATTCAGTTGTAGTAATAGACGAGGCACATAATTTAGTAAGCCGGATTTCTAATAAACTTAATGATGAGGATTCTATTGCAGGTAGACTATATGAATGGTTATTATCCGCAGTTGATGTAAGAGTCGTATTATTAACTGGAACACCGATTATAAATTATCCACACGAAACCGCTATTTTATTTAATATTTTAAGAGGTTATATTAAAACTTGGGAATTTCAAGTAAAATTAAAGAAATTAGATAAAATCCAAAAATTCAATCGCGATATTATTTTAGAATTATTTAAGAGAGAAGGATTAAATACATATGATTATGTGGAATATAGTGGAGATAAATTAACGATTACTAGAAACCCTTTTGGATTTATTAATTTATTAGGAAATAAAGGAAAACGTGGAGGTAGAGTAGAAACAAGTAGAGTACAAGAAACAGGAACAGAAAATTCTCTCAAATCCAAAGAAATAGAAGAAATAAAAGAAATATATCAAACAAAAGAAGAAAAATCTCCAAAAAATCTAACAAAATCTAAAAAAAATCAAACAGAATCACAAAAATCTAAAAAAAATAAAACAAAAAAACAAGAAAAAGAACAAAAAGACCCAATAACAATTTCAGAAGAAGAACAAGAAGACCTAGATAAACAAAAAAATCAAATAAATTATGATTTACACTCAGGAGGTGGTCCATTTGAAGATTATAACGGCGTAGTATTAGATAGTACAGGAAATATCAGCGACGTTAACTTTGAGAGAAAAATAATACAGATTCTCTCGCCATATGCTACTGTGAGTAAACCAACTATAACAAACCATAAATGTCTACCAGAT
>Ga0315908_10004117_pt1 | contig 10501 bp, 12 predicted proteins | sample LakEriMetagenome_12_FD_203520 | JGI IMG/M metagenome (GOLD analysis project Ga0315908, IMG submission 203520) | Freshwater fungal communities from buoy surface, Lake Erie, Ohio, United States - Buoy 4 MA124 | ecosystem: Environmental > Aquatic > Freshwater > Lake > Lake biofilm | place: USA...
CATGAAGCTCAGCAGCCGGCCGTCCTCGACGTCAAGGCGCTGAACCCGAAGAACACCCGGAGCGCATGATCATGGCCGATATCAAATCCCTCGACGATCTGAAATCCGCCGTTGGCAACGCCCCGGCGGCTGCACCTGCTGCGATTGTCCGCGCCCCGGTGCGTGACAAGCTGGGCCGCGCCTATGCCACCGGCAAGCGCAAGAACGCCATCGCACGCGTCTGGGTTAAGCCCGGCTCGGGCAAAGTTGTGGTCAACGGCAAGGACATGGCAGCCTATTTCGCCCGTCCGGTGCTGCAGATGATCCTCAAGCAGCCCTTCACGGTTGCCAATGTGGAAGGTCAGTTCGACGTCTACGCCACGGTTGTGGGCGGCGGTCTGTCGGGCCAGGCTGGTGCTGTGAAGCACGGCATCTCGAAGGCGCTGCAGCTTTATACGCCCGAACTGCGTGGCGCGCTGAAGGCCGCGGGCTTCCTGACCCGCGACAGCCGTGTGGTTGAACGTAAGAAATACGGTAAGCCGAAAGCGCGCCGGTCGTTCCAGTTCTCCAAGCGCTAAGCTTTCCCAAACGTTTCAAAAACACGCGGTCCTTTGGACCGCGTGTTTTCTTTTGCGCTGAGGGCTTTCGGATGTGGGATCAGCGTCAAAGCCCCTGTTTGCGGCTTTGCGTTTCTGCGCTATGACTTGCTGCTCAGGTCGGGCGATCGCTTTGCCGGGCCCCATGGGTTTTCGTCCTGTCGTAGCGTTTCACGCCTTCATGTGTGTTCGCGCGCGGAATAAGGCTTTGTCTGCGGCTGTGGGCGTCATAACGGTCCACCATCTGGCAGATCAGCTTTTCTTGGCGCTGAAGCGCTGACTTTGTGGTGCAACAGCTGCCAATCTGGCTTTGGACGGGCGTGATTGTGCCAAAAGTTGCTCTATTGTTGCAATCTTGCTGCGGTCGCCGGGTCGATCACGGGGAGCCATCGACGGGGTTATTGACCGAAGCGCCTGAAAACCTGCAAGATTCAGACAGAGCAGTATAAAAATGAGAAGGCCCGAAAATGGGACTCCAAACCACCTTTCACGCCCCCAACGGGGGCGCCGATTTCCTTGGATGGCGCAAGTCGCGCACGGGCGCGACAGAGATCGTCTATGATGACGGCGTAACGCGCCGCATGGTCTGGCGCGTTGCCGGTTCCACCAACGAGGCGCGAATCGTCGAGGCGCTTCGGGTTTCGGTTGCGAGCCTGAGGATTGTGCCCACGCTCTATGACGAGCTGAAAAAGCGGGCAATCGCGATCGAACGGGTCTGATCGGGGCCTGTTTTGGCCTGCATTCTGTGACCCTACGTCTAAGTCTTTGAATCGGCATGCCGGACCTTTGGTCCGGCTTGATCCGTTTACTCATCCGGCCTAGTTTAGGTGAAATCTCTTGCCCGGCGCCGCGCCATACGCATAGGATTTGATCAAATAACAGGACGGCGTGCCAACAGGGGGCATGATGAGCAATAACGGTGTACTGGCCCGGATCCGCCGATCCGAGGGGGCCAGCGGTCTGGCGATCATATCGCCGTCGGCGATCTACGCGATCCTGCTTTTGGCCGCGCCTTTGGCGACGGTCTTGCTGTTTTCGGTGCTGATGTCCGAAAACGGCCAGATCGTTTGGCAGTTCTCGCTGTCGAATTACGAGACCGTGTTCACCCACCCTGTCTACCGTGCCATCATGCTGCGCTCGTTGATGGTGTCGATGATGGTGACACTGGCTACGGTTCTGTTGGCCTATCCTTTGGCCTATTACATCTCGTTCCATGTGCCCGCGCATCGCAAGTCGATGTGGCTGTTTTTGGTCACCCTCCCGTTTTGGACCAGCTATATCATCCGTGTGTCGCTGTGGCGCGTGATCCTTGGCTATAACGGGGTGATCGACTCGGCGCTCATGGATCTCGGCTTGATCGGTGAGCCGCTGAACATTCTGTCCAATGGTGTCGCCTCGATCGTGATCACGCTGGCCCATGCCTATGCGCCCTTTGCCATCTTGCCGATCTTTGTGGCCTTGGAAAAGGTTGACCGGTCTTTGTTAGAGGCGGGGCAGGATCTGGGCGAGTCCAAGCTGCGCACCTTCTGGCGCGTGACCTTGCCCTTGTCGATGCCGGGGGTGATTGCGGCGGTGCTGATCGTGTTTATTCCGACCGTGGGCGACTATGTGACACCCGAACTGATCGGTGGCGGCAAAGTGCCGATGATTGCCAATATGATCGAAAGCCAGCTTCTTAAGCAGCGCGATCAGGCGCTTGGCTCGGCTTTGTCGGTGACGGTGATGATGATTGTGGCCGTGGTGTCGATCATCTTCCTCCTGTTGAACCGGCGCTTCCTTGGGGGGCAGAAATGAAATCTCCGTCCTTGCGCGTTTATGCCATCGCCTATCTGATCTTCCTTTATGCCCCGATCATTCTCTTGCCGATGTTCGCCTTGAACGACAGCAAGGTGGTGCAGTTCCCGCTCAAGGGCTTCACCTTCGAATGGTTCCGCGAGATGACGCAAGATGCCCAACTGGGCATTGCGGTGAAAAACAGCCTGATCATCGCCTTCTCCTCGGCGACCCTGTCGACTGTGCTTGGCATCTTTGCCGCCCGCGCCTCAACCCGGTTCTCCTTTCCTGCCAAGGGCTCGATCATGGGCCTGATCATGCTGCCGATGGTTTTGCCCGAGATCGTCGTGGCGATGTCCTTGTTGATCGTGCTCTTGTCGATGGGGGTGAAGCTGTCGCTCTTGACCATCATTATGGGTCATGTGCTGGTCTGCACACCTTTTGCCGTGGCCATCCTGTCCTCGGCCTTCCAATCGCTTGATAAGTCGCTGGAAGAGGCGGCCTATGATCTGGGCGAGACGCCGCTTTCGACCTTCCGGCTGATCATCCTGCCCTTGGTCTTGCCCGGCATCATCTCATCATTCCTGATCTGCTTTACCATCTCGATCGACGAATTCATCATCTCGAACTTCCTTGGGAGCGGCGAGGCGGTGTTGTCAGTCTACATTTTTGGCCAGTTCCGTTTTCCGGCCAAGGTGCCGTCGATGCTGGCGCTTGGGACCATTTTGGTGCTCGTGTCGATCCTTCTTCTTACCATTGCTGAATATTTCCGCCGTCGTGGCATCGCCAAGACCGGTGGCAAGGATACCGGAGGCTTCCTGTGACGTTCTCGGCTGACAAACCCACGATGATCGAATTCAAGGACGTCCATAAGTATTATGGCGATTACCATGCCTTGCGTGGGATCAACGGCACCATCAAGGCGGGAGAGTTCTTCTCTCTGTTGGGGCCGTCGGGCTGTGGCAAGACCACGCTTCTGCGTACCATTGCGGGGTTTGAAGGCATCTCCTCGGGCGCTGTGCTGATCGACGGCAAGTCGATGGAAGGTGTGCCGCCCAATGAGCGGCCAACGAATATGGTGTTCCAGTCCTACGCCATCTTCCCGCATATGTCGGTGGCCGAAAACGTGGGCTTTGGCCTGCGCAAAGATCCCCGGTCCAAGGCGGAAAAGGCCAAGGCTGTGGAAGAAGCCTTGGAGATGGTGGGCCTGAAAGGCTTTGGCGGCCGTGCGGCGCATGCGCTTTCGGGTGGGCAGCGACAGAGGGTGGCGCTGGCGCGGGCGCTGATCCTGAAGCCTAAAGTTCTTTTGCTGGACGAACCCCTCAGCGCGCTCGACAAGAAGATGCGCGAGCATATGCAGGTGGAGTTGATCAAGCTGCAGCGGCAGGTGGGGATTACCTTTATTCTGGTGACCCATGATCAGGAAGAAGCCTTGGTCATGTCCGACCGCATCGCCGTGATGTTTGACGGCGAGATCGCGCAGCTGGCTGATCCGGAAACGCTGTACAGGCGTCCGATGTCCAAGAAGGTGGCCGATTTCATTGGCACCATGAATTTCATCCCCGCTACGGTGTTGTCCGATGCCGGTGGCAAGGTTGAGGTGGATGCCAAGGGCCTTGGCAAGGTGACGCTCGACGCGGCAATGCAGCCCCCGGTGAGCGGCGACAGCCCTGTGGTGGGCCTGCGCCCCGAGACGCTGACGCTGCTCTATGATGACCAGAAAGCCACCGACCGCGAGACGGATGGGGTGATCGACGAGGTGATCTACTTCGGCGATATGACCTATTATGACGTCTATCTTGGCGGCACAGACGTCGAAGTGCGGCTGTCGATGCGCAACGTGCCGGGCCGTCCGGTGCTGGATGTGGGCACCAAGGTTCGGGTGGCGTGGTCGCCTTCGGCGTTGGTTCTGTTCCGCTAGGGTCGTCTATCGGTCGGGTGACAACAGGCCCAAACCCCGCAGATAAATGCCGATCCCGGTTTCGAGCAGATCCTCGGGCGGGAAGGGGCTGCGGTTTTGGCCGCGCATGAACAGTTCGACCACGCCATGGCTCATCGCCCAGACATGGGCCGAAAACATCGCGGCGGGAGGGCGGCGACCTTCGGGGAGTTGGGCTGCAAGCCCGGCGGCGGCCATATCCTGCACCGCCTTCGCGCGCAGCGCGACATCGGCCACCTGCGGATGGGCGGCAAGGTTCAGCCCGCTTTCGAACATCGCCATGTAATGGCCGGGGTATTTGCGGGCAAAGGCCAGATAGGCGCGCCCCGTCGCCTCAAAAGCGGCGAGGGGCGAGGGCTGGCCACCTGCATAGGCAAATTCCATCAGGGCGGCAAAGATATCAAAGCCTTGGCGCGCCACCTCGGCGATCAGATCCTCGCGCCCGGCAAAGTGGCGATAGACGGCGGCGGGGGTCACGTCGGCTGTCTTGGCGGCCTCGGACAGGGTAAAGCCATTGGGCCCCTGCGCCGCGATCAGCTCCAGCGCCGCATCGACCAGCGCTTGGCGCAGGTTGCCATGATGGTACCCCTTTTTCACCGTGTACGCAGCCCGGTTCCGCCGCAGATCTTGGTGTCGATCTCGCCGATCTTGTCCATGTCGCGCCCTTTGTACTCCACCGTCCGCAGCACGGTTTGCAGCGCGGCAAGGCGGGCACGTTTCTTGTCATCCGACAGGATCACCGTCCAGGGCGCATAGGTGAAATCACTGCGCGCCATCGTGTCGTCAATCGCGGCGCAATAATCGTCCCATTTCGACAACCCGTCGATGTCGATCTGACTGAGCTTCCATTGCTTCAGGGGGTCTTGCTCGCGGTCCAAAAACCGCTTGAGCTGTTCGGCCTGCCCAACCTCAAGCCAGATCTTGAAAAGCGTAATGCCCTCATCGACGATCATGCGTTCAAATTCAGGCAGTTGGCGGAAGAACTTCTCACGCTGTTCTTCGCTGCAAAACCCGAAGACATGCTCAATCATCGCCCGATTGTACCAAGAACGATCCAAGATCGCCATTTCGCCCTTGGCGGGCAGCCAATCGACGTAGCGTTGGAAATACCACTGCGCAGCCTCGCGCTCAGTCGGTTTCGACAGCGCCACCACATGGGCAAAGCGTGGGTTCAGGTTTTCGCGCATCACGCCGATGGTGCCGCCTTTGCCTGCCGCATCGCGCCCTTCGAACACCACGACCAAGCGCTGGCCAGTGGCCTTGAGACCCGCCTGCATCTTGACCAGTTCGATCTGCAACGCCTCCATTTGGGCGTCATAGGCCTTGCCCTTCATCTCCTCGCGGTAGGGGTAATCTGGGTTCAGAATGTCATCTTTGTCCGCAGCGTTGATGGCCTTGCGCAGCTTTTCCGGCGCGGTTTCGCGGAAAAAGCGGCTGATCGCACCGTCAAAGGGCAGGTCCATTCGTTACTCCTTCACTTACCTATGTCATTAAGATCAAAAGGCGTTCCTTGGTAAATTTCATTCAGCCAATTGCCATACAAAAGATGCGCATGGCTGCGCCAACGGTTCTTGGGCGGGTTGGCAGGGTTGTCGTCGGGGTAATAGTTCAACGGCACATTGATCGGCGTGCCAGAGGCGACGTCGCGGTCATATTCCTGTTTCAGCGTATCGCTGTCATATTCAAAATGGTTGAAGATATAGAGCGCGCGGTGGCCCGGATCCTCCACAAGGCAAGGCCCCACCTCACCGCTGCCCAAAAGCGTGCGCAGGCCGGGGGCGGTATCAATCTCGGGCTGCCGAACTTCGGTCCAGCGGCTGACGGGGATAACGAAATCATCCGAAAACCCGCGCAGATAGGGGGAGGTCGGGTTCAGGTTTTGATGGCGGAAGCAGCCAAAGGCCTTGGCGTTCAGCATGTGTTTTTGTACGCCATGGAAGTGGTAAATCATCGCCATGCCGCCCCAGCACACGCCAAAGGTCGAATGCACATGGGTTTGCGTCCAGTCCATCACCCGGCGCAATTCGTCCCAATAGGTGACCTCCTCAAAAGGCAGATGTTCAATCGGCGCGCCGGTGATGATCAGGCCGTCAAACTTCTCACCCGAAGCCTCGACCTCGGCAAAGGGGCGGTAGAAGGTTTCCATATGCTCAGCGGCGGTGTTGCGGGTTTGATGTTCGCTCATGCGGATCAGATGGAAGTTGATCTGCAAGGGCGTGGCACCAATCAGCCTGGCAAACTGGGTCTCAGTCTGAATCTTCTTCGGCATCAGGTTGAGAAGCCCAATCCGCAGCGGACGAATGTCCTGCTGCGCGGCCCGATCCGGCGTCATGACCATAACGCCTTCGTTCTTCAGAACGTTATAGGCGGGCAGGGTGGCGGGGAGCGTGATGGGCATTTTGAGAAACCTGATCTTTTACAGTACGTTAAGTCGTGGATGCGCGCCGATCAAGGGCGTGGGCGATCAGCGCGTCAAAGGCGGCGGGGCTTCTTACCTCGGCCACTTCTTCGGCGGTGACGGTCACACCCCAGCGCGCCATCGCGGCATAGCGCGGCTGGCGGCTTTCCAAGAGCCGGGCATAGCCAAAGCGCAGGAACGCGTCGGGGTCGGCTTTGTCGGCGGTCAGACCGCTTTCGGCCAGATAGTCGCCCCAGACGGTCAGCAGAAACTCGGGCCGATAGAACATCGGCTTTGGCGCGCGGTCGAACCGGCGGCAAAGCTCGGCCCGGTGCGCCTCGGATCCCTTGATCCAAACCGGCAAGAGATGGGTCGACACCTCCGCCATCACCGGATCGGCGGGGTTGTCTGCGTCAACCACCTCGCAGATCGAACCCGACGTATCGCAGACGAAGTGATTGTAGCCATACAAATCCTGCGCCCGATCAATAAACCGGGTGGTGTCCAGCATGGCGGCCACCTCGGCCTGACCATGCTGCGCCTGCCGCCGCTGGTATTCGCCAAAGGGCAAACCGCCCTTGGCGGCATCGCCCGGCTTGCCCAGATAGGTCGAGAGGGGTGCCAGATTGTCAAAGGTGATGTTTGAGGTGATGAAGACCGAATCCGACATCAACAGCTCGCGCAGCAAAGGCACCTTCATCGCCTCGCGCTTGAAGTTGTCCGAGATGTATTCGCCCATATAGCGCGTGCCGATCCGGTAATCGACCGAGTAGTGAAACCAGTCCCCCGCCTCGCGCAGCATGTTGGACAGCGTGGTCTTGCCAAGCCCCGACATGCCAAACAGCATCACCCGCTTATGCGGGGCGCGCAAGAACGCGGGTCCATCGGGGTACAGCATCGGGTGGTCTCCTGTGGCCTTGGCCCTCTGTGTTACAGGGGCTTTGCGCTAAGTTCACGCGGAAATTCGTCTTTCCTGCAACTCAGCCCGGATGCTGATCCAGATGCCCAGAAAGATCACCACGCCGCCGCCCAAGACAAAGGGATCAATTGCCTCGCCATAGGCCATGGCACCGATCACGGCGATCAGGGGCAGTCGAATAAAGTCGATGGGCATGACAAAGCTTGCCGGCGCCAAGGTGAGGGCCGAGGTCAGCGACAGATGGGCCAAGACCCCGCAGACTCCGATCAGCCCAAGCCAAGGCAAGGTCTCAGCCGTTGGCCAATTGATTTGGCCGTCATAGGTGGCGGCCAAGATGCCAAAGACCGCCTGAAAGGCCGTCAGCCAAAAGAGGATGGTGATAATCGCCTCATCTCGCGTCAGCCGTTTTGTCAGGATCGAGGTGGCGGCAAAGCCAAGGGCACTGCCTGCAGCCGCCAGAACCCCGGGGCTGAGGTTGGTTATATCGGGGCGTGCGACGATCAGGATCCCGGCAAAGCCAAGCCCGGCGGCGGCGAGTTTCGACAGCGTCAACCGCTCGCCCAGAAACAGGGGGGAAAGTAGGATCACCCAGAGGGGCGAGGTGAATTCCAAGGCAAAGACCTGCGCCAGTGGGATCATGGTCAGCGACCAGAACCACAGGTTTTGTGCGGTGAAATGCACGATATTGCGCCAGAAATGCCCGGACAGCCGCTGGCTTGAGATGTGGCCCAGCTGCCCCAGCGCCTTGCCGATGACCAGCACCAGGACCAGCCCGATGATTGACCGTGCCGCCATGATCTCAAAGCTGTCATGGGTCTGGCTGATCTCGCGCGCGGCAACCGCCATGGCGGTGAAGGAAAAGATCGCGCCGATCATCCACATCGCAGCCTTAAGGGGCGGGGTCATAGGTGCAATCCGGCATTGGGCGGGCATGGTGGGCGCATCTCAATACCCCGCCGTCAGGCCGAAATCGAGCATGATCGCCGCCCCGGTGATTCCGGCGGCTGCGGGCGAGAGGAGAAAGGCCACGTTCTGGGCCACCTCATCCGGTGTCAGGAACCGCGCGGCGGCGCTTTGGGGGTAATGGGCCAAAAGCCGGGCATGATAGCCCGCTGGATCGCCCGCGCCGTAGGTCTGCGCCTGATAGTCCAGCATGGGCGAGGCAATATCCGAGGGGCAGAGCGCGTTCACCCGGATACCTTGCGGGGCAAGTTCCCGGGCAAGTGCCTTGGTCATCACCGTGACCCCGCCCTTCGAGGCGCAATAGATCGCGGCACCCGCATTGCCGACCACCCCTGCATCGGACGAGATATTGACGATGGCCCCTTTTGTTGCGGCCAGCGCCGGGATGGCGCGAGAGCACAGAAAGAAGGTGGCCTTTAGATTGACATCAATGCAGGCTGTCCAATCTTGCTCACCGGCAAGTTCGCTTGCGCCCTCCACCCAAATGCCCGCAGCGTTCACCAGCCCGTCCAGCCTTCCCAAGGCGGCGGTGGCGCGGGTGACAATCTCGGTGCAGGTGGAGACCTGCCGCAGGTCGCCCAACAGGGGCACCGCGCCGGTGACCTTTGCCGTTGCCTCAAGCGCTGTGGCGTTGACATCGGTGATTGCCAGCCGTGCCCCAAGCTGGGCCAACAGCCGCGCTGTGGCCCCGCCCACGCCGCCACCGGCACCGGTGACGAGATAGGCCTTGCCGTGGAAGAGGTCGGGCGCAAAGATCATAGGGCGCGGTCCTTTTGCCCTGCATCTGGCGTCACAGAGGCGGGTTTGTCCAGCCCGCCGATGGCGGACGGGCTTGTGGTTCGGTCTGGGCAGATTAGCTTAGGTTCGCATCCACTTCATGTCTTGTTCAAAGGTCCGCCATGACACCTCGTCACCCCGATCACCAGATTGACCCGCAGTTTCTGACCCGCTGGTCGCCACGCGCCTTTTCGGCCGCACCCCTGCAAGCGGCCGAGATGCTGCGCCTGTTGGAGGCGGCCCGTTGGGCACCTTCGGCCTCGAACCTGCAGCCGGCGCGCTTTGCTTGGGGGCTGCGCGGAGATACGGCTTTTGAAGCGATCCTGACCGCTTTGGTGCCGTTCAATCAGGACTGGGCCAAGTCTGCGGCGGGGCTGATCGTGGTGGCTTCGAAGCCCCATTCCGAAAAGAACGGGGCCGAGGTGGCGAATGTCTGGCATGGGTTTGATGCCGGGGCGGCTTGGATGAGCCTTGCATTGCAGGCGCAGTCGATGGGGTTGATCGCCCATGCGATGGGCGGGTTTGACAGCGCGGCCTTGGCGGCGGCGGTGCGGCTGCCTGCGGGCTATACGCTGCACGCCGTTGTGGCGGTGGGCTCGCAAGGGGCGGCCGAGAGCTTGCCCGAGGCCTTGAGGGCGCGCGAGATGCCGAACGGTCGCCGCACGCTGGCCGAGGTGGCGGCACATGGGGTGGTGCCGGTCTGAAAGGGGGCCCGCAATAAAAAAGGCCCGCGCAGTGGCGGGCCTTTTGTCATTCCAATTCGATCGTGCCGGGCGGTTTTGAGGTGCAATCGTAGAAGACCCGGTTGATGCCCTTTACCTCGTTGATGATCCGCGTTGCGGTTTCCGACAGGAAATCATGGGTAAAGGGGTAGTAATCCGCAGTCATCCCATCGACCGAGGTGACCGCGCGGAGCGCAAGCGCATAGTCATAGGTGCGCCCGTCGCCCATCACGCCCACGGTGCGCATTGGCAGAATAGCGGCGAAGGCCTGCCAGATCTCATCATAAAGCCCATGCTTGCGGATCTGGTCGATATAGACCGCATCGGCCCGGCGCAGGATGTCGAGCTTCTCGCCCGTGATCTCGCCGGGGCAACGGATCGCAAGGCCCGGTCCGGGGAAGGGGTGGCGACCGATGAAGGAGGCGGGCAGGCCCA
>Ga0315908_10004118_pt1 | contig 10497 bp, 10 predicted proteins | sample LakEriMetagenome_12_FD_203520 | JGI IMG/M metagenome (GOLD analysis project Ga0315908, IMG submission 203520) | Freshwater fungal communities from buoy surface, Lake Erie, Ohio, United States - Buoy 4 MA124 | ecosystem: Environmental > Aquatic > Freshwater > Lake > Lake biofilm | place: USA...
AGCTGCCTATCCCTTTTGGGAAACAAGAAAGTTCACGCTATTCATTGGTAGAGGTAAACCCGGAAACGGGCAGGATGCATCAAATTCGTAAACACTTTGCCCACATTTTCCATCCAATCATCGGTGATCGTCCTCATGGCTGCAACAAACAGAATAAATTATTTTTAGAGAGATGGAACATGAATACGATGCTATTGCATGCTTCTGAGATTACATTCGAACATCCCGAAACTTCTCAAAGTATAATCATCAACGCGGAAATTGGCGATGAATTCACCCGAATCTTGGGCTTGTTCGACCAAAACCGTGTTACAAACGTTTAGGTAGTCTTTCGTCCCTTGAAATCTGTGTGAGAGTGAGAGTGAGAGTGAGAGCGAAAATTCCATCAGCCGAAGTTGGATTCAAAGTCTTAAAATCTTGACATCTTAAAATCTTGAAGTCTCTCGTCCTTTGTCTTTTGTCTTTTGTCCTTTGTCTTTTGTCCTTCAACCCTACAACACGCCCCCAATAAACAAAGCCCCAAGCAACAACAAACAAACACCAACGATTCGTTTAATTCCATTCAATGTAGTTTTCTTCACTAGCTTTTTACCGAAGTAGGTTCCGATGAATGCGAAAACAATTCCAGTGATTAAAACACCTTTCATGCCTGACAGTTGTGTGAAATTTAAGGATACGGAATAGACCGTAATTCTGGAAATATCAATGATTAAAGCGATGGCGTTGGATGTGCCAAGAAATTGATCTTTAGTCAGGCCTGATTTAGTCAGAAAAGCAGAACGAAAAGCACCTTGATGCCCAGAAATTCCGCCGAAAAATCCACTGAGAATTCCCCCGAGTGGCATCCATTTTTTATCGACTTGCCAATCGCTGAATCGGGGATCAAGATCAAACCATGCAAAGAAAATCATGAGGCTACCAATCACTAGTTTCATGATACTTATTTGGCATTCATGATTCCCCAGATGATAACTATGAAGGATAGGCATTTTTCCAATCCATTCCAACAATAAACTTCCACCCAATGCAGCAATCAAAGCAGGAATTCCAAAGCGAATTAAGGTTTGCACATGAATATGCCGATAGAGCATTCCAAATTTGAAAATGTTGTTGGAAAAGTGTACAATCGCTGTAGCACCAATAGCAAGCGGTAAAGGGAAAAACAGGCTGAAAACAGGGAGCATAAGGGTTCCGAGTCCAAAACCTGAAAAAAAGGTCAATGTAGCACCGAAAAGTACTGTCAATGCAACGAGGATGTACTCCATATCCGTATTTTTACGGCAAAATAAGGATTTTTTAAAAGGCTAAAGGTTTCATTTACATTAAAAAATTACAATGTCTCAAAGAGAAATAGATTTACGCAGTGATACGGTAACGAAACCATCAAAGGAAATGCTTGACGCTATGTTTGCGGCTCCGGTTGGGGATGATGTTTTTTCAGAAGATCCTACAGTTAATGAATTACAGCGTTATACCGCCGATTTATTTGGTAAGGAAGCAGCACTTTTTTGTTCGTCTGGAACTCAAACGAATCAAATCGCGATCAATGTGCATGTGCAACCTGGTGGTGAGGTCATTTGTCATGAAGAAAGCCATATCTACAAATACGAAGGTGGAGGTATTGCGCGAAATTCAGGCGCATCTGTCCGACTACTTCAAGGAGATCGCGGAAGACTTAAGGTGGAATCGATTACACAATGGATCAACAATCCTGAGGATGTGCATTTCCCTTTGACACAATTGGTGAGTTTGGAAGATACTGCGAATAGAGGTGGGGGCGCAGTGTATGATTTTGAAGAAATAAAACGTATTCGTCAGTTCTGTATAGAACATAACTTACCACTTCACTTGGACGGAGCACGTCTAATGAATGCCTTAGTTCGCACTGGGATCGATCCTAAAGAATATGCCGCTCAGTTTGATTCTATTTCACTCTGTCTTTCTAAAGGATTGGGTGCGCCGGTTGGATCAGTATTGGTTGGTTCAACTGATTTTATTAAAAAGGCACGTCGCGTTCGTAAAGTCTTTGGTGGTGGTATGCGTCAGGCGGGAATTATTGCTGCAGGTGGATTGTATGCATTGAAACACAATGTGGAACGCTTATCCGTTGACCACGCCAATGCAACTTTAATGGAAGAAACTTTGAATCAATTGCCTTGGGTGAAGGAGGTGATGCCTGTGCAAACGAATATTGTTGTGGCCATTTTGAATGACGCAAGTAAACGTGATATCATAATTGAAAAGTTGGCACTTGAGCAAATCAGAATCATGGCCTTTGGTCCTGGAATGATTCGCATGGTGACGCACTTGGACAATTCGAGTGAAGACATTCAACGCGTATCAGAAGTATTGAAAAATCTTGAAGTTTAACATGAAGTTCTTGCTCATTTTATTCGGAATTGTCTTACTGACTGCTTGCGGAGGCAAGAAAGAAAGGGTCTTGGACATGGATGACATTAACCCGAAAGCATCAAACGATGACGAGGGAAAGAAAGGTCAAAAGGAAGATCACATCGATTATGGTTTTGATATTTGGCTTGCCGAAAAAGCGGGAATAACCGTGATGGAAATCGATACCTTGGGTGAGCCAATGTTTGTGGATCGCTTTCAGCCAAAATCTTTCAAAAAATTGAATTTACAGTTGAAAGAGGGTGTGGTTTTCTTGGGACAATGGACCTTCAAAGACTCATTGCGCACCATGAACGCTTTTTTCAATTGGCTGGATTGTTTTGGGCCAAACTGCAAAGCACACAAATACCTTGTGGAAGAGAAATACCAGTCAGATGCCATGCTGATATTTCTGAACGACACCTCATTCACCTATATTACTTCGTCACTTCCGCTTGACGAAAAGAAATGGCAGAAATGCTTGGCCTTGAACTATGGCAATGACTTTTGGGACCTTGTGCTGGTGCAAAAGAAACAACGAAAAGCGTTGTGGTACGAGTATAAAATCGAACCAATCAAAAAAGAAGATACTTTATTCATTAAACGAAAAGCAACATTATGAAAATCATTAACCGAGGATATTTGAGCATCACGCCATTGACACCGTTTCACGAATGGGTAAAAACCTTCGAGGTTGAGGATGATTTTGGTACAGATGAAGTAACTGAGGCGAACCTCTATCTTATCACTGAAGATTTCTTTGATACAGAGCCACTTGTGGAACAACACTTCAAAAAGATCTTTGCCAACGAATTATCGATGATTACCGACAACGAAGAAGACTGGCCGCAAGACCGAAGCATGAGTGTCTTTCTTGAATGGTTTCAGCTTGACTTCGGAACTACGGTTTTTGACTTGGAGAAAAGCGACCTGAAGTCGGAAAAAGTTTAAGTAGTTACGAATTACGAATGAGGTGGCTGAGGGACTCGAAGCCACGACATTGTGTCTAAACATTTCGAAGATGGATTACGTCCTTTGTCCTTTGTCTTATGTCCTTTGTCTTAAAGCGCAGCGGTCCTTCGTTCTTCGAAACTCAAGGAGCGAAGAAGTGTCCTTTGTCCTCAATGGTTACTTCGAGACTTCTTTCGGAACCTCAGCCACCGAAGTACCGCACTAGTCTTTTAGCGCAGCGGTCTTTTGTCTTTAAGTCTGGCTTGGCAGACGGTCTTTTGTCCTCTTAAGTCTATTTCACAAACTCCACCAACTCCACAACAATTTCATTGCGTCGTCCCACGACTTGATAAGGAGGATTGTAACCGAGGTAGCTGAATTTGCCGGTGAAACTTAATCCATTTGCTTTTAAGTTGGCCTTCAGCTTATTGGTATATTCTTCGATTTTTTCATCGTCAGCCCAGCCGCCAAATTCAATAGCTGCCATGATTTTCTGCTCTTGTTCTTCGAAATAGATTCGTCCGTTGTTTGGTTTAGGAAGGTCTTCTTTCTTCATGTCTGAAGGCACCATGAAAGACATGCGGGTAGTATCTCCAATTTCCATAACGACAGGTGAGGTCATTGCGATTTTCTCGTTTTTGTCATTCCCACCAAAAATGTATCCTGCCAAGGTGCGAAATCCAGTGCTCGAAATCGTTTCATAAGAATCAGAAACCATTTTCACACTTGAAAACATCGCTGGTGCATATTGGCGCACTTCAAATTCCTCAAACTTTTTCAATACTACATATTTATGCTGTTCGGTGCTGTTTGTACTTGTATAGATAAAAGCTTGAGCAAGAATCATAATTCCTAAAAGTATCGACGTGACAATGAGAATTGTTTTCATGTGAATGGTGTTTTCAATATAACAAATAGAAGGAGGAAAGGTTCGGGGAGTTATTAATTACGAATTACGAATTACGAATTACGAATTACGAATTACGAATTACGAATTACGAATTACGAGTTTGGTGCTTAGACATTCGAAGATTGAATAAGTCCTTCGTCCTTTGTCTTTTGTCTTGCAGCACAGTGGGTCTTTTAGATCCTTCGAAGCTCAATGAGCGAAGTAGGATTGTCTTTAAGTCTGCCTTAGTAGACGGTCTTATGTCATTACTAACATTTCTCCACCAAGCGCGCATTGTAATACTCCACATCGTGCGACACCTCTTCTGCGATCCATTCAGGAAAAGAAAAAACTTCATCTTCACTTTCGAGCTCAATTTCGGCCAGAATGAGTCCTTCAAGTTTTCCATGAAAGACATCCACTTCCCATAATTTTCCATCGAAGATGATCTCGTAACGGTCTTTGTCAATGACTTTTTCCGCGAATTGCAAGATCATGGCTTCAGCATCAGTAAGTGGGATTTCATAGTCAAACTCACTGCGGCTTATTCCTTTCGTCGGACCTTTGATGGTGACGAATCCCTTGTCTGCTTTAATGCGCACGCGAATTGTTTTTTCGGCTGTGTTGACCAAATACGCTTGAACAATTTTCTTTGGATTTGGCTTAATTACAGCATCCCAAAGTTCTTGGTGAATGAGAAATTTACGTTCGATTTCCATACAACAAAGATAGCTTTTCGCGTTGAAGTCAGTCATTGTTTGAATTGTCAGTATCTTCGAAGCGCATGAAGTTTATTTCTCGAGAAAACATTGATTGTCAAAAATGGGATGACCTGGTAGCGAAAACTACGGGTGCATCTGTTTTCTCTTTGTCTTCTTATTTAGATGAAATTGCAGAGAACTGGATGGTTTACGTGGATGAAAACTACACGAAGGGTATTGCAGTTCCTTTCGCCGTTCGATTGGGTGTAAAAACGTGTTACACACCAATTTTTATTACCAATCTCGAATGGTTAGGGGAAAATGTTGATGACTTGGTGCAATTTTCAATGGAGGTCAAAGATCTTTTTCCGATTGGAAACTTTTGCCTTCGTCAACCGCTCGTAGAACTAAATTCAGAGGAATTCATAGAACAAATTATTCCATCGGATTCAAATCTTAGTCTTGGGTCGCAGGCAAAAAGGATGATCAATAAATCAGAGAAGCAGGCTTATCGAATAACATATACTTCAAATAAAGCAGAGATTTTCTCTCTGATTCGTTCCGAACTCTTGCCAAAAATTTCAAGTTTATCGGAAGCGAGTATTCAACGATTGGAAAAGTCAATGGATAAGATGTCTGAGCGAGGTCATCTTCAAGTCTTGTCTGTTTTTCAAGGTGAGCAATGTTTAGGTGGACTTTTGCTTATTGATTTTAATCAAACCGTGTTGTACCTAAAAGGAGCTTTTACTGACGAGGCAAAAAAGAACGGCGCCATGTATGCGGCTATGAACAGTGCCATACAGCAAGCGAAATTAGCGGGGAAAAACTTCGATTTTGGTGGGTCTCGCGTAGAAGGTGTTCGTCATTTTAACCTACAACTAGGAGGTATGGATCGCGTGTATTATTACCACCAATGGGACAATTCCCCCTTTTGGTACCGGTGGGTTAAACAGCTTCGAAAGGCACTTCGAAACTGATGAAATTTCAGTTGAAGGAGTTTTGCGCATCGCACTTGTTGAAACTTCATTCATCATCAACTTTACTCTTAACTGATTTCTGTACCTTTGTGTATGTTTCGACTGCAAGCAAGCACACCACGATGGGTTATCGTACTGATGGATCTTCTGATTTCATTCGTTGCCTTAGTTTTTGCTTATCTCATTCGATTTGACCTTAAAGCTGACCCTGAATTAATCCGTCAGGAATGGCAGGTGTTGTCGAAATCAATAGGCATTTATTTCCTAGTGAAGCTTGTTGTTTTTCTTTCTTTCAAAATTCACAAAGGCATTGTTCGTCATACCTCAACAGAAGATTTAAAGCGCATTTTGTTGGCGACCTTGACATGTTCTTTCATCTTTTTAGGTCTAGGAATACTTCGCTATTACTTTGTGGATAAGTACTTTTTATTTCCAACATCAGTACTCATTATTGAGTTTTTAATGGGTTTACTTTTAATGATAGGCTCACGATTTTTCATCAAGTTACTCTATCTCGAATCCATTAAATCTACACAAGAATTTGAACGTGTCATCATTTATGGGGCAGGTATTTCGGGTTTAATAACGAAAAGAACAATTGAAAAGGATGGTCGTCTAAACTATAAAATTGTTGCATTCATTGACGACAATAAAAAGAAGGATGGCACCCGAATGGAGGGGGTGACCGTCAGTCATACAAGTAAATTGGAAGCACTAATTAAAGACGAGGGTGTCAATAATGTGATCATTGCCATCCAAAAGCCCAATGAAGAAAATAGACAACATGTTGTAGAGGTTTGTCTTGCCAATGGTGTGAAGGTGTCTAAGGTACCTACGCCAAAAAGTTGGATCAATGGAGAGTTTTCCACGAAGCAAATCAGTCGGGTGAACATAGAAGACTTGCTTGGTCGAAGTCCCATTGTACTGGACGAAAACCGCATTTCAAATCAATTGACGGGACATACAATCCTTGTCTCTGGCGCTGCTGGCTCTATCGGAAGTGGCTTGGTGAAACAAATTGCAAGATACAATCCTGGGAAATTGATTTTACTTGATCAGGCAGAATCTCCCTTGTATGATCTTCAAATTGAATTGGGTGCGAGCAATTCCGATTTGAATTTTGAAGTGGTCATTGGTGATATCCGAAGCGCTGAACGGATGGAAAGGCTGTTTGATTATTTCAGACCGAATTTTGTCTTTCATGCTGCAGCATACAAACATGTCCCCATGATGGAAAATAATCCATCAGAGGCTGTTTTGACAAATGTCTTAGGTACGAAGAATCTAGTTGATCTGTCCAAGCGTTTTGAGGTGAAGAAATTTGTGATGATTTCTACCGACAAAGCAGTGAATCCGACCAATGTGATGGGGGCGTCAAAACGAATTGCGGAAATCTATGCCCAGATGGCAAATAAAGAGGGGATTACTCGATTTGTAACAACTCGATTTGGAAATGTCTTAGGATCGAATGGTTCTGTGATTCCTTTATTTCAGCGTCAAATAGAGCAGGGAGGACCAATTACGGTCACAGACGAGCGAGTGACACGATTTTTCATGACGATTCCGGAAGCCTGTCAATTGGTGTTGGAAGCCGGTTCCATGGGAGAAGGTGGAGAAATCTTTGTCTTCGACATGGGCGAATCGGTAAAAATCATTGATCTCGCCAAAAAAATGGTCCAATTGAGCGGTTTGCAACTCGGGAAAGACATTGAAATTCGAGTGACAGGACTTCGACCAGGGGAAAAGCTTTACGAGGAGCTTTTGGCTAAAGAGGAAAACACCATTGCCACACACCATCCCAAAATTTTAAAAGCCAAAGTGCGGGATGAAGATGTTGCGCAACTTGAAGCAATAAACACATTGATTGGTCTCTTTGAAACACAGAAAAACGATGAAATCGTGGCCAAAATGAAACAGATTGTACCTGAATTCATCAGTAACAATTCCGATTACGAAAAACTAGATAAAAAATGATTCAACCCGCCACAATTCAAGTGCGTTTCTCTGATCTCGATGTTCTTGGTCATGTCAATAATAACATCTATTTCAGTTACTTCGAATTGGCTAGGGTGCATTATTTTCGAGAACTTTTAGGCATAGATTGGGATTGGCGCCACCATGGCATAGTGCTCGTTAAGAACGAAGCTGAATATGTGAAATCGGTATTGATTTCGCACATGCCCGAGGTTTATGTTTTTACAGAAAATATTGGTAACAAAAGTTTCACACTTGGTTATGAGCTCAAAGTGAATGGCGAAGTTTTTGTCAAAGGGCGCTCTGTTCAGGTGTGCTACAATGCAGAAACTCAGCAAACGATTGCAGTTCCTGACGAAATGAGATCTGCCTTAATGAAACTTCAAATTCAATAAATCATGAAGCAACTTACATTTCTTACCGTATTTTTTTCCATGACCTTACTCTTTGGTCAAGTAGAGGGTGAAAAGAAAGCTCCTTGTTACGAACGTGGAAAAGCACAAGAAAAAGGATTTGGAGATTGGGAGTGTGGTAAACTCGCAGGTGTTGTTGATTGTAATGAAAAGTTGACGTATGACGAAGGTTCTAACACCGTTTTAGCTGGAAATGCAGGTAAACCTTTCACCGGAACATGCGAAACCTGCCACATGAATGGATTATTGGAAAGGAGAATCACTTTCGTGAATGGTAAAGAAAATGGCAACGATACTACGTATTATAAAACAGGATGCTTGCAGGTTGTGCGCAATCATATTCAAGGAGTGGAGTCAGGGACTTGGACATTTTACTACGACAGCACGACTTATGTGGCTTGGGAGATGAATTATAACCTCGGACAAAAGCATGGTGTTCAAACGTACTTTACACGTCAGGGCGATACGACAAAGCTGGAAACATACAGCAATGGTATCCTTAATGGCGTGAAGAAAACGTATTACCCGAAATCAAAATTGGAAAAAGAGGTGCACTATGTCAATGGCATTTTTGACGGTGCATTCAAACGATACAATACAGACGGTAAATTGCTTCAAGAGTTGACTTATAAGGCAGGCAAGAAGGACGGAGAGCAAAAATATTACTACGAGGATGGAACTTTGTTAACCACGGAACGTTGGACCATGGATGTAAAGGATGGAGAGTTTAAAACATTCTTTTACAATGGTACCGTTCAAACCATAGAAAATTACCGAAAGGGCCTGCAAGAAGGTAGCTTTGAAGAGTACTGGCCTGATGGACGTCCAAAACGCAAAGCGCTATACAAGAAAGGCGTGTTGATTGAAGACCATGTTTTCGATGAGCAGGGTAACGAAACGTATTCTTTTGGGGCTCCAACAACATCAGGTGATGAGGACGATGCAATGCCTACTGATCAAAAGAAAAAAGGCAAAAAGAAGAAAAACTAAATGCCGAAATCAATTGCCGTTATTGGGGGAGGTGCAGCTGGTTTCTTCGCCGCTTTAAGTGCGAAGTCTGCGAATCCAAACTGTCAAGTGTATATTCTTGAGCGATCCGCAAAAGTGCTCGCAAAAGTAAAGATTTCGGGTGGCGGTCGTTGCAATGTGACCAATGCGACTTTTGATATCGATTCACTTTCAAAAAAATATCCTAGAGGTGAACGCTTTCTTAGAAAGGCTTTTGCTCAGTTCAATGCGCAATCAACCGTCGATTGGTTTGAGTCTCGTGGTATACGCTTAAAAACCTATCCAGACAATTGTATTTTTCCGCAGTCAAACACTTCTCAGTCCGTTATTGATTGTTTCTTGCTTGAAGCGACCTCGAAAAATATTGAGATTAACTATCACTTTCATGTTCAATCAATTCACAAAGACCATGAAGGTTTTACGATACGCTCAATTTCGGGTGACGAATTGAAGGCAGATAATGTAATTGTTACCGTTGGTGGACAACCTAAGCGCTCAGGCATTTCTTGGGTTGAAAGTCTAGGTCACACCATTGTAGAGCCTGTTCCTTCTTTGTTTACGTTCAACATGCCAACTGAATCAATTCGTGAGTTGATGGGCAATGTGGTTGAGAAGTGTACCGTTAAAATCGAAGGCACAAAATTGTTGGGCTATGGTCCTTTATTGGTGACGCATTGGGGGATGAGTGGGCCAGCCATCTTGCAACTATCTGCCTGGGGAGCAAGGGTGTTGGAAGAAATGAATTACAATTTCCATGTCTTGGTCAACTGGTTAAACGATACATCGGAGGAATCACTTCGAAAACTGCTATCCGCTACAATGACGCAACACGGTGCGAAGAAAATAAGCAATTTGAATCCATTCCCAGTGACGAATCGATTGTGGGAGTTTTTACTTCAACGTGCCGAGATCAATCCTGAAAATCGATGGAATGAGCTTGGAAAAAAATCGCTGAATAAATTGGTCAATACCATGCTCAATGATCGCTATGCGGTGTCAGGCAAAACCACATTTAAGGAAGAATTTGTTACAGCGGGAGGTGTTTCACTTTCCGAGATAGAAGTGAAATCCATGCAAAGCAAGGTTGTTCCCGGTCTTTACTTTGCGGGTGAAGTGATGGATATCGATGGCATAACCGGAGGATTTAATTTTCAGGCCGCATGGACCACAGGATTTATTGCGGGAAAAAATGCGGC
>Ga0315908_10004119_pt1 | contig 10496 bp, 2 predicted proteins | sample LakEriMetagenome_12_FD_203520 | JGI IMG/M metagenome (GOLD analysis project Ga0315908, IMG submission 203520) | Freshwater fungal communities from buoy surface, Lake Erie, Ohio, United States - Buoy 4 MA124 | ecosystem: Environmental > Aquatic > Freshwater > Lake > Lake biofilm | place: USA...
TATGGTATACTTTAAAAATATTTAATATTTTATTAAGTCTACATATTTTTTTAAAAATCGTTTTTTGTGTGCAATTCTTATTTAGAATTATGCTTTCTAGCATTAACTATTATATAAATTAAAAAAAATTACTTAATACTTCAGATTTTCTATAATTTAAACTGTCTTAAATATAAAATTATGTTTACGAATTTCTTTCAAATAAAGAAACAGAGGATTTTTTGAAAATACTTGTTGGATAATTATTATTATTGTTATTCATTTAATAAAAATGGCTAGAATTTTAACTATTTTAATCATTGAAATTGATACAACTATTTGAATATTCACTTTCCAAATTTATATATTTAAAATCAATAAAAAAATAATCAAAAATTACACTATTTTCGGTTGATAATATGTCTGTTAATTTTTTAGGAATACTTTCTTATAAATATAAATAAAATACATTTTCATTTCAGATTCAGTTAAATAAGTATATTATTAGATATTAAATATTATATTTATAAAATGTTTTATGTATTTTTAATTATTTTATAATCTTAAATTAAATTATATTTTTACATGTTTGTGATTTCTTCATTTTCTAACATAACTATTTAATATAATTCTTTTTGATCAATTTATTATTCTTCATCACTAATACTGTTACACTAATCTATATCATTAGATAATTCATGATCTTATAATGATTCACTAAATTACGAACTTTTTTCCAAAATTTTTTCCATTTAATTAGACTAATTTGAAGACTGACCTGAAGAAGCTGACACTATTGAAAACATAAAATATAATTACAATATATTTATATATAAGATTTAATATTCTACTATTATAATTGATAATTATTTTTTTTAATTAAAATTCTAGCTTGTTTTATTATAATTATTTTATTATTAAATGTTATTATAATTATTACATCATCTTTTATTAAAAAATATAATTTATGATCAAATAAATCATCAAACCTTTTCCATAAAAAATACTCAAGGATTTAATTTTATTGCCTATTTTATTTCATAAAAAGAAATTTACTGTTTTTATTCAAAATTTAAATTATGAATCTTCTTTTATTTTTTTATCTATATTTCTATTTGAATCATAAAAAAATATAAGATTAACTTTAAATAAAAACTAGTGAAAATAATTAAAAAAAATGCTTATTAAATTGAGTAAAAAATATAATTTGACAAGATATAAAATATATAAATAATAATAAAAATATATAAAAATATTAAAAATAAAAAAAATATGCAGTAAAGTATAAAAGATGATATTTATTAAGAAAAAGAAGATTAAGAATAAGAAAAAATATCAAATGATTCATCGATTTCAGACATAACTTAATTAAAGATAAATGAATAACAGATATTCAATGACAAATTTAATTGTAATGCAAAGTTAACTACTCAAATAAACATAGATGATTTGATAGAAAACGTAAAAGTATTAACTCAAGAATTTCAAAACAAAATGATTTATGCATAAGAAGATGTTTAGAGTAGTTTGTGTGATTCACAAATATTATCAATCAATGATTAAAAGGAAAATAATAAATAAAAGGATTTTGATCAATCAGAAATCACTTCTAGTTTTATTGGAATCAAAAAAATAATGATAGATTAGGAGGTTTAAACAGAAAAATATGACTTCGAATAATAACTATAGTCATTAGATTTAAGTAGAAAATAGTCTAATCTTAGCTTTAAAAACACTAATTAAATTGTTGAATATAAATAATAAATAACAGCCTTATCTGAAGCCATTAATCATTCTTAGCTACAATAATAATATATTCTATAAAATCAAAACAATATATTCTAAATTTAAAATGAGTGTTAAAATATAATGAAGCAAACTGAATTCAATTTCAATAATTAGATTAAAGAAAAAAATATTTAGAATCTAAAACTTTAAACTTAAGTTGATCTTTAAACTCTTAAAATTGATTAATAACAATTGTTAATTAATGATTTAAATATATAAATAAAAAACTAATAATAATTGTAAAATATTATTGATTAAAAGGATCAAGAAATAATAAAAATAAATAAACAAAGTTAAAAATTAAAGTTTGAGGTTTAATTAGAATTAGAAACGAAACTTGAATTAAAATTACAAGAATTGTAATAATTATAAAAGCAAAATGAGTAATATAAATAATAGATTGAATAATATTAAAATTAAGAATAAACAATATAGTAAAATAATATTTAAATATTAGAATTGCAAAAATAAATATAATTATTTAAAATAAACTAAATATTTTAATTAGAATAAAAAAATGATTAGTATCAGCAATAAATTTATTTATTAGAAAACTAAAATAAAATTTATTAAGAAAAAATAAATGAATTATATAAAACCTAGATTTTATTATAAGAAAAAGATTAATAATTAATAAATATAAAAAAAAAAAATTTATAATTAAATGAAAAAATAATTGAATTGAATTAATTAAATTAATAATTAAAATAATAAAACTAAATTATTTAACAAGAAGAAAATAGTTTGTAGAATATTAAATTTTAAATTGAAAAACAATTTGAATAAGAAATAATTGAATTAAAAAATTAAATTGATAATATAAAAGACGAAATGAAAGAAAAAAATATTAGAATAAAATAATTAGAAGAAATAGAAATATAATATTAATTACTTTAAAATTTCAATAAGAATAAATTGAATTAATTAGTGAATATTTTTTAAAAAACAAATTATTGATAAAATTTAATATTTAAATAAAAAAATATATAATAAATATATGGATGTTAGATAAATTAAAGTAATTAAATATTGAATAATATAAAATAAATAATATAAAAATATAAGTGAATAATAAGTAAAAAGCGTATAAGAATGATAAAAAGACTTAGTGAAGAAGTAATAAATTAAATATCAGCAGGAGAGTTTATAAAAGAACCTTTGAACGTAGTAAAAGAACTAATAGAAAACAGTATAGATAGTGATAGCAAATTAATAGAAATAGAGATAAAAGAAGGGGGATTAGAGTTAATAAGGATAAGTGACAGAGGGAAAGGGATAAATTAGATAGATTTCAAGGTTCTCTGTAGTCGACACTACACTTCTAAACTAGAGAAATTATCAGACTTAATGCAGATAAAGACTATGGGATTTAGAGGAGAAGCATTAGCAAGTATCTCATATGTGGCAGATGTTGAAGTGTAGTCTATGGTAAAGGAAGAACCAGTCGGATATATTGCTATATTTAGAAACTCATAGATTATCGGAGATATCACTCCAGCTCCATAAAATCATAATGGTACTATCATCACTGTTATCAATCTTTTTCATAATTATTTACTCAGGAGAAACAATATTAATATCAATTAATAAAATAAACTTATTCTTTAGATAGTCTAATAATTTGCTATTCATTATTATTATATTCATTTTCACTTTATTCTTAATTCTAAAGTAGTATTCAATTCTTCCAATATTTGCTCTCTATTTAATCAAGATCCTTTTAGTAAAATCCATATTCTTTCTTATATTAATAATCTAAATACTTCTTCTAAGTTTGCATAGTTTTCTTAATAATTTAATTGTATTTAAGGTAATTATGAAATGGTTTTTTCTAGAGTTCATACTATTAAAAATTAAAGAGATATTGTTATTTTTGTAAATGATAGACTTGTTAATCATGAATCCATTTAAAAAACTATCAATAATTGTTATAAAAATTGTTGGAATTGCATAAATGAACTTAATAATTCATTTGGTTTTTATGTTTACTTAAATATATAAATTGAAAAAAATAGTTTAGATTTCAATGTACATCCTGCCAAGTAATATGTTAAGTTTATAAATGAGAAAGAAATTATTTAATAAATTCAGATGTAATTTGAAGAAGAGTTATAAATTAGTTGTAATATTATTCATTAAAAACCTATCACTGTTGTTTAATGATAAATATAAACTAACCAAATTTACCAAATTAAAAATTAATTAATTACTTAAACGTAATAATAAGATAAAGATATAATAAGAACAGATTCAAAATAAAATAAAATTGATTAATATTTATAAAAAAATTAATCTAACTTAACATAAGAAAAACCTTATTAAGTTTAATAAGATTTAAACTGTTAAAGTTACCAAAACATTAAAATAGATAAGATAATAATTGAGCTTTTTAATGATAAGAAACAACATGAAGATATATCAATAAATAAGTTTTTTTGAGATAGTTAATATATAGGATTAGTTTAAAATAATTATGCTTTTATTTAGATGTAATAACAATTATGGATCATAAATCTTATTCCTTTATGGTATTTATCATTAATAAAAAATTAGTTTAGAGGTTTTTTATTGTTACTCTTTAACTTAAATTTAAAAATTTGATTTTTTAATTATTGAATAAGGTATTCCAATTTAAAAAGCTTTAGAAATAGGATTAAATAATTTTTAATTTGATGAAAACTAATAAAGTAAAAAGGTAATTATTGAAAAATTAGAATAATAAGTTATCAAATATTAATAATTATTAGAAAATTTATTTAGTTTAAAATTAAATGGAAATTTTGAAATCGTATAAATTCCATAAATTTTTGAATTAAAATTGAATTAAAATTGAATATGTATTATTATCTTATAGATAGCTAATTTAATTGATGAAAATAAACTTAAAGAATCTATTCATAAAATTTGTATAGAAATAGCTAATTAATATAGTTTTTCAATTTAAGAAATTCAAAATATTGATTGTTTTAAAAATTAATATTAGAATAAAATTCAAAATTTTATTAAAACTAGAACTATTTTCTCTTATATGGATTTAAATAAAATAGGATAAAAAATACTTGGCTTATCTGAGATTTATAAGCTTTTTGAAAGATGTTGAAATTCAATAATATAAATTTAAAAATATAAATTAATAATTTTTCTTATAAAAGAAATATATTATATTTTTTTTTAAAATATATTTATTATTATAAATTATTAAAATAAAATCAAAATTTTAATATTCAAATATCTATGAGGATTATTAGATTAATTTGATTTTTAAATATTCTCTATTAATAAATATATATATTAAAATAAATAAATAAATATCAATAATAAATATCAATAATAAATATATATAATAAATATAAATAATAAATATTTAAAAATGTTTTGTTTTTCAAGTAAAAAAGAGGAAATTCAATTATGTAATATATTTAAAATTATTTCAGCTAATTGTAATGTATAAGATTTGATATTAAAACTTGGACATAATTTTGATTTAAAATACGAGTAATTGAATACAAAATGGATAAATAAATAAAGTATGCTGTTTATTATTTAAATATTAAGTTGATTTAAATAAAGAAAAATAAGAATAAATATTTAATTAAAAATAATAATAATCTTTAAGCTCTAAAAAATTGCTAATTGATAAAAAAAACTAAGAATATATTAAAGAAACTGATGTTTTAGATTAATAAATAAAAATTATTTAAAAAGAATTTGAGCTACTTTAACAACAATATGAAATTAAATATAAAGAATTTTTAATTAATGAAATATAAAATGAAATAATCTAAAAAATGGTATTTTACTAAATAAATAAATAAGATTGTAGATTAGTAATAACTATATTCCCAATATTCTAATTATAAATTTTAAGAAATTTGAATATAAATATTTATTTTAAATATTTATAAATTAATTTTTAAAAAATTATAAATACTTAATAAAAAATATTAACTATTAATATAATATTTATTATTTCAGGCTGCGAGTTTTTTTCACATTAAAACAAATGTTTTAACAATTCAAACTCATTAAAAATCATCATTAATAATAATCATATTAAAGAATATTATTTTTAAATATTAATAAAAAATATTTTATGGTATAATTTATAATTTAATATTTAATTATATTAATAATAATGAAGTTTTATATTTATATATCTTTATTTATTTCATTTACTTCTGTTTAGATAAATTCTTAATTTGATATTAATAAAAATGATTTTAAAAACATGATTTAATTAATCACTGGTTTAAATAATATCTAAAATAAAAATTTTGATTAGTCAAATTAATAAGAAAAAAATCAAATTTAATAGAAAAATTAATAAATCATCAATAAATTTAGACTGAATAAACTGAATAAAAAGCTAATAAATGATGAATGAGTTTAAAAAATCAATCAAAATGAAAATTAAGAATCATATGATTACATAAAATTTAATAATGATTTAAAACTATACAAAGATTTAAAAGACGTTGATAAAATAAATTAAAGATATTAATCTAATAAAAAAGGATATGATTTTTAAGAAAACTGAAATATTGGAAAATTTTATTTGATTTAATAAAAAATATTAAATATAGTTCCAGAAAGAGTAGGACAGTTTAATTTTTATTTAAATTAATATTAGCTTTATTATACTAACATAAATAGTGATGGATAAGAAGATATTAGAGGAGTATTATTTGGAATTCCTTTAGAAAAAATAATAAGAAAGGAAGAATTTGATGTTGAGAAATACAAGGAAAGAAACGAAATGTAATAAGAATAAAAAGGAGAAAATAATGAAATATTAGATGCATCATAAATAAATTGCTGTAAAAATATAGGAAGAATAAGTATTTTTAATAAAGATGAAAATGAAAATAATGAGGAGATAAATTTATTAAGTTAAGAATTATAAGAGATAGTAAATAGAGAGTAAGATAGTTTTCTCAAGTTTAAATTTTAAGGGATGAGCTGTTTTCAAATAACTTATCAATTGTAAGGGCATGAGGAATAAATAGGAAATTTGGCGATGTGTGCTTTGGACATTTTCTAAATTGATAGGTTAAGGACAAGCTTAATTAAATAAATCTACTATAAAATACAGTTTGAATATCTTAAAAAAACAGAAATTAACATTCTGATTAGTACTTCAGAGTTTTTATCTCTTTATATTTCCAATAAGAAATTTATTTAATGGGATTTCAGCAATCAATAGTATTATCCCGAATCCTGCATTACCTCTAATTAACAAGTTAAAAGTCCAATTTCAATTTCTGATGAATTTTTGTTAAAATTGAAGAAATAAATTAGCGATTATAATTATAAAGATTATAAAATCCGAGTTGATTTTGAAAAGATGTAAGTAGTTGATTATGATTTAAAATATTACAATAAAAATGGAGAGCTTATTAATAGCAATTATTAAGACAAAGATAAGAATTTCGATAAAAACTAGGCTGGCTATTTAAGACACCCTACTTATACTTTCTATGGACTTCATGAAAATATTTTATTGGGATATTTAGGGTTTTTAAAGGTAAAGAGTAGAAACTACAACTCAAAATAAACTTATTAAGGATTTGGGATTAGGTTTAAGTTTCCTTCTGAACATATAATAAACTAGAAAGTACTTTTTATAATTGATAATAGATAATGGACATGGAGATGTAGATCTTGATGACTTTAGTTGCCGAGAATGATGAAGATATTTACGAGAGTAACTAGGACTAATTAGAAGCACTTAATAAACTAATTGGGATAGAGGAAGGAGTAGGGTTTAAACAATTTGGAATAGGATAAAATGATAATGACAATATTAAAGCAGAGAAATATTTACATGCAGCCACAGACTTGATTTTATCTATTCCATTTAGTATAGATTACAATGAAAAAGACAGCATCTTTTTCCATTATCTGATTCATGAACCATGGTTCGAAACTGACTCTATTCATATTTTAGAAAAAGATAGTTATCATCCAAGTTAGGTTTTGAAGATTCTTAATAAAGATTTAGAACCTTCTGAAATGTAGGATCAGAAGGGTGGAACCATAGAAGAAAAGGAAGATGATTATCATAATGGGATTGATGGAGATAATATAGAAGGATAGAAAAGGGAGACAGGATTGGAAAAGAAAAGAGAAAAAGCAGAAAAGAAGAAATAAGAATAATAAGAGTGGTAGAAAATATGTAATCCAGGCAGTCTGTTATGTTTAATGCGTTAGTAGTTGTAGAGTTAGAAGTTTTATTATTATTAAGGTAGTAACACCAATCCTCCTTGTGATAAGAAGGTAGAATGGATAATCATGGCAGAAGATTTCAAAATTAATAATGATTAGTATGAATCACTCAAATCCAACGTATTTATGTTCAGAAATTATCAATATAATAGTAATAGAATTATCACCAATCCTAATAACTAATAAATTCAATAAATTAATTTATCTTATAATTATCAGCCTAATACTATTTGTGGATTTAATCCACTTACTTTAATTAATACTTTCTTTTCTCGTCCTCATATTTACACAGATTATTGTAAAATATATATTTTATTTTTTAGCATAGCAGAAATTGTATGCTTTATCTTCATTATTTGATTTGTAATAATTAAACATTACTTTTTCGAAAAAATCCTATTAGTCATATAATAAAACAATTTAGGAAAAATAAACTTTAGAATAAAAATATATTTTCAGTGATTCTAGATATTATAGAAGATAATATGCCTTTCATAAAATAATGAATCGAAAATTAATTCACGATATTATTATTAATCCTCTTCCCTAAATAAATCCAGTAATTGAAGATGATGAGGATCCTGCTGTGGTTATGGTTTCAGGAGAAATTAACTAAAAATAGGTTAATTTATATATTATTATTAATTATAATAATTATTAATCTATATTATCATATTTTTTTTAAGAAAGCTGCTATTAAAATTTAAGAAATTAAAAGAATAAATAAAGTTATTACAAATTACAAAATGTCTAATAAAGAATCAATTGCTAGTTACGAATTAAATATTAAAGAATTAAATATTTAATAATCTTAGAAAATAAATTTAACACAATAATCATAAAAATAAAATTAATCATAATAAAGTTAAAAAAATTAAATATAATATTAAGATAAATTACAAAATTAGAAAGATTCAAATTTAAATAAAGATAAATAATAAAAAGAAGAAAAATAAATTTAATAAAATAACATATAAGATTAAATTTTGAATAAAGAATAATAATAAAATTTAAAGGAATAAAAAAAGAATAATTTTAGATTTAAAGAATAAAAGAAGATTGCAAAGAAGATAAATAGAAAATAATATAATTTAAAATGATTATGTAAATAAATAAATAAAAAAAGAAATATTTCATAATTTTTATTAATCTAAATTTAATAAGATAATTTTTCTAAAATACTCCATTAATGACATAATGATAGCAACATTTGGACAATGATAAAGTACTCTAGCAAGACTTCCTTTGTAAAGAGAAAAGAATCCTTCATTTTAATATATTAAATATATTCCATGAAACATGTTTTTATAGCCAAAATTTCCTTAAAATTTTAACTAAATACTACCTTATTAAAAATTAGTTTTATCAAAATTAGCTCCCCTTTAAACTTACATCCTCATTTTTGCCATATCTAATGGATTTGTTATCACACTAGCTAAAGAACCTGAAAGAGCTGATAATAGCATTGATTCAGAGAATTAAGGACTTTTAGCATCGTTACAAAACTATTCTTCATATTTTATTAATATTTTATTATAATATTGTATTATTATATTATTATTATATTATATTTAAATACGTTTGAGTTTTTCATAAAACATCATATGAAGAGCACTAAAAGGTCCAAAACTGCTAATAGTAGCCCCATAAGCTCTATAAAGCCCTAAAATTCCTTCTGAATTAATAATTTATCTGAAAGCATCCATGTTATTTAAATATTTAAAAGTATTAAGTGAAGTCTAGACCTAGAATCTTTCTTTGATAATATCAATAGGTACAAAAAATATACAAGAAACAGCTTCAGCAATCATTCCACTAATAAAGAAATTAATAGATTAGTTTTATTGCATATATTTATATTAATCTAAAGTGTTTTTGCTTTTTTCATAACTCACAAAGAATAATGACATAGCTGGTATCAAACCTATAGTTGCTATACTCATTCCTTAATATAATCCACTTATACCTTCTTTTTAAATTGTATTTATCAGTATTTATCTTAACTATCCTTTTATATTTATTTTACTACTTTCTATTTATACTTTTGCTTTTAAAGTATCGATTGGATGTACTATTAATTTCGATATCATTGATGAAATTACACTTGAAACTCCAGTCACTATTAAAAATTGATTGCTTTTTTCTTATTAACTCATAAATTTAATATATTATATAAAATTCTATATTTATTAATTATTTATATATTTCAAGCAATTTTGAAATAACTTGAAATTTTGAGTGATTTTAAAGAAATTTTTTAAGTAATTTTGTAAATTAATTGAAATTTCAAGTAATTTTATAAATAATTTTGAAAATAACTTAAAATTTTAAGTAATTTTAATATAATATTTTAAGTAATTTCGAAAATTATTTAAATTTTAGTATAATATATTTTGATCATATATAAACTAACTAGGATTGTAGAGCAACATGAAAAATCAATCAAATATAAAAAAATAGCTGGTAATCCTATCAATTTCCTTAAGAAATATTTTAGTAATTTT
>Ga0315908_10004121_pt1 | contig 10493 bp, 6 predicted proteins | sample LakEriMetagenome_12_FD_203520 | JGI IMG/M metagenome (GOLD analysis project Ga0315908, IMG submission 203520) | Freshwater fungal communities from buoy surface, Lake Erie, Ohio, United States - Buoy 4 MA124 | ecosystem: Environmental > Aquatic > Freshwater > Lake > Lake biofilm | place: USA...
TGTGGCGCTTCGATTCCGGCGACAGCATAAAATTGATCGAGCCGATGCCGCGACTTGGTAGTCCGCGCCTTCACACCGGCTCGGACCCATTGCAACTCTTCGCGCAAAAACCGCTGCCGCCGCCGCTCGGTCTGCTCGGAAATCGACTGTCGCACGGCCTTCGATTCCAGATAAGCGGTGTAATTTCCGGGATGGGAAAATGCCCGCCCCTGATCGATCTCAATGATGCGGGTGGCGATTTCATCGAGAAAATAGCGGTCGTGGGTGACGAAGATCACCGCTCCTGGGAAGCTGCGCAGGCAACCCTCCAACCAGGAGATAGACTCGGAATCGAGGTGGTTAGTCGGTTCATCGAGCAATAATAAATCCGGTTGCGAGGCTAGCGCGCGGCACAGCGAAACCCGGCGTTTTTCCCCGCCGGACAAGGGTCCCACGGGAGCGTCGAGCGGTGGACAACCCAGTGAGGTGGCCAGCGACTTGATTCGCGCGTGAAGATTCCAGCCGTCCGCGTGGTCAATCAAGTGCAGCAAGTCCGCCAACTCGGCTTCGGATCCCTCACCGTTTTCGTAGCGCCGGATTGCTTCGATTAAGTCAGCCGCGCCCTGTTCTATGCTTTGCAGAACATTCAGCGTGCCATCCATTTCAAAATCCTGTGGCAGGTATCCGATGCGCAGCCCGCGGCGCAGCGAAATCTCACCGGAGTCCGGCCGCTGTTCACGGGTGAGGATTTTCAACAGACTCGACTTACCACAGCCGTTGCGTCCAACCAGTCCCGCTTTTTCGCCCGCCGAAACGGCAAGAGTCACGCCGTCCAACAGCGTTTGGTAGCCGTAACACAGGCGGATTTCATTGGCGGAGAGCAAGGCGGACACGGCGCGGCACGCTAGTCAGCATGAGGGACCGAGGCAACAAGATTCGCCCGAAATAAACGTAACAAATTTTCCGCGGGTTGGTCACCTCTCGTTTGACGATCGTGATTCGTGCAATTCTCCGACTCGACAGCAGACAAAACCTGTTGCACGATTTCAACGCGCTCGTGCGTATCCGTGCCATGCATGCTCTCAAAGACATTTTTTCCAATCCCTTCGTGCTCGGTCTGATCGTCGGCTTTCTTCCCTGCGCCCTTGCCTGGAAAAGTACTTTTGCGGCCAAGCTGCTCTTGAAAAAGGAGAAGCAGAAATTCGACAACGAGTTACGTGACCTGCAGGCGCATTTGAACACCCATCTCAAGATAAACGCCAGTGGCAACGAGGCATTACAAAAGGAACTCGATCAACTGCGCGCGCAGAACGAAACGCTGCGCATCAACCTAGCAGCGATCCAACAAAAACCTGGTCGCGCGGAAATCCGCTACATGCAGATCACCGAAGCCGCCGTGCGCACCATGCGCGAACAGGCCCCTGGCTTCGCCCCAGCTTGGGAAAGAGCGCTCCGAGAGGCCGAATTAAGTGCCAACGACCAGGACAGCGGCCTGAAAAAACTCATGCGCAAAGTGATGCCGTCATTAGGTCTATCAAAAAGCAAAAGCCCCGAAGAAGTCAGTGACACGGAGTAATCCTGGATTCTGCGGCGGCAAAGCCAGCAAAGCCCTGAAACTAGCGAGGTCAAAAAGTCCATGCACACGATGAATCATCCCCGATTGCATCAGATGCGATTGACTCCTGGGAATTCAATTACGATTGAGTTCATCACACCCGCAGCCGCAGGTCGCGGGCACTCCAAAGTGTTTCCGCTGCTGCCGCAGCCTTGCCGCGCATGCGCCGCGCGCCATCCTTGCGTTTTGCGCTGAAGCGTTCTCGTGCATTTGCGAAGGCTTCGTTCACAAACGCTTTGCTGCCGATGATTGCTCCGTCGGTGAAATAGCGGATGCGATAAAGCAATATCTCTGCCTGCCGTAACTCAGGCAAAACGGTGTCGTGAGAATCTTGTCTCACAGCATGGGGATCGGGCTTTTTGTTTGATTGCAAACTTTTCTTCGTCACCACGTGGAGGCGTTTTCGCTTTGCTGAGTCCACATCTCCACTGGCGCTGCCACTCTTCCGTTCCAACGCCAGGCCCATCATCTTGCGGTAAATTTTTGCCGCTTCCTTCCATTTCTCGACCTCAAATCCCGCGCCCTGATGGCTCAAACAGGCGCGCACCAGTCCTTCGCGGGCCTTCTTGCCATTGCCTTTCGTGCCCCCGCCCACGGCTTCGCCATAGCTGCTCCAGCGGTAGTGCACCGGATCGCTAACCATGCCTGCTCTAACAGGATTGAGATCGATATACGCAGCCATCGTCCGCGCGGCGACGCCGCTTTCCACTATCACGCTTTTGAAGCGCTCCTCCCACAGTGTTCCCTTGCGCTGATGGCAGAGATTGTACCAGCGCGTCATGCGTTGCAGCACGGTCTTCATGAACTGGCTGAGGTCGCACATGCGGTAAGTATAGCGCTTGTGGATTTGGTCCGCATAGTTCGTTAGGCCGCTCGCGCGGGCCTCCGCCAACTCTTTTTCCACTGTATTTACCACGCCATTGCTGTAAATCGCCCGCAGCCGCTTGAGCAACTCCTCATCGCTGACTCCCCCCTCCGGCATCGGCGGCACTTCCAGCAAGATATGGAAATGATTCGACATGATGCAATAAGACAACAACCTGCACCCGGTGAAATTTTCATACATCCGCAAATAAATGCGAAACTGTTCCCGCTCCGCCTCCCCAAATACAAACCGCCGATCCACCACCCGCGAAATGCAGTGGTATATCGCCGGCTTCACCAACGATTTTTTCCAAGGGACTAACCATCTAGATCGACGCACGAACTCACCCTATAGCAATCTTCTCCGGAAGCAATAATAATTATAATAATTTGTCTGTCCCTATATAAAAGTTTCTATATAATAAGTCCTTATATAATGGTCCCTAAATAAAAAATGCGGAACTATTTACGCTCCGCCTCCCCAAATACAAACCGCCGATCTACCACCCGAGAAATGCAGTGGTATATCGTTGGCTTCACCAACGATTTTTTCTAAGTGACTAACCATTTAGATTGACGCATTTCGCTACCCTATGCAATCTTTTTTGGAAACAATATTAATTACAATAATTTGTTTGTTTATATAATAAAATACCTACCAAATACTTATAATCAAATACCAATAAAAACAGAGTTGTATCAATCATGACTCCGCCGCCTGCCTGATAAAGCAAAAAAAGATTTGCTATTTTTATGCGGGGCATTACAAATTTTTTCATCCGTCAGCGCCACGAAGTGGACTACGCTGGTGAGAAAAAACCAAAAAACCCAAAAAAATATGAAAATGCCTATCGTTCATGGCCTGTCACTGACTGCGTCTTTCGCTGTTATCTTGGCTACCTTGCTTGCCGGACCAGTCGCCCGCGCTGCGACCTACACATTCACACCAACGGTGGCTGGGGCCTACCCTTGGACGACCGTGGAGAACTGGGATGTAAACGGTGTGCCCGTATCTGCCACCGATGCCGGGGTCACGCTTTTCAGCGACACGACCACTGCCTTGGCCAATGGCACCTTCACAGTGAACACGGATCCGTCGGCACTCACACTGAACACCCTCACAATTAATGGCAGGGGCGCGGCGGCGACGGCACAAACCACAGCCAGCATCGGCGCGGGCGCCAATACTTGGACGTTCGATGGAACAGCTCCGACGGTCAATCTCAATGGTGTGAACGGCAGCCAGAAGTTGGTGCCCACTTTCCTGCCAAAAATCGCGCTCAACCAAGACATCACTTTTACCGGTAATGGCACCGCCAACAGCGCCAGCTCAGGGGCGGGGTTTACTTTTTCCGGCGCCATCAGCGGGGCATATAAACTCACCAAGTCGGGCACCAGCACGCTCACCATCGGCAACAGCAACACCTATTCCGGCAAGACCGTGATCAATGGCGGCACCCTCGCCGTTACTGGGGTCGATGGCACGAGTGGGACGAACCCTCTGGGCGCCTACCCCGGCAGCACTCAGGCTGACAACATCACCATCAACGATGGCGGCACCTTGTTCCTGAACGTCAACAATAACACCTTTGAGGTGAGACGTGGCATCACGCTGGGTGCCGGCACTGCAAACATTTTAATTAAAACCGGGCAAAACGAATATTTCAAAAACGTGATTTCCGGTTCGGGAAACCTGAGCTTTACGGCCCCGGGCAACAGCTCGCGCCCTTGGTTTCGGGCGGCGATGACATACAGCGGGAACACAACCAACACGTGCGGCAGCGGCACCATGGGATTTGGCGATAATACCAACGTCGCCAACGACGGTTCACTGGTGAACAGCCCCAATTTGATCCTGAATTGCAGCGCGGTCTGGCAAAACATGGGCCCAACAACCTATGCCGGCGTGATCAGCGGACAGGGCAGTGGTGGCCAAATTGGCAGCACGCCCAGTGGCAGTCTCTTGAACAATGCCGCAGTGGTAATCGGCAATGGTTATACCGGCGCAATTGTAACGGCAGCCCGCGGCACCTTGACCCTGACCGGCGCGAACACCTACAGCGTGGGCACGGTCATTAACTCGGGCGGCATCACCCTCTCTGGCAATGGCACCCTCGGCAGCGATGCCAACGCCCTCTGGATTGGCTACGGCGTGCTGGATTTAGGTGGCAAAACCATCACCCAAAACAAGGGCGTTTGGCTGACCGACGGCACCCTCAGAAACGGCACCCTTAGCAGCAGCGGCGGCTTTACTTTGAACGGGGTTGCCCCTGGCAACGGCGGGTTTACCGTCAGCGCCAATCTGGCGGGCAGTGGCAATCTGACCAAGTCCGGCGCGGGCACGGCCACGTTCTCCGGCGTGAACACTTATACGGGCAACTCCACCGTCAGCGCTGGCACACTGACCCTCGCCGCCGCCGCGCAGCTCAAGTTTGTTATTGGTGCCACCAGTGGCGTAAATAACAGCATCAGCGGAGCGGGCACAGTCGTCCTGGCCGGCGATTTCAACATCGACACCGCTCTCACCGATGCCACGGCCCTTACCGCCGGCACCTGGGCACTTGAAAGCGTCACATCCCTCACCGGTGCCTACGACAGCTCCTTCCGGGTCCTGAGTGGAGTCACGCCCTGGAGCGTGACCGGTGACATCTGGACCAAGACCGTGGGCTCCAAAATCTACACCTTTGATGAAACCACCGGCATCCTCACGCTAAGCAGCGGCGGTGCGCCTGATATTGCGCTGGAGGGGCCATCGCCTCTGACAACCAACATTGTCAACAACACGGGCACGCAGGACTTCGGCACCGTATTGCTTGGGGCGAACACCAGCCTGACTTTCACTATCAGAAACACCGGCACGGCAGATCTAACCGATCTGACAATCACCAAGGACGGCACCAACGCGGCAGACTTCACGGTGTCCGCTGTCAGCCCGGCGGCCCCAGTGGCGGCAGGCGGCTCGGCCACCTTCTCCGTGCAGTTTGCGCCCAGTGCCATCGGGGCGGCGAGCGCAGCAATCCATATCGCTAACAACACCGCAAGCGCGAATCCGTTCAACATCTCCCTCGCCGGTGCCGGTACCACCGCTTATAACAACTGGACCGTTGCCAAGGGTCTCACTGCCATCAACAATGGCTCAGGCCAAGATCCCGACAATGACGGCACCACCAACCTCGCTGAATTCGGCTTCAACGGCAATCCGCTAAGCGGCTCGGACAACGGTAAGGCATTTGTTATAACAACCGACAACGACAGCAGCCGGAAGCTCATCCTCACTGTCGCAGTACTCGCAGGAACGCCGGTCTTCAGTGCCGGCAGCTCGCCTGCCGCAAGCTACGGTGGCATCACCTACGCAATCCAGGGCAGCTCCAATCTGGACGCCTCCGCCAGTGTCAGCATCCTCGCCACCCCAGTGACCACCGGCCTGCCTCCCGCCGGTGCCGGCTATGAATACCGCAGCTTCAGCCTCGACAGCTCCTCCGGACTGACTGGTAAAGGCTTCCTGCGCGCGCAAGTCACGCAACCGTGAGAAGCCCGGCTGTCGTCCATCAGTTAATCGCGTCGGTTTTGCACCCCATTCTCCCGCCTGAGCGCGAGACATGATGTCTGGAGGATGGGGTCATCAATGGCGCGTATCGCGGCAGCTTGTCGGTATGGATTTCCGTCAGGCGATTTTCCAAATAATGCGTGTGGATGCGCGACATTTCCTCGAATCCCAGGTGGAGTTCCTCGCGATAGCAGACGCCAGTTTTTCATAGGACGAGCATAGATCGCGTCTCTCCCCATCTCATGACCGCGCTATAGTCCAGCGAGCCGATGCAAAAAGCCGTGATGTGAGTTACCGCTCCCAGCGATCACGGGAGCGAAAATGAATGTCAGCTCTCATACCCGCAGCCCCTGTGGGTGATGGAATAGGTCGTTTGGATCGTAGTGGCGTTTGATTTTCTGGAGAAAATCGAGATTGCCAAAATAGGCGCTTTGCGGGTTGATGAAATTGCGGTCGGGATAATTGCAGTAGTGGCGTTTGATGCCATGATTCGCCAGCAACACCTGAATGTCATCCACCGCTTTGATCACGCGCTGTTCGCGGGAAGCATCGTCCCAGTAGCCCTGAATTTCCGACATGTAACCGCAGTCGCGATGCGCAAAAACAGAGGCTGCTTCGAACTCTTTATTCTGGATGGCGCCGCCCAGCGTGTTGACCTGCCAGATGACTCCTGGCGTTGCTGAGACTTGCCGGGCGAGCGTTTCCATGACGTCTTTGAGTTCGGAAAATCCTTTGAGCATTCCAGCACAGGCGTTTTTGAATGGCAGCGGGCCACTACGTCCATAGTAGGCCTTGATCGCTTCGGCGTAGAGCGGCGCGTAATAGCGGGTGGTCGAACTCACGAGTTTTTCCAAAGGACGCATCATCGCTGTAATGCGCGCCTGGCTGTTCAGCTCGGTGTGGGTGAGCAAAACCGTCAGCGATCTGCCATTCAATACAAACGCGGAAAACGCATCGCGCGGCAGTTCGATGGTAGCCGCAAACCATTCATCCAAGAGGGTTCTCACACTTGCCGGTGTCAGGTTGCTCGCTTTGAAACGACGGTGAAAGAGATTGACCGGTGCTTTTTGTGTGCGGAATTGAAACTGCGTAACGACGCCGAAATTCCCATTGCCGCCACCGCGACAGGCTTTGAGCAACTCGTGATCGCCATCGCACTGGTGGACTTCGCCCTGAGCGTCGATCAGCCGCAAGCCTGATAATTGGTCACATGTGAGACCATGTTGCCGCGCCAGCAAGCCATAGCCGCCACCAAGCGTCAAACCGCCTATTCCAACTCCCGCGCAGGATCCAGCAGGCAACACCCGTCCTTTGGCTAACAAAAAATCATTGATTTGCCGTAACTTCGCAGCGGGTGCCACGGTGAGGATTTGTGTTTTTTGATCCAGCGACATCTGATTCATTGCTGACAGATCCAGCGAAAGCGAACCGTCAGCCACACAATATCCTTCAAAACAATGACCGCCACTTTTGATCGAAATTGTTTTCTTATGTTCCCGAGCCCATTGAATGCCAGATTTCACATCGTCATCCGAGATGCATCGTTTCACAGCAGCGGGTTGCGGTTTCAAGCGGCTGTTAAACAGAGTGCACGTCTGGCGATAAGCGACACTTCCGGGCAAATCAACTGATGATTCTGAGGCAATCTCCTGTCCATTAGCCCGCTGCAACAGCAAAGCGGCGCTTCCTAGTTTGACAAAGCTTCGACGATTGAAGCGCACTGGGGTATTTGAGCTCACGATGCCGCTTCGTTAGCAGAGTGAAGGAATCTTCGCAATGAAAATGACCACCCTTGTACCTTGTCGTTTTATTCTTTTGTTAGATGACTTATCCTATAACCGCCGTCACTATCATTTATGATTCTGTTGTTTGGCATGTCAAAACGGATGGCAAGCGAAGAAACAGGCTGGAAGCCCGTTTGCCGAGACAGGCGAGGACGCCTGTCTTCCCAAATTATGATGACGCTCAGTATATAACACATCGGGATCAGAAACCAAAGGTGTCGGATTCCCGGGTAAAGCGGGGGTCGAGGACCAAGGCCCCCTCTTCCATGCGGATACGCGACATTTCCTCGAATCCTAAGTGGAGTTCCTCACGATAGCAGGCGGCCAATTGTTCATATGACGCGCGGACGAGATGCAGAAACCCCTGCGGCACCGACAATCGGCCGAAACGACCGCCTAGGTTAATAAAGGGAGTCCAGCGCATCGGGCCACCCTCCATATGGACCTGAGAATCGATTTCACCACGGTCGTTTTCCACCTGTTCGACCTTCACCCACATGGATATTGTCATCGGTCGGCCGAAAAAATTTCTGACCATGACCACCTCGGCGCGACCTTCTTCGAGACGCACCAAGACCTTTTCCAAACTCACAAAACTCTGGCAGGCGCCGCCCTGCTTCATCGACAGCGTTTTTTCCAAATAGGCGTTGATTTCCTCCTCGGAAATTTTCAGTGGATAGGAGCCGTCGATTGATTTTTGAAAGACCATTTTGAGGTCGCGCGGAGTCACCTGGCCGGACCCCTCTTTTGCGACAGCGAGATCAGCGACATTCTGGGCTTGGAAAACAAGCCACACGCAGTAGCCCAGAGCAGCGATCAGCAATGCGACGCCCAATCCTACAAGGCGCTCGAAATTGCTCACCTCATGCGGTTTGCGTTCCTTCGCGGCAGCGGGTTTTTCACTCACAGCGATTGCATAGCGACTTGTATCGGCTCGGTCAATTGCGATTCTCACTGCGCGCGGCTATGATGGCTAAAGGAGGCAGAAGCCGATTGTTTGCGGACGCTGGCTGGATGAAGGTTGGCATGTATTTGCGTAAACCAACCATCCCTCACCAAAATTCAGGGGATTGTTTCTTGCCTGCTCTCCATATCTCCATTGCCGTGGACAAGCAATGGAGAAAAATGTAAGCGAAAGCTTGACCATCCGCAGGTCAAGCGCTTCCCTTGCGCCGTGCTTCGCCAAGTCCTTATTTCCAAACTTCACCGCGCCATGATCACTTCAGCGGATGTGGAGTATGAAGGAAGCATTGAAATCCCCACCGATCTGATGGAAGTCATCGGCCTGTGGGCAGGAGAAAAAGTTCTGGTCGCCTCGATCACCACCGGCAATCGACTGGAAACCTATGTGCAACCTGGCCCTCCCGGTACGGGCAACATCATCATTAACGGCGGTGCTGCGCACCTCATCAAAAAAGGCGAGCGTGTCGCGATCATGGCCTTTGGTCTGACGGACAAACCGATCGCGGCCCGCAAGGTGGTTCTCGATGAAAAAAACCACGTCATCCGCGGCGGACGCTGAATGACATCCCCTCTCCCTCAAAAATCCAAATAGATTTCCGTGCGGCGGTTGACGCGTCGACCATCGGGATCATCCGCTCCCGTCTCGGTAACATTGGGACGTCGCGGCTCGCTCAAGCCCTTGGCAGCGGTGATGATCTGCTGCGGATTCACGCCCGACTTGATGAGATACGCTTTCACCGCTTCGGCCCGCTGGCGGGAAAGAGTCTGATTGTAGTTCCTCGAACCCAATGCGTCGGTATGGCCGGACAAATGAATATTTTTATTTGTATCGGTTTTCAGAATGAGTGCGACGATGGCAAGTTGCCTTTCGGTGCGCAGCGACAGTTGGTTTGCATCGAAATCAAAGTACAACACCAGAGTGTCGCCGCCTGCTGGATTTTTAATCAGTGGGCTGTAATAAATATCACCGCCAGCGACGCGTTTGGCGTAGTCAGATAACAATTGATCCAAGTTCAATTCATCGATAATCCAGTTTGGGTTAGCCGGCAATTTTTTTAGGGTGATCGCAAACTGTGCGGCCTGGGTGGCATCAGAGGCCTCAACGTTGGCGAGGAACGTAGCAATGTTGTCCTTTTGAATCATCGCTCGCAGGGGTTTTCCCTTACGCATGCGATAACTGCCCTCCTCAAAAAGAATACACAGCCCAGCGAGAGTGGCATCGGAAACTTTTTCCGTATTCACAAACTCCTTGGCCAGGGAGAAATTTTGATTCAGCAAAGCCAGCAAAAAGGCATCGGATATGCCCAAGGAATCGACAATCAAGGCGCGGGGAATCGATTGTCCTGCTGGGGGAGGCAGGGTAATTTTCTCTACCTGCCAGACTTTTTCATTTTTCAACAAATCAAAATATATGCGATCCCGGCCTTCCTCGCGGTCGGCGAGTTCCAGGGCATAGCGGGCGCGACGGTTTATTTCCAGCTCTCCAACCTCGCGCACTGGATTGGGAATACGCAGCTTCAACTGGCCCTCGGTGCTGAGTTTTTTCAACTCTTCGAGATTTTGATCGGTTAGCGCGTGTTTGCCGACCAGCTTCTCTACCTTGTCGAAGTCCCCATTGGCGAGCGCGTTGCCGATGGAGGTCAGCAACTCGACCGGATTGTTCGTGCCCGGCTGTGCTGGCAACACCTTGGTGTCCTTGAGGATTTGCTCTGCCTCCTCGCGCGGGTTTATTTTCTCTTCA
>Ga0315908_10004127_pt1 | contig 10488 bp, 9 predicted proteins | sample LakEriMetagenome_12_FD_203520 | JGI IMG/M metagenome (GOLD analysis project Ga0315908, IMG submission 203520) | Freshwater fungal communities from buoy surface, Lake Erie, Ohio, United States - Buoy 4 MA124 | ecosystem: Environmental > Aquatic > Freshwater > Lake > Lake biofilm | place: USA...
TGTATCGTCTTCGCCATTCCGGGCGCAGCTATCCGGATGTGCTGCATCCTTCATTGCTGGATGAATCCGATTTCGTTTCCGGATTCTCCGAACCCGAATTCACCGCCGCCGTGGCCAAGGCCAAGGATTACATCCGGGCCGGGGACGCTTTCCAGGTGGTGCTGAGCCAGCGCATGAGCATTCCGTTCAAAGCGCGGCCGGTCGATGTTTACCGTGCGCTGCGTGCGCTGAATCCGTCACCGTACATGTACTTCCTGGATTTCGGTGGCTATCAGGTGGTCGGTTCCTCACCGGAAATCCTGGTGCGTGCCAAGAACGGCCGTGTCACCGTGCGCCCGATTGCCGGCACCCGCCCGCGCGGCGCCGATGCCGAGCACGATGCCGCGCTGGAAACCGAACTGCTGAACGATGCCAAGGAATGCGCCGAGCACCTGATGCTAATCGATCTGGGCCGCAACGACGTCGGCCGCGTGGCCGAACCGAATTCGGTGACCGTGCCGCAGCGTTTCGTGATCGAGCGTTATTCGCATGTGATGCACATCGTTTCGGAAGTGCAGGGTCGCCTGAAAGAAGGCCTGGGTTTTGCCGACATCTTCCGCGCCACCTTTCCGGCCGGCACCGTCAGCGGTGCGCCGAAAATCCGTGCGCTGGAAATCATCCAGGAACTGGAGCCGCACAAGCGCCATATCTATTCCGGCGCGGTCGGCTACATCAACTGGTGGGGCGATACCGACACCGCCATCGCCATCCGCACCGCCGTGATCATGGACGGCATGCTGCATGTGCAGGCCGGTGCCGGTATTGTGTACGATTCGCAGCCTGCCATGGAGTGGCAGGAAACCATGAACAAAGGCCGCGCCCTGTTCCGCGCCGTGCAGCAGGCGGCGCAGGGGCTTTAGTTATACTTTTTGGGGAATTGACTTGAAAACAAAACTTTATCCGATCTTTTTGATTCTATTTGCGGTCTCCACGGCAGATGCTCAGACCATACCGCCCGGTCCGCATATTGTGGTCAACGGCCATGCCGAACGCTCGGTCAAGCCTGATTTGTTTACCCTCCCGATGGAACTGTCCACTCTCAGCAAAGACCCTTCGACCGCGGCGCAAATCGAAAAGCAGACCTTAAGTCTTGTCGCTAAATTGAAAAGTAACGGCGTGAAGGATGAAGATATCAAGGTCGATAACCTCAGTATTGAGAAAGAGCATGATGACAATATGCGATTTGTCGGCAACTGGTATTCCAGAAGCATCTCTGTAAATTTCGACAACAAACAGACCTTGATTAAGTTTTTGAGCGAAATTGGAGGCGTCAAAAACCTAGAAATAAGCTCCATAGAAACCGGAATCAAAAATATCGATTTACTCAAGTTTGAGCTTATGAAAGACGCGGTTGCAAACTCCAAACATCGTGCTGAAAGCCTGGCTGCACTTTATGGCATGCGCGTACTGGGCGTTCATACGATTTCCACGACCCACATCTCGGGTGATGAAGGCAGTTATGGCGATAATGCCCGGACATTGGATCGCGTAGAAGTCACTGGCTCGCGAATTCGACGAGTGGATGCGGAAAAGAAGCAGCCGATTGAACAGGTGATTGAAGAAGGCACTATTGATCTGGAGGAGGACATTTATGCGGTCTTCCTGCTCGGGAAATGAGTGTTTTTTGTTCGCAAACATAGGACTAAAAGGACGGTTATGAAATCCATTCAGTTTATAGCGGCAGCTTTCATCCTGTTCGCAGGCACGCTTGCCGCGCAATCACTTCCGGTCTCGCCCTATGTGGTGGTGCGCGGCCATGCCGAGCGCAGCCTGGCACCCGACCGTTTCGAAGTCGGCATCACCGTGCAGAAGTCCAGTTTGTCGACCTCGGAAGCCAGCGCGGTGGTCGAGCAGAAAACCGGCGAAATCGTCGGCAATCTGAAAGTCGCCGGCCTGAAGCCGGCGCAGATTACCGCCACCAACATCAGCATCAATCCCGAATACCGCTACGACAACACCACGCAACGCAACGTGTTTACCGGCAATCAGGTGACCCGCAACATCTCGGCGAAATTCAACGACAAGAAAAGTCTGCAGAAATTCCTGGCGCAAGTGCCGGCCGGTGAAGAGATCCGCGTCAGTGGCATTTCGCCATCGCTGAGCACGCAGAAAGCGGTGGAAGCGGAACTGCTCGATGCTGCCGTGGCCGATGTAAAGAACCAAGCGGAAATCCTGCTCGGTAAATTCGGACAGAAAATCATCGGCATCCATTCCATCTCGCAGGAAGCGCCGAGCGTCGGTTTTGAGGCCAAAGCCATGTACCGCAGCATGGATGTGGCCGCCGCCCCGCCGCCGCCTCTGGGCGACACCCTGGAAGAGGGCCAGATCATGGTCAGCAAGGACGTGTACGTGGTGTATCTGATCGCGGCCAAGTAAACCGGACGAATAGCGATGAGCGCGATTGACCGCAGTACCTTGAGTATCGGGGCGATGACCCGTTCTGAGGTCGATGTGCTCGGCCAGTGGGCGGCGTCCGAAGGCTGGAACCCTGGCCGCAACGATTTGGACATCGCCTGGAAAACCGACTCCGGGGCCTTCATTGCGCTCCGGCGCGGCGAAGAGCTTTTGGGCGGCGGCACCATTTTCAGCTATGACGGCGATTTCGGATTCATGGGTTTGTTTATTCTTCGTCCGGATGTGCGTGGACAAGGCTTGGGCGCATGGCTCTGGCATGAGCGCGTCCGCCGCCTCAAACAGCGCCTGAAACCGGATGCCAGCATCGGTATGGATGGCGTGTTGGCGATGGCGCCGTTCTATGCACGGGGCGGGTTTGTTTTGGCTTACCGCGATCTGCGTTTTGGAGGAATTGCGCCGGCCATGGCTGAGCCGCCGGGCTTGAGTCCACTCTCGTCGGTGCCCTTTGATACCCTTGCGGCTTATGACCGGAGTCTGGTGCCGGCCGCGCGTGAACGCTTTCTGGGATTTTGGCTGGATCAACCCGGCACCATCGGCCGTTGCCTGCTCGACCATGGAAAGCTTCGTGCCTACGGCCTGGTTCGGCCGTGCGTATCGGGCTACAAGGTCGGTCCATTGTTTGCGGAAACGCCGGCCGAGGCCGAACACGTGCTGACCGGCCTGCTGGCCGCCATACCCGGTGAGCAGGTTCAATTGGATGTCCCGGAAACGAATACGGCTGGTTTGGCGCTGGCGGCCAAATTCGGCCTTGTGGAATCCTTTGCCTGTGCACGAATGTACAACGGCCCGGACCCCGGCCTGCCCACCCAGCGCATCTTCGGCGTGACCTCGTTCGAGTTCGGCTGAATTTCCCGGAGCTGACATGACACTGCAAACCCGCATCAAAGCCGCCATCCGTGATGTGCCCGATTTCCCCAAGGAAGGCATCCTGTTCAAGGATGTGACCACCCTGTTGCTGCATCCGGAACTGTCCAACCAGGTGCTGGATGCCCTGGCCGAGAGCTATGCCGGTGTCGCTTTGGATGCAGTCGCTGGTATCGAGAGCCGTGGTTTCCTGTTCGGCAATGCCTTGGCGCTGCGACTGGGCAAGCCGTTCGTGATGATCCGCAAGGCCGGCAAGCTGCCGGCCGACACAATCAGCCATAGCTATGAACTGGAATACGGCAGCGCCACCATCGAAATGCACCGCGATGCGGTGAGCCCGGGACAACGCGTGCTGATCCATGATGACCTGTTGGCCACCGGCGGCTCGGCCGAGGCGGCGGCGCGCTTGATAAGTGCCGCCGGTGCCGATGTTGCCGGATTCAGCTTTCTGGTCGAGCTCGGCTTTCTGAGTGGCCGCAGCCGACTGCAGGCCTTGCATCCTGAAATCCGGAGCCTGGCGGTTTACTGAGGAGAAAGCAGCATGCGCGTGCTTGCGGTTTTCAAGCATTACCCCACGCTTTCCCAGACGTATAAGGAAAACGAACTGCGGGCATTATTGCCCGAGCATGAAGTGCGCATTGCCAGCATGGGCGGCTCGAAAGCCATGTACCGCCATCATTTGCCATTTGACTCGATCGAGCAGCCCGCCGACCTGGACCGGATTCTGGCCGAATTCCAGCCCGAGGTCATTCATGGCCATTATCTGCATCAGATCGATCTTCTGCATGAGACCGCCGAGAAGGCGGATGTCCGCTTTACGCTCAGGACGCACTCGTTCGATGTGCTGGGTCTGGATGACGATGGCCTGCGTCGTTGGCTGCCTTTCGTGACCTCTCCGCGCTGCGTGGGCATTCTGGCGTTCCCCTTCCTTGCCGAGCGACTTCTAAAAGCGGGGTATCCCGAAGACAAGGTGGTTGAGGACTGGCCAGTGGTGCAAGTTGATCGCTTTTACGATACTTCGCCGAATCAGGAAGGCATTCTGAATATGGGCGCCTGCATCCCGAAAAAGAACATGCCGGCCTATCTGGCCCTTGCCCAATCGATGCCGGACCGGCGGTTTTCCCTCTGCCCCATCGGCTTTAATACCGAGCGCCTACAAGATCTGAACCGCCGCATGGGCTCGCCGGTCACCTTCCATCCGACTGTTGAACCGGAGGCCATGCCGGCAATTTACAAGCAGCATGATTGGTTGGTCTATACCGCAGATCGTCAACTGGCCAGTGTTGGCTGGCCGATGGCGATAGCCGAGGCTCAAGCGGCTGGGCTTGGTGTCCTGATGCAGAACATCCGGCCCGATCTTCGCCAATTCATCGGTCCAGCCGGATTTCTGTTCGAGGACATTCACGATGCGAAACTTATTCTCTCTCAGCCCTACCCACAGGAAATGCGCGAGGCCGGCTTTGAGCATTGCCGGAAATCGGATATTCAGCGAAACATCGGGAAGCTCACGTCCTTGTGGGCGGATTGAGGTGAGCTGAACCAAGGCATGGCCGTCATCGAAATATACTGTAATGCGGTGAGCACTTACCAGTCCATCCTGACCGACGACGGGCTCTTGGCAACCAACGGTTCGTCCGAACCAGCTATACACTTGATTCGTGACGCCGGAGCAGATCGGGCCGGGCTCAGCTTTTTGGTCGAACTGGACTTACAGGTCTGAAGCAATCGCCTGCAGACACTTCATCCGGATGTCCGAAGAGTCCGGGATATTGAGCGAAAAATAACCAGCCGTGTACATGTGGTCTAAGAATATTTCTTAGTCCATCAAACTTCGAGATTTGATTTGCTACTATTAATCAACGTCGGGGAAGTGGCATCTGCCACGGACGGGGGATAAATGCAGTTTCATGATCCGGACTTCGCTGCCGGAAAGTCGAAGCACCTGATTTCCACCATTCGAATCTCCGTCGGACGACCGGAAACGACAATAGGGTTTTCGGACAAAAAAACATCTGTCGAGTAAACCGCATGATTTTAAATAAACTACGCTGCATGGCTACAGTGCTGGCAATATGCATCTCCGCATCTTCATTTGCCGCCGCGCCGCCGAGCGTGGAGACCTACACCAAGCCGCCGTTGATCCAACCCTATTCCCTCACCATCTCGCCGACAGGCCAGTACTATGCGCTTATATCGCCGCGCAATGACCGTTCGAGCCTATTGATCGTAGACCGTGCGACCAACAAAGTAACCGCCAATATAACCCCGGACAAAGGGCAATTCATCTACCGTTACTGGTGGGTCAGCGGAGAGCGTGTGGTACTGGCGATGGCCGAGAAAGAGGGCGGGTTTTCCGAGCCGTTTTCTACCGGTGAGCTTTGGGGAATCAATGCCGATGGCAAGAACAACCGTTATCTGTTCGGATACCGCGGTGCCGAATCGACAGGCACCAACATCAAACGCGGTAGTGCCACTTACGGTTCAGCCTATGTCCTCGAACCGATCGCCGACCAGAACAACACCATACTAATCGGCATCCGCTACTGGAATGCGAGCTACGAGGCCGGATACGTTGATATTGCCCGCCTCAACGTCAATACCGGCGCTCTGATCAAAAGCGGCGGGAAAATACCATTGCGTCTGGTCGATGAGGAAAACATCCTAGTCGACGATAGCCGTAAAGTACGGGTTATTTCCGGTTCGCTGTCCGACAACTACAATCGGCTCCTATACAGCGATCCGACCAGTGGCGAATGGCAAGTTCTCAATGACCAGAAGCAGAGTGATAAAGCTATCATTCCGCTGGCGATGATCGGTGGTAGTCAGGAGTTCTATGCCCAAGTCTCGGAGTCCGGGCGGCCCGATTACCTTGCAGTGATGGATCCGCGCACGCGCCAAATCCGTAAGGTCTACGAACCGGTTGATGCCGATATCGGCAAGCTGATGATGAAAGCCGGGAATCGCGATGCCTATGCCGTCCAGATTTTCGAAGGCGCTGGACGTGGCGGTTTCGCTTTCCTCGACAAGGCTGCACCGGAGGCGGCTTTGACCCGCAAGCTGAGTGAGAAATTCCAAGGCGAGCTCGCTTATGTCACCAGTTTTTCGGACGATGGCCGTTTCGCCAGTGTATTCGTTACCAGTGATGTCAACCCAGGCGAGTATTACATCCACAGTCGTGACGGAGACACACTCTCGGCAGCCTTGAAAGTGCGTCCGGACATCGATATTGATGCTTCTGCCGTAATGGAACCAGTTTCCTTCAAGGCCCGTGACGGACTGACCGTGCGTGGCTGGCTGACGGTTCCGAATGCGCCGGCCGGAAAAATGCCGATGGTCGTCATGCCGCACGGCGGACCTTACGGCATTGTGGACCGCTGGGAATTCAACGATGAGGCGCAACTGCTGGCAAGTCGCGGCTATGCCGTGCTTCAGGTCAACTTCCGCGGATCCGGGGGCTACGGCTTGGACTTCATGAATGCCGGCGTTCAGGAATATGGCGGCAAAATGCAACAGGATTTGACAGATGGTACTCGCGCCGTGATGGCCAAATATGCGATTGATCCGGCCCGAATCTGCATCTATGGTGCAAGTTATGGCGCCTACGCCGCCATGATGGGTGCTGCGGCAGAACCGGCTCTTTACAAATGCGCCATCGGCTTCTCGGGAAATTACGACCTGCAGATACGCCGGACCGAAGGCGACACCACAAAAACGGTATGGGGTCGGAATTACTTGAATACCATACTCAAGGACGACCCCGTCTGGCTGGCTGAACGTTCGCCTACAAAACAGGCGACCCGTATCAAGGCTCCCGTAATGCTGATCCACGGTGGCAAGGATGAGCGCACGCCACCGGCGCATGCCGAAGCGATGCGTCGCGCATTGATCAGCGCAGGAAATCCGCCGGCATGGATTTACGAAGAAACTGAAGGACATGGATTCTTCGACCCCCAAAAGCGCCTGAACGCCTACCAGCAGATTGTCGATTTTCTCGACAAGCATATCGGTTCGCAGGCCAAGTAGCGGCCTCAGAACACGGCGAGCCGGCACATAGGCTCGCCGTGATGTTCGAACGCGATTATCAATGACGTTATACGGCCGATTCGACCGGATCAAGCCCAGGGTATCGGGAAAATTCTAAGGTTGAGTTTTCTACCAATCAAGTAATGCAACGTGGCAAATGCCATTGGATTTACATATGACTGCATTCAAATTCTGGAAATCCATTTTACTCGCCGTTCTCGTAATGGCTGAGATATCTCCCGCCCGGGCCACCGGGGCCCTTCCGATTGAAGCATATACATCCCCGGAAAAACTCGAGGCCGGAAGCTTCAGAATTTCGCCCAGCGGAAAGTATATTTCCGCCATCGCTCCGCTAGACGATAGGTCGGTCCTTCTTATTTACGACCAAGTAAGCAATAAGCCGACGGCAAAACTTCAGTTGAACGCAGGACAGTATGTCTATCGATACTGGTGGGTCAGTGATAGCCGGGTGGTGATTACGCTTGCCGTAAAGGAGGGCAGGCTTGATACGCCTTCCCCGACTGGAGAGATGTGGGCAATTGACGCAGATGGTCAGAACGGGAAGCAGATCTTCGGCGAAACGGATGATTTTGCAGCTGCGTATATGTTGGAATCCGAAGCTGACGCCAATAACAATATCCTGGTCGCACTCCAGCCCTGGTCCTATACCGGTGAGGTTCCGTTTGTTCAAATGGCGCGATTGAACATTAATACCGGACGATACAAGTTGGACGGCGGCAAGATTCCGGTCAGATATTTCAGAATAGTTCTGACCGATTCCAACAAAACGGCACGCATTATCTACGGCAGCAATGCCAACAACTATGGTCAACTTTACTACCGCGCATTGGATTCGAAATCCTGGACGCTTCTGAATGACGAAGAAAAAACTAAACGAAATATATATCCGCTGTCATTTACCCGCGATGGAAAGAGCATCTATGCCAGTGTATCCGATCTGAAGCATCCGGATTACCTGATACGCTACAACCTCGAAACGCGTGCGGAATCGGTCATCTACAAGCCAGAAAACGCAGATATCGGTTCTCTGCTACTTACAGCTGACGGCAATGATGCTTATGCGGTTATCGATTTCGACAGCGATCCGCGCGGTGGTCTTGCTATTTTCAAGAGGGATGCGCCGGAGGCGCAGCTCAGCAAAGACCTCAGCGCTCTCTTTCCGGATAGTCTTGCAATCGCCAACAGTTTCTCCCGTGATGGCCGCTACGCCACGGTCGTCGTTACCAGTGACCGTAATCCCGGAAAATTGTATGTGTATGACCGCGATCAGAAAAAAATCAGGATGACTGGATCAACTCGTCCGGATCTCGCCGCTGAGCATACATTCCGCGTGGAGCCAATTGAATTCAAAGCGAGGGATGGATTGACGATTCGTGGTTGGGTTACGCTGCCATCGGGGACCGCAAGCAAGCACCCTATGGTGGTTATGCCGCATGGCGGGCCATATGGTGTCGTCGACCGCTGGGGTTTCGATCCTGATGCCCAGCTCCTTGCGAGCCGGGGCTATGCTGTACTTCAAATCAATTACCGTGGATCCGGCGGTTACGGACAGGGGTTCATCGATGCTGGTCACCATGAGTGGGGCGGCAAAATGCAATTGGATATTACGGATGGCACGCTCGCAGCCATTTCGGCGTTTCCGATTGACCGGAACCGGATCTGTATTTTCGGTGCCAGTTACGGCGCCTATGCCGCTTTGATGGCTGTCGCCACCGAGCCCACACTGTTCAAATGTGCTGCCGGCTATTCCGGAATTTACGATTTGAGCCTCGAGTACAACCAAAGCTCCCGCAGCAATATGTCTGCAGTTCGGAATTACTTCAAGGACATCTTCGTCAATGATAAGGAATGGCTCGCCAGCCGTTCGCCGACAAATTTGGCTGGAAAGATAAAGGCCCCCATTCTGCTAATCCATGGAGGCAAGGACACCAATACGCCCCCCAAGCAGGCTCAGCTGATGCGCAAGTCATTGATTGCCTCAGGCAATGCGCCGGAGTGGGTCTATGAAGAGACCGAAGGTCATGGGTTTTTCAATCCGGCTAAACGATTAAACGCCTACCGTAAACTGGTCGAATTTCTGGACAAGCACATCGGTACGCAGGCAAAGTAGGCCGGCAACATGCGATAATACGGGGCTGAAACAGGAACGGCCCACCATGCTTTTGATGATCGACAACTACGACAGCTTCACCTACAACCTGGTGCATTATTTCGCCGAGTTGGGTCAGGTCGTGGACGTCGTCCGTAACGATGCGCTCACGGTCGAGCAGGCCGCGGCGCTGGAACCGGATTACATCGTACTCTCGCCCGGGCCCTGTACCCCGAACGAGGCCGGTATCTGTGTTCCGGTGCTGGAACAGTTGTCCGGACGCTTTCCGGTTTTCGGGGTCTGTCTCGGCCATCAGAGCATTGGTCAAGCCTTCGGTGGCAATGTGGTCCGTGCCAAAACCATCATGCATGGCAAAACCTCGATGATCCACCACAAGGGTCTGGGCGTATTCGCCGGCCTTCCGTCACCATTCGAGGCGACGCGCTATCACTCTCTGGTGGTGGAGCACGCGACGCTGCCTGATTGTCTGGAAGTCACCGCTTGGACCGAGAATCCGGACGGCAGCCTCGATGAAATCATGGGGCTTCGTCACCGGTCCCTGCCGGTCGAGGGCGTGCAGTTCCACCCCGAATCCATCCTGACCCAACACGGCCATGACATGCTGCGCAATTTCCTGCAGCAGCACGCCCCGGAGACGCGCCCATGAATCCGCAAGAAGCCCTGCAACGCATCATCGACCACCGCGAGATTTTCCATGACGAAATGGTCGCGCTGATGCGGCAGATCATGCGTGGCGAAGTGTCCGATGTGATGATTGCCGCCATTCTGACCGGCATGCGCGTGAAGAAGGAAACCATCGGTGAGATCACCGGCGCGGCCCAGGTCATGCGCGAGTTCGCGGTCAAGGTGCCGACCCCGCCTGGCGTCGGTCTGGTCGACATCGTGGGTACCGGCGGTGATGGCGCGCACACCTTCAATATTTCCACAGCCGCGATGTTCGTCGCGGCGGCGGCCGGTGCCCAGATCGCCAAGCACGGCAATCGCAGCGTGTCCTCCAAATCCGGCAGCGCCGATGT
>Ga0315908_10004128_pt1 | contig 10487 bp, 13 predicted proteins | sample LakEriMetagenome_12_FD_203520 | JGI IMG/M metagenome (GOLD analysis project Ga0315908, IMG submission 203520) | Freshwater fungal communities from buoy surface, Lake Erie, Ohio, United States - Buoy 4 MA124 | ecosystem: Environmental > Aquatic > Freshwater > Lake > Lake biofilm | place: USA...
CGTCTGGAACGCGGTCATCGTCTGGAACGCGGTCATCGTCTGGAACGCGGTCATCGTTTGGAACGCGGTCATCGTCTGGAACGCGGTCATCGTCTGGAACGCGGTCATCGTCTGGAACGCGGTCATCGTCTGGAACGCGGTCATCGTCTGGAACGCGGCCATCGTCTGGAACGCGGCCATCGTCTGGAACACGGACATCGTCTGGAACACGGACATCGTCTGGTTCTATTGTCGCAAGTTCTTCTCCCCGGGGAGTTATTTCCTCTCCTCAAAAACCTCGTAAGTTTGCTTCTGCGCGTTTTTAATTGAGTGATTACAAAGTCAGTTGATTTGATACAGCACATATGTGATATATCAAGTATGAAAACAAGATGCCGATGATGAGATTCGAACTCATGACCACGAATATAGCGTTTATATACAAAGCATGACGATATAGCCGTTTATATACAAAGCATGACGATATAGCAAGACGATATGAGCACAAACAAATAGTAGCGGCGACAGGATTTGCACCTGCGCGGACTGTTACGTCCAATCGGGCTTAAGCCGATCTCCTTAGACTGCTCGGACACGCCGCCATGTGTGTTTATAGTCCACCGACTTTACCAGCAGCAGGATTTGCACCTACGCGGACATCACGTCCAACCCCTCTTGAGGGGGCCACCTTAACTACTCGGTCATGCTGGCAAAGCAATACATTGCAATACGTTTTAAGACCGCCGTCTCGAGCCCACGCAGAATCGAACTGCGAACTCGTAATTATAAGTAAAACCTACGCAATTATCATATGTATGTGTCAAATTACTATTTAAACGATCAAGAGTTATTGCAAACTCCCCGCAATAGAAGCATTTTTTAGCCATCAAATCAAAGCCCTCCGTTGCAGTAATATCATAAGTTATTTTGCCACTCATTGATTTTTTAGTAAACCATGATGACCAAAGTGACATATTCAAAATGACACCATTATATAGTGATTGCAGTGCATTTTCGTATCTTTTAATGTTGTATTGTTTCATATACTCTTTTCTACGTTCTGGGTTTTGTTGGTAATATTCTTTTTGATAAATGTTTTTCTTCTGCTTGTCTCGAACCATCCTTGATATAAACTCAAGGATCTGATTATATTTGGCGACGTGTCAATATGACATATTGACATAGGCTCTCGCGTTTTAAGACCGCCGTCTTGCCCGCCGTGGGATTTGAATCCACGACCACGAGGTTAAGAGCCTCGCGCTCTGGCCAACTGAGCTAGGCGGGCTTGTGTTTAAAGTCCACACGACTCGGCGCCAATCGGGTTCGAACCGATGACCTACAGGTTAACAGCCTGTCGCTCTACCCTACTGAGCTATGGCGCCTTTGCGTTTAGAGTCCGCCGACTTCTCTCGCCACCCCGATTCGAACGGGGGACCAACGGATGAATGCAAACTTTACAGTCCGGTGCGCTACCACTGCGCCATGGCGAGATGCGTTTAGAGTCCGCCGACCCGGCACCAATCGGGTTCGAACCGATGACCTACAGGTTAACAGCCTGTCGCTCTACCCTACTGAGCTATGGCGCCTTTGCGTTTAGAGTCCGCCGACAGCGACCCAGGCGAGGTTCGAACTCGCGATCTCTGGCTTAGAAGGCCAGCGCTTTATCCACTAAGCTACGAGGTCTTGCGTTTGAGCCCGCCGGCTTGCTCACTGACGGGATCGAACCGCCGACACACGGCTCATAAGACCGTTGCTCTACCACTGAGCTAAGCGAGCTGAACGTGCCGCGAATCGAACGCGGGAATGCACTTTGGAAGAGTGCTATGTTGACCACTACATCACACGTCCTGGTGTCCTCGGTGGGGGTCGAACCCACAACCTTTCGCTTAGGAAGCGGACGCGCTATCCATTGCGCCACGAGGACAATGTGTTAACCCACCGGTTTGCTCACTGACGGGGTCGAACCGCCGACACACGGCTCATAAGACCGTTGCTCTAACCACTGAGCTAAGCGAGCTGAACTAGCCGCGAATCGAACGCGGGATTCTTGCTTGGAAGGCAAGTGTGAGAACCACTTCACCACTAGTCCTTTTGTCTATGGAAAGACAAAAAATATGTAATTTTTACGCACGCAACCAATTATGAACCGCGGGCTTACGTTGGGCCCGCATTATACGCGCGTTGTCTCTGTTAAGTTCGTCGCTCGTCAATATACATGCACAGAACAGCGGAGGCGTGTTAGCAGCAGCCGAAGAATTTCCATAGCGATTCCCAGAATGTGGGAGTGTATAGCCGTTCTACGAGGCGGTCTATCGTTCCGTCTTCGATCATTTGCCTGAGCAGCGCGAGTGTTTCGGGCGTCAGGCGGTCGTCCGCCGTCCCAAGCTTCCCGTCCTTGCCCTCCGCGAAGTCTATGAGCGCCTGTATTGCCATCGGCCTGGTCGCGCCTACGAGAGCGTCTTCTACGAGAGAAAGTATTATACTAACGTTGATACTTGCCAGAAATGCCATTGATACTATAACGAAATACTATTTTTCACGTTTCGCTGGTCAGTGTGACGATGACATCGAGTTCCTTACGCTTTAGGGTGCCGTTCTCGGTGTAGACACCGGCCTTCGACCCTCTTTTGGCCAGTTGCGGCCATCTTTCGGAATCATAAGGTTTCGGAGGATGCTTAGACTGTTGGGACTTTGAGGTTTCATAAGAAATCTTCAGGTTTCATCAGCTTTGATGTAACGGAACTTTGCAAAGAATTAAGGCGGTGTGAAGATGCGCTACAAAGCGAAAAGACTTGTGCAACGGTGGTCAGAAGTGGAAAATACGTGCCTCCTACACGGAGGTGCACCGCTACATATTGACATTTTGCGTAAAAAGAGGAATAAATATATATGGTCCTAAGAAAATGAGCGTCTCTCTCAACCCGTTTTCTGAGAACAAGGCCGTCAATATAGGTTCGGATGCAGGCGGCGTCGGGATTCAACTCCCCCCTCGTTTTGCAGCTCGCCAGCAGAAGATCGCGTCTCCCGAGAGTGACTTTGGGGACGGCGATGACGACCCTGCCGTGAAAGATTTCATGCGCGACATTGCAAACAGGCAAAAAATGAAGGACGATTCCGATGTTGAGAGCGAGTCTAATAGCGAAGTGTCCGCGGATTACGAAGGAGACGGGAACATTTATTCGTCTTCGTCGCCGACGGAGTCTCATGGTAGTGGACGCGGCGGGGGTCGCGGCGGCTACTACGAAGAAACACCGTCCGCGGGCTTCCTGTCCATTGCCGACGAAAAGGCCGACATCTTGTTCCGCCTAGAAGTGCTCCGCAAGCAGGGCATCGAACCGCGCCGGTTCAGTGCCCGCGACGACATCCGGGAGATGCGCGCAGAGCTCACTCGCATCAAGACTCACCTCGAACTAGACAGGTCGCTGAAGTTCTCTAGGAAAGCCCTCGTGGGTCTATCCGCGGCCCTCGAATTCCTGAACGAAAAGGTAGACGTCCTCGACCTCGAACTCGACGGGTTCAGCGACCAAATGCACCAGAGCGTGTATTCGCAGAAGGATTACGACAGCATCCTCGAAGAGCTCTACTTCAAGTACCGCAACAAGGTGCAAACCCCTCCGGAGATCCGCCTCCTCCTAACGTTCGGCGGCGCCGCCCTCACGTTCCACATGAGCAACGTCCTCACTAAGAAAATCAAGCACACGATGGAAGACGACAGCGGGGGCGACATGATGGCGGGCATCATGAAGATGCTGGGCGGTGGCGCGGGCCCGCAGATAAAGACCCCAGAGCCAGCGCGTCCCCAGATTCCCCAGATTCCCCAGATTCCACAGATTCCCCAGATGTCCATTCCCCAGATGTCCATGCCCCAGATGCCCACGCCCCAGATGCAGGCACCCCGTAAAGAGATGGCCCCTCCGTCGTTCTCCTTTCCGATGATGAACATGATGCCTCATCCTCAACAAACGTCCAACCTAAAATCGGAACCGGTGGACGCCATGAAGAGCCAGGGTCCTGGCAGCGATGACGAATCGGAACGCCTCTCCGACGTGCCTTCCGACCTCGAAAGCCCCACGCCGAGCGATTTCCCCTCTCCGGACAACAAGGTCATCGAGCTTGCGCCAAAGAAGCCTCGCGGCCGCCCTCGCAAAAACCAAGGGGCTGCGGCAGGTCGCGTAATTCACATTTAATTTCAATAAAAAAAAATATGTAAATATATAAAATGTTCTTTGCTAGCATAAACGAGGCATTTGGAGTAGACTCGCTGGAAAAAACCGACGAAGAAATTAAGCAGCGCCCGAAGACCGCGAAGGCAGAACGGGTCAGCGTTGACAGGACGAAGTTCCCCACGAAAGAAATGGTGGGTGAAGATATGCCCGACGAAGATTCTTACGAAATTCCCGCAGTCATCCCTGAGGAGAGAAAGCTTACAGACCTAGAAGTCAGGAGATACATATCCAAGATGTACACCAAGGGTGGCATTAAGAAAGTTTGGTCCCTGCTCGACCAGAGAATACGCAAGAAAGTGCTCGCAATGTGTAACAAGACCATCAAAAATACGCACAAGTGGTTCGAGGACCTGATGGCCTCTCCGGAAAAACTCTTGATACTCCTAGCAATCATCTTCGTCCTCATTTTGCTCCTCGACTCCACGTCGTCCAAACCGGACGTCCAACCCCATTGCGCGCATATGTACAGACCGGTAGAACAGATCTATTACCCTCAGCAGGCGATGGGGGCATCCAACGGACCGGAGCTCCGCTGGTGATCACGCATACACGATGATTTCGAAAAACGTCGATATTATTTAATATCGACGTTTTTGTCGCACAATTGAAATCAAATTGCGAGGGAAATGCCAACGATTCCGGATGCCAGTCTACCGACAGGGGCGGCAGAGTCGTCGTCTATGCCAATGAGACCATAATGGAGCGCGAGCATCTTCTCCGCGACATCTAGTTTCCCCGCGGCGGCCAGCACGAAACCGACGAAGCCGAAAATTCTCAGCTTGAAAGCGCTGGTTATGGCGGCAATGGCGAAGAAAGGCCTCGCTTTCTCGCACGACTCGCACTGCAGCGCTAGGGCGGCGGAGACATCGCCAATAGACTGGATATACATCCCCTGCAGCGCGTTCGTAATCGCGTATAAAACAATACATAGAATGACAAATCGGTTAACGACCATTTATTAATATTACCATATATTATTTTTGGCCAAGGACACGCGCCTTTTCCGCAGCATACTTGCTTTTCAGTGTCTGCAGAAGAGACTTCTGCCTCGCGACAACCCCGGCGAGAGCGGTCGTACTGCTATCCACCTTGGCGCGAGTCTTGTTGGCGGCATCGAGTAAAGCACTGGCACCCGCGGTGCTGCCAGAGGAACCGAGATTGGTTTTCAATGCCGCATTCAGGAGATCCGCTTTCTGTTCCAGATACAGCTTATCCGCATCTTGCTCCGCCTTTTCGTTCTTTTTTATGAGGTAAAACATTATAACTATCGTTATGGCAGATGCTATAACAATCCCGGAAACAGTTATCACGAGCCAGCGGGACATTTATCATATACTTTTATTTTATTTGTAGGCACCGGGGGCGTAAGAGCGGATAAAATCTTTGGCCATGTTGAAATACTTTGCTCCGAACCCGCCTTTCATTGGCTCTATGTCTGCCGAACACTCGGGAAGCCACAGGTCGGTAAACTTCGGGGCTCCCCCCGTGGGGTTCTGCTGCTGCGATATCCATTCGTTATACGAACCAATAGTGACGATGTCGGGGTTGTACTTTTTCATATTTCTCACCTGGTCGGCGAAGAATTTCCCGTCGTCTCGACACCGTCTCCCGTCGTTGGTCGTGGTCATGTACGTTTTTTGCACGGCAAAGGTGACGCCCATCTGCTCCGGTCTCCCGTTAAACATATATGGCTTCGGCGTCACGGAGTTCTCTTTGTATTTCCACATCGTCCCCGCATCGCTCATGAGCGCCCACATCCAACGCACGGTGAAATTGTCAAGGACGCCGCCGGACGGTATCGGCTTGGGAGTAGCCGAATTGGCAGGGAACCCGTCAGTTGTGCCGGCGATGAGAAGCAAAGGCTTTCCACGGTGGTTGAAAAACAAATCCTTGGGATACTTTTTGTAATACCGGTCCCAGAATAACTTGGCGTCGCCAACTGATCGTATCCACATCACTATTCTCGGCCCCCGACCCGTCTCGACCATCCTCGCGCATAACCTGTCGGCTCCCTGCAGTATCTCTTCCTGCGTCCCGTTCGTAAAGTCCAAAAATATGAAATCAACGCCGAGAGTTATCCAATTGTTAACGTGATAGTCTATCATTTTGGTGTTTCTCCACGTATACCTGTCTATACCAAATGATGGCTCTCCCCACCAATAGAATTCGGGGTACGTGTACGACCCGACCTTGCCTTGGACCTGTTTTCTCTGCGCGGACGGGTTATCGTGCCACACAGACACGAAAATACCAACCGAACGTTTCCTGTTTTTAGAGGGTCTCATACCCGCTGGCTTTGGCGCTGGCTTTGGTGCTGGCTTCGGTGCTGGCTTCGGCGCTGGCTTCGGCGCTGGTTTCGGAGCTGGTTTTGGCGCTGGTTTTGGCGCTGGCTTCGGTGCTGGTTTTGGCGCTGGTTTTGGCGATGGCTTCGGCGATGGCTTCGGCGATGGCTTCGGGGGAGGTTTTGGCACTGGTTTCGGCGCTGGTTTCGGAGGAGGCTTTGGAACTGACGGTCCCAATGGTCTTATAGGAGCTATTGCCGTACTTGGTATAGGAGGAAACAATAGCTTATTTGGGATAATCGTATCGTCATTTGGAAACGACATATAGATATGAGATAAGATAAGGTAATATTTAAAAATTTATGTTTTGTCATTTGTCATTTGACCCAGGGAGCGCGGCGAGTATAAGACTCGTGGCAAGTTCGCATTTCCTTCACTTATCACAAACATCGTCGCCCGCTCTTGTCTCACCATGGCCCGGGTGCGCAAGACCCCCGCTGCGGTTGTTTCTGCACGCAAAAATGGTTTCAATGTGGTAGAACAGACCATGTATGTCAAGGAGACGAAGACCCCATGCAAAGACCTCGCGAAGGAGTTCGGGTATGTGCCGAACGACGTGGCGCGCATCATCTACCGCCGTGCGATGGAGCTGAGGAACGAGGCGAAGAAAGAAGAGGCCGCTTACCACGCGGCGGCGGTCATCGCTCAGAACATCGGACGCGTGTGTTCTGGAGGGGGTGCTACTTTCCGCATAGAGACGCCCGAACTTCGCCACAAGAAGGGGTGCTCTGTCAACGTCAAGAATGAAGGGCGAGAGACCAAGATTGCGACGATTGTATTTGACTCGAGCGAGGTCATTCGCGTGTACATCGGGATCAAGGACGGTGAATACGCGGCCAAGTTTGTGACAACTCGAGACTTCGGCGACGGCTTTGTCCAACTCGTAGCGAGCAAGCTGGCATTCGCTTTCGCAGAGCTCCACGTCCTGGTGAACGCGAGGCGCCCGAGCACCGCGTGGCTTCTCATGCAGCTGATGACGAAAACGATTTCCGAGGTTTCGGCGATGACTGGCATCAGCACATACCGCCTGAACCGCATGATGATCGCCTGAACAAAAAACGTCGATATAAAAAAATATCGACATTTCTGTCTTTCGCCATTATTGTAAAAATATCTATACACACCACATGGCAGCCAAACCGTATGCAATCAGTCAGTCTCGCGTGAAGAAAAGCCCGTTTTCCAGCGTGGACGCGGTAAAGAAAGCGCTTGGAAAATACAAACGAAATGAGAAGATCGGGTTTTCCCAGTTGTCCAGTTTGCGTTCAATGGGGCTCGCCAAGAGAGCAGACAACACATACAAGCTCGGTGAAAAATACACCTAACTATCACCACACGAGGTGTATACCGTTTAATTAGTTTCCCGATTTTATGACGTTCGACGGCGTCGGCCCCCCGTCGCCGCCACGCCTTATATCGCCCGCGGCGGTCCACATACTGCCAAAGATAGCCGACGGATAAGGTTCGCTGCGGATATATGAATCCAAATCCCTGGGAAGGTATCTGTACTGTATTTGAACAGGACGGTCATACGTCAGCGAGTTAACGACAACGAGTATAATCCCTGTGAAGAACAGGAAAACCATGAAACTACCGAAAGACATTTATGTATCGTGATATTATTTTACAAAAATATTTGTTATACTATATGGATTCAGAAAAGCTTGAAAACATGCTGCGGCCTTATCTCCAAGGCATCGGCATCATGGGGGCGAGGGGACCGGCAAAGGGGTACGTTCTACCTTTGATCCTCGTCGCAATACTTGCCCTCGTAGGAATTGTTGCAATAATAGTAAACGTGGTAGAATACGTATTCCTGAAGAAATGTCCGATGTGCGGAGAAAAACAACACGAACAGGCGCCGTATTTTTCCAAAGTGTCTAGAATAACATTTAAATAATCAAGATAATTGTAAATACACGGCAACGACTTCATATCGACAAACTCAAGCAACGATTGTGTTTGTCATTTGACCCGGGGATATCATATCGACGGCCCAGAGTATAAAATAAGCGCGCAGGTATCAACATCATCTTTCTCACCAACCTCCTCAGCCCATAGACAAACACAGACAAACAAAGAACCCCTCTCACACACGCTCAAAACTCACAGTCAAACACTCAAGAAAAACAAGAAAAAACAAGAATGTCCGCCGTTTACACCGCGAAATCCTTCGAGCCATCTGCCATCTCCTTCGGCCCCGTGGAGAAGAACAAGATGGGTGGCAAGTTCATCCCTCTCACCAATGCCAATGGTGCCAAGACACGGATCACTATCCAGACCCCCACCATGGCCCTGCCCTTCGGCATCTCCGCCTACCGTGAGCGCCCAGACGCGGAGCCCCTGAGCTACTCTGCCGACCTTTCGTTTCGTGATATGGACACCGATGAGAACGTCGCGACGTTCTACAATAAGATCAAGGAGCTCGATGCCCACCTGCTAGATGCTGCCGTGGAGAAGTCCGTGGAGTGGTTCGGCAAGAAGAAGTCGGCCGAGCTCCTGGCGGATACTTACCGGCCACTCACGAAGGCGGACCCCAACGGCAAGTATGCAGACAACATGAAGTTTAAGATTGCCATGCAGAACGGCGCTCCCAACGTCCGCGTCTTTGACACCGATAAGACCCCCATCAGCGTTGATGATATCCCCCGCGGCTCCAAGGTCAAGATCATTGCCGAGATCGCATCCGTGTGGTTCGTCGGGCAAGGCACAATGTGGGGTGTGACCTTCCGCGCAGCACAGATCCTGGTTGTCAGCAAGCCCGCTTCTCTGGACCAGTTCGCCTTCACCGACGACGGCGACGATGATGCCCCCAAGACCGATGCCGAGTTTGTTGACGACGAAGAAGCACTCAAGTTTCTGTGAATAAACATTGCCACATCTTAATGCAAACCCTTAATGTAAACACACCAATATACATATCCAGCGAGTAAAAATTAAAATGTAGAGATAAAATACACGTGTATGGGAGTATTTTTTTCACAACCTACATATTATCCCCCGAAAAAAACAGCGAAGAGTGTCATGAAAAACATCGAGAGACAAAAACAAGACATACTAAAATTTCAGGGTTTGCGCGCACGGGCACAGCGAGGCGACGTGTCCAATGATCTTCGTTCGTGCCTAGATATGCCAAAAAACTGGGTCGGGTACTTCGCCGGAATGAACGACGCCAAGGTCCCGAGAGAAACAAGGAGACGCGCGTATGTAAAATACGCCGACGAACAGTTAAATACCATCCGTGGACTGATCAAAGACGATGAAAAACTACTCGCGCAACTTCTGGTAGAGGAGCGCGCCAAACAGCAAAAGAAACCAGGGGAAAACGCAATAGCACGGAACCCGCGACGGCCCGTGAAACCCCGTCGTTGATGCACGATGCCCCAAGACCGATGCCGAGTTTGTTGACGACGAGAGCCGTTGATTTGATTACAACACATAACCATTACGTCAATATATCAAATGACAACTGTGTAGTGTCAATATGTGGTTGTCATTTGACCCGGGAATAGCATATCGACGGCCCAGAGTATAAAACAAGCACTCGGGTATCAACATCATCTTCCTCTCTCAACTTCTACTTCTATAAGAGAAAGCAAACAAACAAAGACCCCCTAAACCCGCTCAAAGTAAAACACACACAAACACACACAAACACACACACCTTCCTCAACCAAACAAACACTCAACATGCCTGTCTTCACCGCGAAATCCTTCGAGCCCTCCACCATCGGCTTCGGCCCCGTGGAGAAGAATAAGATGGGGGGGAAGTTCATCCCCCTCACTGATGCCAATGGGGCAAAAACCCGTATTACCATCCAGACCCCCACCATGGCCCTGCCCTTCGGCATCTCCGCCTACCGTGAGCGCCCAGACGCGGAGCCCCTGAGCTACTCTGCCGACCTTTCGTTTCGTGATATGGACACCGATGAGAACGTCG
>Ga0315908_10004130_pt1 | contig 10485 bp, 7 predicted proteins | sample LakEriMetagenome_12_FD_203520 | JGI IMG/M metagenome (GOLD analysis project Ga0315908, IMG submission 203520) | Freshwater fungal communities from buoy surface, Lake Erie, Ohio, United States - Buoy 4 MA124 | ecosystem: Environmental > Aquatic > Freshwater > Lake > Lake biofilm | place: USA...
CAGGTAAATCTGAAACATTCTTAAGATTGGTAATTCCACACGATGTGATTTCAATTGATTTCAATTTTTTTAAATCCTTTAAACCACTTAGATCGCAAAGCTGACTGTTATTTCCAAGTGTTAATTTCTCTAGATTCACTAACCTTTGAATATCAGACAAGGATTTAATAGACGTATTATTGATGGTGAGTTCCACCAAATTGCTCAAACCAGAAATCGAAAGTAAACTAGAAAAATGACTTCCATTTAATTCCTTTTTTGTAAAAGAAGATTTGTAAAGCCTAGCATTTTCTATACTATCAGGAGTAATAGAAAGCAATCCTTCCAAGGCATACGTCCTGTAGACCTTATCCTTGTTGTTTCCAAGAAAAATACTGTTTGGGATAATAGTACCCTTTAAAAACTTTACATCCTGTAGTAAAACATTAAAAATCTCCACATCATTAATTGTGTTTGCTAACTCGAGACCCAGGTCAATTTGGGCATAATCTTCAGACAAAAGCAACTCTTTCAATTTGTTATTAATGTCTTTTTTATCGTCAGATATTTTTAATTTGGTTTTTTCAGGTTTAAATTTATCCAAGTAGTCATGCAATTTCTCAAATGAATCCATCTGAAGAAATCGAGGCTTTGGTTTAACATTTAAACATTTTCCAAGTATTAATTTTTCTAATAAAGGAAGATTCACAACTCCAGTTACATTTTCAAGGGCAGGACTATCTGTGAAATCACAGTATTTCAATAAATCAAATCCCGAAAGTGAATCTACATTTTTCAAATTAGGACAATTGCTAATATAAAGCGATTGAATGCCCGCATTCTTTAGTCCTTCCAACGACACAAGATTAGGACAATTTTGAATAATAAATTGATTGACATCTCTTTCCGAAGGCATCCAGACTCCAGTTGAGCCGCCGTGTAATGAAAAAAGAGGCATCCAAGTATCAATACCTAATTCAGAGAAATACTTATCTATGGTTTCCGTAAGTTCAGTATATACAGAATCACACCAACCTTCATTATTTTTTATCTTTTGGCAATTTATTAGAGGGTCAACATTTTTAACTCCCGAACCAATCAAATGAATAACAGCCAATTCTTTGCTGTTTTCGAGTCCTTCAAGAGACAACAAAGAGGAACACTCAACGAGTGAAATGAGTTTTAAGTTTAAACAATTTTGTAAGCCCTTAATACTTTTCAATTTTACGCATGATCCTGCGCGGACTAGAACGAGTTTTTCGCATTTCAACAATGCATTAAAATCCGTTACCATTGAACGTTCCATATCAATAGCTCGCAGATCAAGTGCTTCATTGAGCCCGTCAAGCGTTTTCACGGAAGTACTGCTTATATCAAGAAATTGAAGCTTCTTGACATTAGATAAAGGCTTTAGATCACTTAATGATTCGCATGAACTAAAGTCTAGGTATTCTATGGACAACGAATTGGGAATTTGAGAAATATCTTTTAGTTTTTCACATCCATAAAAATTGATTGCTCGGAGTTTAGTCGCATCGGATATTCCGATTAAATTTTCAAGTAAAACACTCTCAATCCGCAATAATTTCAATTCGCGCATGGAACCCAAAGCTTCCAAGGTTTTAACTGCTCCTTTGATATTAATATATTCAAGGTTAATAAGGTTCTTTATGCCTGATATAGAGAGTTCTTTAGCATCATTATAACCATTAATTACCTTTAATCTTTTTAACGAATTTAAATCCGACAGAAAATCCAAATGATGAACCAATCGTTCTTTGTCTTTACTGTCAATTGGTAATTCGATATCAACATTTTGGAGCTTCTGAAATTTCCATTTTTGAATTGGAAAGATTCCATTTCCGTTTGAGAAATCTCCAGAAATATGATTGACTCTCTCAACATCCCTAATCGACAACGATTCAATATTCAGATGAAAAATCTCCTCAAAACCAATTATTTCATAAAAAGACTGCAAATCAAGACTTTTAAGATTTAAAAAGTTAGTGAGATAGGATGCATAAATTCTGGTTGTTTGTCTATTATAGTTACTGTAAATCAACCCTCTCAAAGAAAGTGTTTCAATAGAATCGCGCATGAATTGGCCTTTTGATCCAGTTGGAGCAAAATTTAAAAGACCTTGAATGGCTAATGAATAATAATACTCATCAGGACCAGATCCTGTCCAATGATTGGAGAATAGGGTGTTACCATACTTTACATCCCCAAGCAGTTCATCAAAAATTGCGACGCTGGCAGTTAATTTTGCCATCTCTATTCCCTGCTCTATTTGAGTAAAATCGCGTGACTGAATTAACTTTTTTATTTGTTGACAGGATTTTTTGTCTTCTTTCGAAAGTTCCATTTTCTACTATTTAAATGCTGATTAATAATTTTGTGGCCAAGGTTTTATCTCGGATCATTTCCTTGATTTGGTTATTTCCACTTTTACTTAAGTCTAAATATAAACTCATAAGTAAATCATTTGGAATTTCTTCCATCTGTAAAAATTGTATAAGATTCTCCTTGTGACCATTCTCAGCTGAATAGTCTTCTGATATCAACTTTAAATATAAGCGCGTACAAATTGTAGATAATCTATCAAGTCTTTTGACTCCACTTGAATCTTTTGATAAATCAACAATTTTCTTCTTTATATTCTCAAAATTCTCAGCATTTAAAATTTCACTAGGATCCAATAATTCACTAAGGTCATCATTAATGAAGCTGATAAATGATGAACAAGTAATATCATCCAGTGAACTAAGTGCAAGAGCCTCTACAATTGGAAGTTTTGCTTTTAGATCTGGTAAATTTTGTATTTGCGAGAAAAAATGACTTAAACTTCTTGGTGTCGTTCTTTCATCATTTATTAATTCAGGATAGGTTAAAACAAATGCAATTCCTCGTGGATCAACACTTGCTTTTTCGGCCCATTCTGCCCAAATTTTAGCATCAAATTTTAAAGTTACATGCAACAATCTGGTAATCATTGCACCATCCATTGGTGTAACAGAATAATCCCCACCCTCAGGATTTGCAGTGACAACAATTTGCCATTTCGGGGGGAGCTTCCAAGAAGACAATTCAAAGTTTTGGAGCAATTGCATGCAACCACGCAAAATACGATCGTCAGCACGATTAATATCGTCTAGTAAGAGTATGCCTGGACCCTCTTCTTTTGGAACCCATTCAGGAGGACTGTAAACTGTGAATTCATCTCCCGCAACAGTTGGGTCTGGGTCTATTACGTTAGGCATCCCATGTAGATCACCCATTTCCTCAAATTGGGCCGGCGCGATGTAGCTAAACTTCCAGTTTCTTTCCTTTGCAAAATCTTTAACGAGTTGAGTTTTCCCCAAACCGTGTGTTCCCCAAATACAAATTGGGGTTCCACTTTGCCCATTTGCATTCAATTCATTATTTCTATCGAAAATATGGGCTAAGATTTCCTTGATCTCTCGACTATTTCCTTTCTTACCGTATTCAATTAATCCGCTAGGCATGGTTACTTATTATTTTTCACAAGTTTATGCATTAAAGTCGAATTCTATGCTCAATTTAAACTTTTACTCTATTAAATGCCAATTACTTGACAAGAAGAAATTCAAATCAAAGTTGCTGTGACACTTTAATTTCTTCTAAACACAGAGTTCTATGGATTTAGATAATTTTCAAGTTAAATTACCTTATTCATAGGTAAAAATAATTGTATAATCGAATCTATCAGGAAAGCTACTCCAATACCACTTTGAACACCTGGTTCTCTAGCTCCAAATAATAGATTCCATAATTCAAGGATTCTACAATGAAAATCGTTCCATCCGTGATTCCCTCCTGAATAATTTTACCCTGAATATCTCTAATTTTGAAGTTCGCGGTACCAATAAAATCATGGATAAACAACTGTCTTTGATCACCCACAGGGTTTGGATAAATGCTAAACTGTTTGTCTTCTTCGCTTAATTCAGAAAGTAAAACAGTTAGGTTGATCGTCACCGAACTATCGCAGCCAAATGCAGAGGTGAAAAATTGAGTGTACGTACCCGAAGTTGTATACACCGTTCCATTCCAGTTAAAACTGTCAAAAACCGTTGAATCAAGTGAAATAGATTCAATTGGATGAATGGTTAAATCGAGTGTGACGATTGAATCACAGCCATTAAGCGTTTGAAGTGTGTCGGTATAGATGCCACTTGTGAAAATGGACTGGCCATTCCATGCATAGGATCCACATGCGTCTTCATTCACATTTTGATTGATGACCGTAGCAATGGTAAGGTTTAAAACCACAGAAGAGTCGCAACCCCAAATTGTTGATCCTTGGAAGTTATAGGTACCACTTTGCGTGTAGGTTTGACCATTGAAAACGTATGGTGTGCAGCTCGTGACATTTAACGTTGTCGATGATTGAAGATGTTGGTTGATCACAATACTTACAGGTGAACTTTGACCGCAACTGTTTTGGGCTTGCACTGTAATTCCTCCAGATTGGAAGCTTGGGGAAAATAACAAGTTAAGATTCGTGCCGATACTTGACCCTGTAGATCCATTTGGTGTATTCCAAACGTAGGATGTCGCTCCTTGAACACTGCTAATGCTGTATTGTTGTCCACCGCCAGTATAACAAAAATGTAAGAGGCCATTTATCGCGCTAGGCGCTGCTGGGACACTGTTTAATGTAACAGTAACCGCCAATCGACTCGTTGATTCCAAACCGTTGACTGTTTGAGTAGCATAATATGTACTTCCATTCACTAAAGGAGTATTGTTCGCCAATGGAGATCCCCCAGTAGGACTCGAATACCAAAGTATACCAGTACCACCTGCACTTATTTGTGCCACTGTTGCACCACTGCACAACGTTTGGTTTGCTGATCCAGTTGGAGCAGAAGGTGGCTGAACCTGCGTGAACGTGGCAAGAGTAGCTCCACGGTTGGCGCTTCCGTGATAACTGTAACTAAACGATGCTGTGCTTGATCTCGCCCATATTAGTCCGACAGAGGTCGGCGTTGAGGAAAAAGCATAATCGTTTGCATCACCTGTAGCGAGTGAACGTGTGGCAGTAACCGTTCTTACGCCAGCATTCGTAGCGTCCGATGTAATGGTCCAGTTTTGTTGAGCATCCGTTGCAGGTGCACTGTAGCCAGTCAAGTTACAGTCAAATGCACTTAATGTAGTCGCATTATGCACTGAGACAACATCTGTTCCACCTGCCATAGAATTTGCATTGAACCCTAGAGCAAACCACCTTCCTGAAGGACCTGTTAGCGTGAGCGTCACCTGGGTTCCGATATCGATTTTTGCAGTCATGGCTACACCAGCTGTGCCACTCAAAGTTACTACTCCTGTTGTATACGTTTGGCTATACGCCTTGCTGGATAGTCCGAGGATTAAAAATACAAGCATAAAGCCCGCCATCCATTTATTTGAATAATTCATTGTACTGTGGATCATTGTATAAAGTTAGTAATTCAGCAATAGATCTTCCTTGTTGGTCTTTTACCATTAAATCGGCATTATTTTTTATCAAAAGAGCAACTACATCATAGCGTTTTAATGTCATTGCAAAATGAATTGGATAACCCAGTTGTTCGAATTGACAAGAATCATTGACATTGACGCCCTTTTTCACGATTGCATCCAACAATTCCAGGTTGTTCTTATAGATAAGGGCATAAATCGCCGAACCTTCAGCATAACAAAACGTTAAGTCAGCACCTTTTTCAATGAGAAACATGGCAACCTGATTATTTCCGCGGTATGATGCCAATAAAAAAGGACTTGCGCCATCCTCAGAAATCAGATTGATGTGTTCAGGATGTTTCTTAAGATAGTTTTGCATTTGGTCAACTGTACCGGTTCGAGCGAGATCAAAAACGGATTGTCCATGCAAGGAAAAAGACAAAACAATAAAAAGGAAAAAGACTTTGTACATGTTCAATTGGATCATTGTTTTGTAAGCACTGCAAAGATGACGAAAACAAAAATGAAGAGTTGCATTAAAGAGCATTTTTTAACGAATTAAGTGAACAAACCCATGGCCATTCTCACCCGTTTTTGTAGTGAATTTATAGGTGTAAACCCCATCGGCCAACTCCTTTCCAGAAGTATCTTTACCACCCCAATTGTTTTGGTAATTGCTTGATGAAAACACTAGATTTCCCCAACGATTGAGAATAAGCACATCCGTGTTTTCTGGCAGGTTTTTAATTTCAAAAAGATCGTTGATACCATCATCGTTGGGCGAGATGACATTAGGGAATACAATTGGAAGACTCGGTATTATAACATCTGAGCAGTCAAACAAGGAGATGTTCTGCGTAATAGTTTGTGTAAAGCAATCAAAATCAATTGTAGCCGTGATTTGATAGGTTCCTATTTCAGAAAATTGATGGCTTGGATTTAAATCCGACGAACTATTATTTGCTCCTGAAGTTGGATCATCAAAATTCCAATTTATTTGATTGATGGGTGATGCTGTTGCAATTGAAAATGAAATAGAACTCTGAAGACATGAATCAGGGAGAAATGTAATGAGTGAACTAGCCTCAAATCCCCCAAGTGGGACTTGAGCAGGCAAGCCTAGTTGACATGTTGCAGGATTAAAACTAACAGCATTATCTTCGTAACCACAACCTAGCCCCAATGAATTAGGATTTGAAATCTCATCCAGCCTCCCAGCATTTCCTATAGCCACGTACAATTTATTGTTTGGAGTTTGTTCGATTTGTAAACAGGGATAACCGTTGGGTTCAAGAATTGGAGAATAAATCAAGGTAATTGAAGATGCTATGGCAGCGGATGAATAGGTACTGAGATTCAATTGATACACAGAATTGAAGTTCGTATAATAAAATTTCGATCCGTCAGGAGAAAAACATGCACCATACTTTCTAAGAAATGGAGGAGTTGAATCATCGGTAACATTAACCGTTAGTGGGTTGCTTACAACTCCCGTTGTCTTGTTGAAATCGAAAAATTCAATGCGGTCACTCCAATCTATAGGCATACCAATCCGATTTCCATCAGGAGACGCATCCATTGCACCTGACCAAGCTTCCGTCGCACCGAAGAAGGGAGAAATCGCAAAAATTGAACCTACTGTACTAATAACAGGTTGTGCGTTAACACCACATGCATCAATTTTCCAAGCTAAAAATTCATTCGCATTCTTTTTATGAGCAATCACCCAAAAACCTTGTATTTCAGCACTTCGAATAACAATCAATTTTTCGGTCAAATCAGTTGCTAGAGGTGTATTCATTGTTGCAACTTGGACATCTCCAAGACCACCATTCAATGTCATATCTATAACGCTATATCTCAAACCATTGTCAACAACCGGACTTAAGGAAAGCGCCTCCAACTCTTCGAGTGTGAATAAATAATAGCGTTGGTTATCCTCAGAAAAAGGTACGATCAACGCTCCCTGGGTGCATGAGTTATAAAATCCCCCCAAGAGATTTGAACCATTTGGCATAACATCATTGTTTGCATTCCAGACCTTTCTGCCATCGGTATAGAAAAGCAATTGTCCTGTTGCAGGATCCGACACACTTGCCGTTGATTCATTTGAGTTGATGGCTGCGTTGCTCGAACCTACGGGGATTGGACCTGAAAAATTTACGCGGGCTCCATAGCCAAAAACCCAATTATTGTTTTGCAATTGACCAAAAACAACAGGTGTTTGTAGTGTGAAAGTTAGGAATAGAAAAAAGGTATATCTTTTTAGAATGGGCATATAAATCCGCGAGTCAAATTTAACGAGCAAGTTATCAACTGATTTAAAACAATAGTTAATTTTTAGACGTTGAGTACGAAGATTTTGGAACCATAGAATGGTTAAACTCAAAAAGAATAGATGCAAGAAAACGCTTTGCATAATGTTTTCTCTAACGAACAAATGAAAATTCAAAAAGTTTTTATGCCAAAGACGTTTATTCGGAGGGTTTAGTTGATTGCACTTTTTTCGTTTGTACTGTCACCTGAAACGCCAAGATAAATTTCATCAAACCGCTCCTTGTAGTCCTTAATTTCTGTTTTCATCCATTTATCCCAAAACGTGAAATACAAGCCATAATTTCCAGTGAACTGCTCATGGTGCATATTATGGTGGGTTGATGCGGTTTTGTACTTAAAAAACGGCAGGTGCACCCAATTCTTTGGATAAATTTCATAGCCAAGATGTCCCAACACATTATTCAGTAAATCAAGTGTTTGCCACAGAAATAAAATTGGCCAATAAATAGGAATAAGCATCGGAAGAAGAACAAATGGGAGAAATTCGACCAAATTTTCCAAAGGATGAAAGGCGAATATGGTCAACGGTGAAGGGTCGGTACTTTTATGATGGGTTTTATGCACCCAGCGGTAAATCTTCGGGTGATGCATCCATCGGTGCGTCCAATAGAAATAGGCATCGGTGAAAAAAATAAGGACAACTAGTTGAAGGTATCCCCAAACTGTACCGTGCGCTTTGAAATCCCAATAGAGCTTCATCAACCCCATTTGATCGAGTAGAGTAAGTATGGCGGTAAGCATTCCAGCCATTAGAATGGAACCAAAAGAAAATAGGATATCGTGACGAAAAAAATGTTTGCGGAATTCGTTTTTTGGTTGAATTCTTCGCCAACGCCAAGCGTTTTTTAATAGTTGCCAAACCAACAGAAATACAAGAATTCCAAACAACACATACAAGGTGAAATTGAGAACGGACTCTTCAATTGAATTCCTCAGAAATTGAGTAAAACTATTCATGGTCATTACTGATGTTAGGCAGTTAAAAAATGTCTCTTTTCTTCGACATCCTAATCTTTTTGAGCATCGTCAACTTCATTACTTCTTTTGATTTCAAAGTAGTACCCAATAACAAAAAAGTCGCGTCCAATTTCATCGTTTATTTTGTAATCAAACTGATGCAAATAGGCCAGCTGAAAACTTGAGGATTTTGTTAAATGAATGGTGAATCCACCCATAATTCTGTTTCGCTCAAAATAAGGCTCTTTATCTGTGAAGAAAAGTTCGTTATTCATGTTTAAAGCGATAGAAAAATCACCTTTGGAATGGTACACAGGAACAGTAAAACCTAACCGATAGCGGAACCGGTTTTTGTATCCCGAACTTGTAAATCTATTTTCCAAGCGATAACGCTGCTCAATTTTAAACTTCCCGATCTTCTGAGTGAGTAGGAGTTGTGGCCAAAGGCGAAATTCATCGTTGTTCTTCGGAAGGACAAAATCTCCTCCCTCGCCATACGTTTGATACGTTCCCCCACCGAGTGTAAAACGCATGCCATTCTTTAACTCATAATTTACACCGCCCTTCACTTCGTAGTAATGAAAATTATCATAAAATCGTAAGGAACGAATCTGTCCTTCACCGAAAAAACTCCATCGATCGGAGAGTGTATACTTAAGATTGAGAATGTTCCATGATCCCAAGGAGGCTTGTTGCGCATTCAACGATTGAACCTGCCAAAACGAAAATACACACAGGAAAATAAGGCGATAGTTCATAATGCTTTTATGAGTACAAATTTATAAACTTGTTTCAGAAGATTATCCCATTGTGCACATTGAAGTGATGACGAGTTGCGCACTTTTCCAATGTATTCGCTTTCCACTCATTTCAAGTAATTCAATACCTCTCTAAATTCTTCAAAATTCAGTTCTGGATCGTAAAATGTGATTTTCTTTATTTTTTTGTTCTGATCATAGTTCGTACCCAAAGGATTCTGCCATTTACACCCTCATGTTTATAGAATTTCGTTAGCTGAGCATGTTCTATCGTTTTTGACTTGCCTAAAATAGGTTTGATCATAATCTTGGCTTCAAAGTTTACCTGACGGATTAGATATAAACAAATCACTATTGTAAAGGGAAACAACAAAAAACAGGCAATCTGAATGAGCATATTCGTTGAAAGTAATCCACCCAACAAAAGAAATCCTTCTAAAAACACCACAAAAACAATCAAGCTGGAAGTATCCCAAGGATGATCGCATGGGGCACTTTTGGGAATGTGTTTTTTAATTAGGGTTTGCATGTGATCCTCATTGATTACTGTGAAATGCGCTAAATCATTTTCTTGAAAAGAACATGCTGTATGTCCCAAAGGTGAAAAATGGGTAGAACTCTATTTGCAAGGTGTTTTTACTTATCAACCGAAGCCTACAATCATACGGCGGCCAATTGATTGCTAGACCATTGTCATTCATGCTGTCGCCATCAACAACAAAACCGTAATTTCCTACTCCATGTCTGATCCCATCTATCTCGACAAGCGATGTTCCAATTTGATGAAAACGAATTTTTGCCTGCAATGAGTCCTTTGGATACCAATCGCCTAAAATATCCTTCAATGCAATTTTAGAAGAATTTGTCACTTCGTGCTGCGCGTGGACTTCGGTTAGGACGAATGAACCAGCCAACAGAAAAATGAAAATAAAACCAAACCCATTCATCTTGAAATATTGAACAACTACATGACGAAATTTCGCCAGTG
>Ga0315908_10004134_pt1 | contig 10483 bp, 10 predicted proteins | sample LakEriMetagenome_12_FD_203520 | JGI IMG/M metagenome (GOLD analysis project Ga0315908, IMG submission 203520) | Freshwater fungal communities from buoy surface, Lake Erie, Ohio, United States - Buoy 4 MA124 | ecosystem: Environmental > Aquatic > Freshwater > Lake > Lake biofilm | place: USA...
TACGCCTGCCACCGTGTGGGGCACTGCTCGCGCAGGTCCGCCTCCAGTTGCCGCCTCAGGTGGGCGTAGGCTGGGCACTCTGTGAAGACGTGGGCCTCTGTTTCTGACGCGGCACCGCAGCAGGGGCACACGGCTCTGGCTCGCTGGGCGGCGGCCGACTCCCGGTCTCGGTGGTTCTTGGCGGTGTTGCTGCCTAGGGGGAGTGCGTGCAGACGCGCTTGCAGCACGATCTCAGCTGCCAGCCCCAGGCCCATGTGGCCAAGGGTTCTGATGTAGCCTCGGGTGAGGCCAATGCCCTCCCCACTTCCATACTCCTCATGATATGCATCCACAAGGCTGCTGTTGGTGCTGTTCCCCGACGCATCTCGGCGGCCGCCCCGCACATGCTTCAGCCGCTGCTCGGCCTTCAGGTGCACCAGATCGCGGTACCCGTCTTTGGGTCGCTGGAGGTCTGCATCTGTCATCCCCCACTCCCGCATCACCTGCGCCGTGCCCCGGTTCCAAGCACTGTCCGGCCACATCCCCGCCACCTGTTTGACCAGGCGCCCCTCGGGCATGGCCTGCAGCCTGCGTCTGTAGGACATGGTCCGCTGCTCGCAGTCCATGTGCAGGGGCAGCAGCCCCAGCTCTGCTTGAAGCAGGGTGTGGTTGGGGCTGGGCCGGTGGCAGGAAGCTGTGGCCCCCCCGCAGTGCATCATGCCCTTCACGACTCGCATCTGGAAGCTGTCAAGCTGTTGGCGCAGTGTCACCTGCGGCCTGTACCAAGCCTCCGCTGCGTAGGCAACCGTGGGCACTACCACCCCCTTCAGTGGGAGCATTCTGAGCTCTATGGGCAGGTCCCGGCAGCCCATGGCTTTGCTGACTGCACCCGCTGTCTTCGGCCCTTTGTCGGTCAGCTTAGCTGCAATGTGAGAGTCCCATTTTCCATCGCTGGTCAGGCGTACGCCCAGGTAGGTGTACTGGGTGACATACGGCAGCTCAGTTGTGCCCCACAGCAGGGGGGGCGCGCGGGCTGCAGGTGTGCCGTGCTGCGAGTCAGCGCTGGTCTTGCGGCTTTTGCGGTTGCTCCAGCCATGACTGCGCTTGCGTTTGGGCCGGGTGCTCGGGCCGGGGTCCTGTTGGCTGTCACATGTGTCATCATCTCCGCTGCTTCCAGCCCGGGGGGAGGGGTTGCCTGGGGCCCCCACGATCATCACAGCAGTTTTGCTGGTCGGGTCGCTGGAGACACTGGCCTTGAGTCAGCTGCAGCACAGCGCACCAGAGAGCTGTGCCCATGCTGCAAGCAAACTGCAGAAACTGCCCACCACTTTCTGCTGCAGTGCCCCACCTACAATCAACCCAGGACCCAACTACACACCTCCTTACGGACCCAGGCACCGACGCAGCATGCGCAGCTGCTGACAATGCAGCCGGAAGAGCAGTGGAGGCAGCTGCTGAATGAGCAGCACTGGAATCAGCCGGATACTACAGCAGAGATTGCGACATTCCTAATGTCAGCATGGAAGCTGAGGGGGGAGGAGAGGGCAGCAGCTGCACAGCAGCAGCTGCAAGCGAATGATATTCAGACCGGGGGGGTTTTGGCTGGGTTTTCCCGCCCCGGACAGTCACATGTTAATTCAGTGACAGCACCCACGCATCCCAGCGCAGCTTTGCATGACCCCGTCCTCACAGGACGCGAGACCAATGGGCCCACAGCCTCTGGTGTTATGTAAATCTTATTATTATTAACTGGCGCATCACATGAGGGCGCATGTGCACAAGGGCATTGTCACGCCCACTGGCGCGACCTGACAGCAGGCGTTACCGGCAGTCCAGCTCAGCAGTCGGCAGCTGGGGGACTGCAGGTCGGTAGCGTACCGCACACCAGGGGTGTGGCGGCTTCTCAGGTTACTGTTGGGATGGCCCGGCCCTGGGAGGGCTCGGGAACCCCAGCAGCTAGGAGCGAGAGGGGCAGGATTACCGCCGCAAGGCGCGAGACCGACGGGGGAAACCCTATGGTGTAACGCACACAACAACAACAAGCAGCTGCAGGCGTGCTGGGTGCACGCTGGCCAGCAGCGCGGTGGTGTCGGCGTGCCCACAGCTAACCTAATCTCTCTCCCTGCAGCTACCTCTCACCCGCCCCTTGCAGGTCAAGCCGGCGTGCAGCAGCTGAGCAGTGGGGGGGAGTGTGGGTGCTAGGGAGCAGTCACTTGTGATGGTGAGCGGCGGCGCCCGCAGTCAGCAGCGCAGCGACTGGCGCGCAGCTGAGCATTGGTACTTAGCAGTGGGCCACGTCAGCTGGTGTGTGGGATCAGCAGGCGGGGCGACGGCTGAGCAGCCTTGGGTGTGGGGGTCAGCCAGCCGGGGGTCTGAGGGGTCAGCCAACCGTGTGGGGATCAGCCAGCCAGGCAGCAGTCAGCAGCGGGGGAAGCACCAGCCGGGGGTGCATCGGGGCGGTTACACATCTGCGCAGGGATCACTCATGCGCACGACAGCATTTTCCCTCTGAGGCGCACCACCCCATGGTAACTTAAAGGGTGCTGAGCGGGCACCCGTGACCGCGGGTGCCATGGGTGCTGTGAAGCAGTGCGACGGGCATGGCGAGCGGACGCATGGGCAGTCTGTGGTTGATCGGAAACTTTGGCAACATGTCAGAGCAGCCCGCGCAGCTGCTAGAGGGCGCAGATCATGGCGCCGCGCCTGTGGCACCCATGGCATGCATGGCACCTGTGGCACGCACCGCACCTGTGGCGACCAGGCGGGGGGCGACTCCCCCAGGGCTGCAACATGCCCCTACACGGCCCCCAACCCACGCATGCTGCGTCCAAAGACTCAGGCTACGCGCGGGGGGTCCGATGGCCGGCGACCCCGCTTTGACCACCGATGCCAGCAGTGTCCGCCCCCAGCGCGTTTCTAATACACCTTACGACTATATCATCACTATGGGCATGTCAGCGGCGAGGCATTGAGCACTCCAGCATTTTTGGCATGTGACGCAGCACCCCAGCGTGGCACCCATGGCATGCACGGCACATGTGCCACCCATGGCATGCACGGCAACCCCTGTGGCACGCACCGCACCTGGCACCCATGGCATGCACGGCACCTGTGGCACGCACCGCACCTGTGGCACCCATGGCAAGCACGGCACATGAGGCACGCACCGCGCCTGTGGCACCCATGGCATGCATGGCACCTGTGGCGCGCATGGCATGCACCTGTGCCATGCATGCAACGCACGCAGGGCTCGTAATAATTTACATAACACCAGAGGCTGTGGGCCCATGGGTCTCGCGTCCTGTGAGGACGGGGTCATGCAAAGCTGCGCTGGGATGCGTGGGTGCTGTCACTGAATTAACATGTGACTGTCCGGGGCGGGAAAACCCAGCCAAAACCCACTGTACAGGCCCTGCACTCCTTTGGGCACAAGTATGATGGTGCAACTCATCCACACCAAACTCAGTCTGCATGGTACTTCCAGACTTCTCCAGACTGGCTGAAGACAGCTGTTCATTTGGCTATGTCTTGTCTTGCATCAGATTGTACATTATTACAGCTGTAGCGAGTTACAACAACATCATATGATGACCAGCAAAGTCATACCGATACTTGTCTGGTCATGTGCACTTGCTGTGTGCTCAGCCGACACCACTCACCAAATAATTCACCTGGTATGGGCCTCGCCAGCATCTGGTTTTTCGAATTGGCGCGCATCCGTCATTGAATTGGCTTGGCGACACCATCCCAGCTCCAGTTTTGCAATCTATTCAAACACGCTGGCAATGACACACCCTGCTTTGAGTTCGCTCCTGGAAAAGGGGTGCAACGTATCAGTAGTGACGTATGATCATTTGTTTGCTGATTCACCTTTACAAGGATGGTGGGAGCAAGAGAAGCAAGATGTATATGAAGTACAGCAAGGTGTCCACATTCCCCATAAACCATTCCTCCCAAACTGTATATCAAATGCTGTCCGTATCTTGGCGGTATGGAAGTACGGGGGACTGTACATGGATTTTGATGTGATAACCTTGAGGTCCATGGCACCATTGCACAACTTTTGCGGTAAGTCTTGCACCAGCTGCCATTCAAAGTGTGCAAACACAGCAGCTCACCAACGCAACCTTGCTATGCAGGGAAGCAAGATCACTTCACCATAAACAATGCCGTGTTCGGCTTTGAACAAGGCAACAAGTACCTTGCACATCTGCTGCATGCATTCCCGGAACATTATCACCCAGATCAATGGGCAACAACGGGACCGAGACTCTGGACAATGGCTGGCGCAAGTTTTGAGAAAAGACATCCAGGCATGGTTTGCCATCGCAACATGTCGACTGAAAGCTGCGCTTTAAATGTGCTGGCACCAGAAGCTTTGTATCCAGTGCACTGGACAGCGATAAATCTGCCATCTCTGGTTGAAAAGTCACACTACAGCAGCGAACTGCACCACCGATTGTTGAACGAATCATATACATTGCATATTTGGAACTCTCAGTTGTGGCCCGCATATGGCAATCGTGAGAAGAACAGCAACCATGATTACATTGAGGAAGGATCACTGGTCTGGCAGTTGATGTATGGCTAGCTAGGCGGCGCTGCGGGAGGGGCATCGGGGCCACCAAAAATGCATCAGAAGGGGCATCGGAAGCCCATCGTTGACAGCTTCCGACGCGATTGGAAGCGCGCCTCCGACGCTCATGCGATGACCTGCACACCGTGCACCGGGACCAGTGTGTGCCCGCCCGGCCGGCCCAGCAGTGCCGAGCACACCGGATGCAGCACTGCTGTGACCTGCTGGTCCGCGCGCTACAGCATGCCTGGGGTTTAGGTTTGTTTAGGGTTGGCGGTGCTGGCAAGCAGCACGCGGGCGATCACGCACAAGCACAGACATAGTTTGAGGCGAGTTTCACAGCAGTGCTGGAGTATCAATTTTGCACAAACTTGGTTGGCGTTGGTTCAAGGCATGTTTCACCCACCGCCGAACTGCTGCAGCGCTGTGAAACACTGTTTCATTCCAGCTTTCGGCATGGCGTTGCATTTCGAAACATGGCCGTCCTGCTACCAGTGCGGGCCGCGGTCAATAGATGCTCGGGCCGCTCTGCCTGGCGTTGGCGGGCGGGCTGGCACATCACGCACGGCACTTGTTGAGGGGCACGCAGCGGGCTGGCTCTTTTTCGGCTATCTGCAGGTGCTCCAGCGTCGTCCTGCCTCCAGATGTGTGGGTCAAGGAATGCATATGCGTCTGCCTTTTCGTGTCTGCTTTTTTTTCTGAATCCAGCTGGCTGCATGCGAGTGAATGTGCCGGGCAGTGCGCCCCCAGGCGGGCTGCCTGCGATCTGCAGGGCAGTAGTCCCATCAGGAAGTGCGTGGAGGTCTATCTCTGGCGCACGCGCCGCGGCAGCACCCTCTTGTGCACAGGGCCCTCTCATGCTTGGTTGCACTGACACCTGGTCCTTGTAATTTGTGGCCACTGTGACTCGCTGGCGGGACACCCTAAACTAGCCCGCTGCTGTCTGGGGTTTGTGCTTCAGCTCCTGCTGCAGTGCGCCGCCAACGATCGACCCAGCAGGCGGGCGGGGGTGTATGTGCAGCGGCCAGCGGGGGTGTGCAGCGGCCAGCTGGGACGGGCAGCAGCCAGCTAGGCAGAGGTCAGCCATCTGAGTGGGTGGGTGCCAGCCAGCAGGGGGGGGGGGGGGGGCGCTTGCTGGCGGTTACACAGCAGCGCAGGTATGTCACGTATGCGCGCGACAGCCCGACCCCGCCCCGGTGGGCGCTCACGCGCAGTTGCTGGCGTTAGGGTTAACCCTGCTGGCCATGATTTACAATTACGGCGTTAATGCGGCCTTGCAACCAGCTCCAAACATTGCCGTTCCGCCCGCAGTGCCAGTGCATGCCAATCTCCAGATGCCCGGCGGCTGTTCCTGCCTGTGCCCGCCGCCGCCGCTGGAATAGTGTACACACAAAAAAACAATCTCTAGTCACCCCAGACCTCCAATTTGGCGACATGAACTCCATCACAGTCATGATTTTGATGTGGATCTACTAGCAGAATCAGTGTGTCCCTATACAACAGGTTCAGCTTGAAATTCAATGTTTCTCTAATCGGGCTGCTAGCATTGCCCTTGTACGCATAGTTGAACAATTGTTCCACCCCCAGTTTGTGCAGGTGCAGCATGGAGACACTCAGTCCATCTCCACATCTGGGGAAGACGTCAAAAACGACCTCAAGGCTGCTTTGCATGTGTGCACTGTTAACGGAATACTGAATGGCTGGCACTGCCTTGTCTCTGCCACAACAATGGTTGGATTGCGCACAAGGATGTATCATCTTATATCCTAGGTGTATGTACGGTAAACTTTCGTTTCGACACTGCCAAACACCATGCTGCAACTTGCTCTCGGAGTGCCTGGTATGTGTGAACGGAAGAAACCGCCCTTCATCTATCCAACCGTATGACCAACCGCGATGATTCTGTTTATCTGCTGCATCTAGTACAAGGGATGCATGTGGCTTTGTGGCTGGAGCAATCACTGAGTCAAGCAGTACGTCCTCAGCATTTGCGTACAATGACAACAATGATGGCCCAGGAAACTTCCTGTGTGCCGGTGGGTTTGCCGAAATGCACCCATACCCCTCATGTGTGTATGCCAGCAGCTGAAACACAACCGCAGGATATGCTACCAGCATCAACCTTTGCCGCACCAGCATATGAGCATATGACCACGAGTTATACTCTTGATAGGGCTTTGCCTGAGACTTGAAAGTGCTGCAAAACTGCTCGTGAGTGGCCATAATGGGTATGTCATCGCTGCACTGTGCGGCAGAACCGTCATAGGCCATCCACGAAGGACTGCTTGGGAATGTCAACGATTGATCGGGTAGCAGAATCCCAAATGTCACTGCAGCTATACGAGACGCGTTCATCAAGTGCAACTTGCCGCAGATGTCGTTCAAAACAGGTCTGCTCTCATTCAACACTTTGTAATTGCCAGGCAACAGGAGCACACAGCTTGGTGCTTTCACCTCCATTCTGTCACAGATCGCGGCCCTGACATCAGCAGCTTTATTGGGGAACGACACCGCAACATGCACTACATTGGATGTCTGTTGCTGTCGCCGGCGGCGGACATCTGCATTGACACGACTGGCATGTGATGCAAAGTGGCTGTCGTGCCATTTGAGCCACGACTGCTTTGCGGCAAATATATTGGGTGTCAGAACCGGCAGAGGAGCTTGCCTCCCCTTCAATATTTTGGCCACCACCGTCAAAAGGCTTTCCACAGATCTGTCGTTAATCATAATGTCTTTGCTGTGTTCCTGGCTCAGCATCTCAGGAATGCCACCGCTGTTGCATGTGACCAATGGTATTCCAGCCGTGGCTGCCTCTGCGAGTGCATAGGGCATGTTTTCCACAGCGCTGCACAGAACGATCAGATTGCCTGGCTGACGCAGCAAGGCCCGTGCATCTGCAGGTGCTGCACCAATGTGTTTGTGAACAGGAAATGTCCAATTGCTACTTTGACGATTAATCCAATCAACTGCAGGCAATGAATCAATATAACCACGACCATTACCAATGAACACCACTTCAAAGTCTGCTGGAAGGTTTTTGCCTAGTGCATTAATCATGCTAACAAATAGTTTGATTCCTTTGCGCTCCTCAAGCCTGCCAAAGAAAACCAAACGGTGAACTTCCTTGACTGCCCCGCTGGAACGTGGTGAGCCTTGAATGATGTTTGGGATGACTTCTTGCTGCAGAGGTAACACCCAACCGCGCAGCTTAAGCCACTCGATCATGTACCGGGTGGGGCTGATGATCATGTCTGCCAGCATCATTGTGTCGCGCTCAGCCATGTCGATGTGCAGAACTGTCATATCAAGTGGGAGTTGGCGGCCACCTGAGGATAGACATTTGATGAGTCAGACTAGCAGCACAGTTGTATTTCCCTGAGCGCCACAGACGACCCTCACCCTACCTTGCTGAGACCAAACATGCCCCCCGTGAGGCTCAACAGCTAACCGGCAACCTGCTGGACCCTGCTGCATGTGAATGTACAGGGCAAGGTCCTTGAATATGCCACCCCATTCATGCACATGAACAACATCGCAAGCATGTGTCTGAGACTTAAACCAGGATAACACTGACAAAGATGTGTGTTGACCTGGGTATGTTTCAACAATTGTATCTTTTGCTCCAGCCAAGCATGCAAACTCAATGTTTGAGTCATTGAACAGAGCAGCACCTTGCACACACCTGCGACAGACACACATGCACATGTCAGAAACATGATGAACCAACGTTCATGCAGCTCGCTTCTATCGCCTTACTCGTTCTGATCAGTCGTCACTCCGAGAAGCGTCACCTTCTTAAATTGCTGTGCAAGTGCCCTGGCCAAAAGATTGTAAGCTGTTGCGGTGCCACCTTGATTCACGCTTCCGGGGACATCAGCTGTCATGATGCACACATGCAGGCCTGCTGCATGCTTGTTGAGCTGATAATCTACACCGGATGATGTTGATGTTGACACATAATCATTGCGCTTCCAGCTGGTGACCAGCATGCATGCAAGTATGCAGTATGCCGCAGCTGCCAGCATGATCCAGCCCCATGATGTTGTTGATGATTTGTTGCTTGTGCCTTGGCACAACGACCTTAAATGACCATGCGATATCATTGAATGCCTTATTTCCTAGGTTTGATGGCTAGTGTATGCCACAGTAGCTCGTTTCTGTGTTTCATTCACGCATGGGATGGGCTGGACTTCAGAAAAGGTGGACAGTCCAAACCTCAGTATTGGCTGCATCGGCGCCAGTGGCTGGCGCCAAGTGGCCAATAGTGGACGGGGTGACTGCCTTCGCCGGCCATGGTGCCGGGCGGCAGGCAAGGTACAGCAACGAGCGTGCTGCACCACTGCGGTACTGGAGTGGTGCAACGCAGTCTAAAAATGCTTGAGTGCCCAATGCCTCGCCGCTGACATGTCGCTTGCATAGTCGCAAAGCCTATAACTCGGTAGCCGCTCTGGGGGCGGAAACTAACGTGGTGGGTGATCAAAGCCAAGCTCTGCGCAGATGCGCGAGCCAAGTTTTGTCCAGCCACGGTGTTTAGCTCAAGACTTTGCGATACATGTATCATGATGTTGCGCGCAGAAGCGTTAATCAGCGAGCACAGTGGCGTTTGGCTGTTTATGCCGGGGCGTCCTGCTGCCTGAAGCTGTGATGCAACCTAGCGTGCATTGTGCCGCACCAAACGGGGCCCTGATTGGTGCACTGTCACACTGGGCGTCCCCGCGCACGTCGTGTAGGCCATCGTAGGAGGCGTCGCAGGCGCGTGGACAAAGGCTCACGCACGATGCGGTCTAAGACGCCCCGATGCACCTCCCGACGTCCCTCACGACGCGTCGCCCAATAAATCGATATTGTAGTCGCCTTCGATGCCCTGTGATGATGTGCCCTCCGACGCCTCCTACGACGGCAATCGATGGCTGAACCTCGCGGCCGCCCGCAACAATTTGTTATGCCAGGAGCATTGCAGCACGCCGCATAGCAATGCCACAGAGTGCTGCCAGCCTGCTGCAGCGCTGCGAGGGATGGGTTTGGGATGGGCGCAGCCGTTAGGTGGGGGGCGGGAGTGGGGGTCGGGGTGGGGGTCGGGTGGGCAGCCCTGGGGGTCTGGTCATCAGCAACGGCAGCTGCAGCGTGCATCGTAGGCTTACTTCGTGCAGCTTGTTGGGTCAGTTGCATGTGCTGCAGGGTGGATATCAGCATCGGCCTAGGCTTGCTGTGCATGCTGCGGGCGGGTGGGTGCGGCACCGGCAGCAGGCGGCAGCGGCTGACAAGCGACGATTACAGCAGGGATGTAGCGTTCGTTTGGAACCACGCCTGCACGCCTCCGCACGGCCATCCCGTGAAGGCCCGGGCTCGCTCGGGCACTAAGATGCGGTCAAGCCTGGGGATATAGATGTAGGCCTCGGAGGCAGCATTCATGCTGTATGCGTCGGCGAGGGCGGAGGAAGCAAGCGTGCGCCGGGGCTGATGGCGGCTGGACGGAGTGCGGGCTGCGTTAGCCGAGTTTAGCTGTGTAGCGGCCCGCAGCCACTCGCACTGTCTTAACATTCCGTTTCATACAGCCGTGTGCCCCGGTCCTGCGCGGGCTGGCCTTCGCTGCCCATGGCGGGCATGGGTGCAGCATGCGAGAGCCAGCATTTGATCACAGTCTTGGGGTCCCCTCCCTTGCAGTTTAGGCTGCGTGCGCGCAGTTTTTGGAGGGTTTCTGCGAAGCTGGTGTGCGGAACAATGCTGTGCATTGTGGTTAGAATCAGTGGGAACGCTCTGAGCCCCAAAAGGGGCCACCCTGCGCCGATCATGATGTGGCCTGCCCCCACCGCGTTGTGTTTGATGCAACCCTGCGCTGATCTTTGTGTGGCCTCCGCCACCACGAAGTGTTGATGCACCCCTTGGTCCATGTCCCGGGCTGTTTTGCTTTGCTGTGAGTTGTGA
>Ga0315908_10004136_pt1 | contig 10481 bp, 11 predicted proteins | sample LakEriMetagenome_12_FD_203520 | JGI IMG/M metagenome (GOLD analysis project Ga0315908, IMG submission 203520) | Freshwater fungal communities from buoy surface, Lake Erie, Ohio, United States - Buoy 4 MA124 | ecosystem: Environmental > Aquatic > Freshwater > Lake > Lake biofilm | place: USA...
GATTTGCAATAACATCGATGCTCTATCTTACTTGGCACTTATTCCGACGTCAAAAAACCTCGTGATGTTTGCCTAAGTATTTTCTTACGAGATAATGAGCAAGGTAAATCATTGGCGTCAAAGACAATGCAATGAGCAACTTTAAGAAGTAATTCGTAGGCGCAATAGAAAGAAAATCATTGAAACTGATTGATCCTGGCAGCACAAACCCAATATACAATACCACAATAGAATCGATCAGTTGCGAAACAACTGTACTTCCTGTGCTTCTCAACCAAATGTATTTGTTCCCTGTGCGTTTCTTAATGCGTTCGAAGAGTACAGCATCTAAAAGTTGAGATATCAAGAAGGCCGCTATACTTCCTACGATGACCAATTGAGCTTGTCCAAAAACCTTTGTAAACTCCGCGTCGCCCGCTAGATTGGAACCAGGTATTTCTTTCGCTGGAATTTTCAAGGCAAAACCAACCACAATGAAGCAATAAGCAATCAGAATCGCTGTAATCCAAGACAAACGACGAACAGCTTTCTGACCATAAAACTCATTCAAAATATCCGTTAAAATAAAGACAATAGGCCAAGGTAGAACCCCAACGATCGTCGTAAAGGGCCCAAATTTTATGTCTCCAAGTGAAAACGAAACAGGTATTTCAATCAGCTTGTTACTGATGAGTTCCGCCGTTACAGCATTGGTAATGAATAGTCCAGCAAGAAAAACGAACAACCATTGGCGTCGCTGATTGCTAAAAACACTTGTTTGGGCATTCTCCATTCTTCAAAACTTTGGCTGAAGATAGAACAAAAAAGATGAAATGTGGTTCGTTAACGCTCTTGACCGTAGTCTAATCGCTTGGCTTTTATAAACCGAGAAATGTAGTATTTACTCGTTTTGAAATTGTTGATCATCACCCCACCTGTTGCGGAATGGATAAACAAAATCGCATCAGGTCTTACTTCTGTGACCATGGCAACGTGACCAACCTGTGTTGAATTGATATTGCTTCCTTTGAAAAACAATAAATCACCAGGTTGGATGTCTGCCAACTTTACTGTTTCACCCAATTCAGCCATTCCATAACTCGAGTGGATGAGATTGAAACCAAAATTTCCAAAGACGTACGAGATGAATCCTGAACAGTCAAATCCTGATGGTGTTGTACCCGCATAACGGTAAGGGGTGCCTAAGAATTTTTTAGCAAAAGAGATAATTTGATCTACCTGTTCACTATTTTTCTTAATGGTGTCAGCTAGAGTGCCCGTCGTTTGGTTTAAATCTAATTCATTTCCAACGGATTGAGCAAATGAATTTAAACTCAAGAAACAAAAGAGCACCAATAAATATTTTACTGTGAGCGTTCTGCACTGCATAATGGGTGCAAAATTATAATTATTTTCGGGACCATGAAAACAATACATCCAAGATGATTGATCCTTCAACACTGACAAAACTCTATTATACCATCGGCGAAGTGGCCGATATGTTTGATGTAAATACCTCGCTAATACGATTTTGGGAGAAGGAATTTGGTTTTGTTCAGCCCAAGAAAAACAAGAAAGGAAACCGAATGTTTACCCCTAAGGACATTGTCAATTTTAACAAGATTTATCAACTCGTTAAGACCAACGGCTATACATTGGATGGAGCAAAACGCGCACTAAAGAGTAAAGCACCAATTGAGAAATCAGTTGAAAATGCGCCTCAGTTGAGCGAAAACGAAGAATTAATTCAACGCCTAGAGGACGTTAAAAAGCGCCTAATCGCCCTGAAAAATTAAGACTTTATTCCTTTCATGAACGGGATAAATCTCGGAACTCTGCGCTGGTATTCACTGTACTCAGGATATTTATTTGCAGAAATATCTTCAGAGAAATCTGAACTTCCTTTGAATAAAATAATGAGAAGGACACATCCTGCTACCGACCAGTTGATCCACTCGCCCGTTGCCGTAACGCTGAAGAAATAAAACACTACCCATATGGCCTGCTCACACGCGTAATTAGGGTGGCGCACAATAGACCACAAGCCTGTCGAAACGAAGCCTTTTTCGTACTGTTCCAACGGCAACCCTTCCTTCAAACGACGATGCTTTTCAGTCTGAAAATCATACTGTTGCTGATCAGCAATAAATTCGATAATCACCAACGTAATATATATACCTGCCAAGGCGTAATCCGCAATCCCTAGAGGATTGGTATTGTCAGCAAGGCTTGCCAAGATCGGAAGCGTGAATAAGAAAATCAATACATTTTGGTAAGCAGAGATAAATAACAGATTGAATATCATCCATACAAATCGATTATTGAACCCTGGCCGTTTGCGTAAAATCTCCCAACGATAATCCTCTTCTCCAGCCCAAAAACGCCATGTGTAGGCACCGCGACGCGCAAAGTTGAAGGTTAATCGCGATCCCCAGATAGAAACTAAAATTGCCATGAGCACCATGCGTTCATTCATTCCTCCTTCAATCGTCATGTACCAGACATATCCGATCGGAACAATACTCCAAAGTTTATCTACCTGGGAATTATTTTTTGAGAGTTCGCCAATTAAAAAACAATAGGCAATAACTCCACTCACGATCAAAGAAGCACCAAATAACACATGGTTCTGAACCTCATTCAACGGGGTGCCGAAATAGAAAGACACAAAAGGAACTACGATAACGGTAAAAATCAATAAAATAATAGTAATTAACATGTTAGTCTATTTTAGCGCAAGTAAATATTTAAGTCCATTTTTTATTTCATCCGTGGAATATTCCACATTCCAAGTACAATTTCCAATTCCCTTCAATGCACAACCAAGAATTTTGTTCGTTGAATTTTTCTTGTCATTTTGCATCAACAAAATTAATGAATCAAATGACTCTGCATCCAATACTGGGATATCAAACCATCGACACACCGTTGTGGAAATCTCCAACAATTCATTTTGAGTTAAAAATCCTTTGGCAAAAGAGATTTGGGATTCTACCACCATTCCAAGTGCCACGCAGTGACCATGAGAAAGCACTAAGGAATCCAAATAAAACCCTTCAAGTGCATGACCTACGGTATGTCCAAAATTTAAATTTCTACGTTGACCATTGTCCAATGGATCATCCAAAACAGCCTGACATTTTACAGCTTGAGAATTTGCGATGCGTCTGGCATCTTTCATCTCATCCAAAGTTATAATAGCTTTCAAATCACCCCACATGTCAACAGATGAAATCAAGGCATGTTTTAGCATTTCAGCAAATCCGTTTAAAATCTCCTGATCCGGTAATGTCTCCAAAAATCCTTGATCTGCATAGATACGGAGAGGCAATTTAAATACCCCCAATTGATTTTTATAAATGCCCAAGTCAATCGCAGTTTTCCCCCCAATTGAAGCATCAACCATTCCTAAAAGTGTTGTAGGTATCTGAATGAAATCTACTCCCCTTTTGTACACAGCAGCAATAAAGCCCCCCATATCTGTGACAACACCACCACCCAGATTGATGATTAAATCATTTCGTCCAACACCATATTCTGTTAGGGCTTCCCATACTTGAAAACAAACCTCTAGCACCTTGTTCTCCTCACCTACAGGCAACAACATCACCTCGGCTTCTGCAAGTTGATCGAAGGAGGTCAATAAATACTCCAAACAATAATCATGGGTATTTTCATCCACCATAATTACAATTCTAGATGTCGAATAATTGTCATTTAGAAATGACTGAAAACTCGAGTCCATCAATGATCCATTCTCAATTTGACAGGCCCTTAATAGTTGTTCTGAATTCATTTTTACTTCCGTAGGTTGACAAATGTAAGGAAAGAGTAGAAAGGAAGGAGTTTTGTTTCTGCAAAGCATTAAATTTGTTGCATGTTGACATTCGATAACACTGAAATCGCCTTTGGCAGCAAAACAAACGGAGATTTACGCCGAGCGTATATTCTATTCCGGTTGGTTGGCAATCCGCGTCTTGTACGCTTTGGCAAATGGTTTACTAACTTTTGCTTTCGCTACAGAATTCCCATTCGTGGAATGGTGAAGAAGACCATTTTTAAACAATTTTGTGGAGGGGAAACCATTAAAGAATGTGATCATGCGATTGCTCAACTTGGAAAATTCGGCATTGGTACTATTCTAGACTATTCCGTTGAAGGAAAAACAAGTGAAGCTGATTTCGATGCAACAGTAAATGAGATTATTGATACGATTCACCGCGCTGCAAACGACAATCATGTACCTTTCGCCGTATTCAAGATAACAGGAATTGCTCGATTTGGGGTTTTGGAATCTGCAAACAATGGTCTAGACAACTTAACTGAACAACAACTTGCAGATTTAGAAATTGTTACGGCTAGAATCAAACGAATTTGTCAAGCCGCATTTGATGCGCAGGTTCCACTTTTTATCGATGCTGAAGAAACCTGGATCCAAAATACGATTGATTCTATTACCCACGATATGATGCGCCTTTTTAATCGTAAGAAAGCAATTGTATTCAATACCGTTCAAATGTATCGTCATGATCGATTGGCCTTTGTGAAGACTTATTTAGAGGTTGCCAAGCAAGAACAATTTCATTACGGAATTAAATTGGTGAGAGGGGCATACATGGAAAAGGAACGTGAACGAGCTCAAGAAAAAGGATACCCATCGCCCATTCAACCCAACAAAGCACAATGCGACCAAGACTTTAATGCTGCAGTTGAACACATTTTAGAGAATATTTACATCGCTGCTTTATGTTCTGGTTCACACAACGAAGACAGTGCACATGTGTTGGCGAAAACGATGAAAAAATTAGGAATTGATAAAACTGATCAACGTGTTTGGTGTGCTCAATTGTTAGGTATGAGTGACCACATTTCTTACAATATGGCTCATGCGGGATACAATGTTGCCAAATATGTTCCTTATGGTCCAGTGGAAGAGGTTATGCCTTACTTGATTCGTCGTGCAAATGAAAACACTTCTGTAGCTGGACAAACGGGTCGTGAACTTTCTTTATTGATCAAAGAACGTAATCGGCGAAAGCAGGCAAAGTGAAGATTTATTCGAAGTATATTGAGGAAGCTGTAGAACAATTGTCCTCACTCCCAGGAATTGGAAAGAAAACAGCCTTACGTTTGGTATTGAACATCCTACGTCGTGACAACGATGCTGTAGAATTGTTTTCGAATGCTTTCACCGACATGAAGAAGCATGTTCAAGAATGCAAGGTCTGTGGCAATATTTCCGATCAAATTTTATGTGAAATCTGTTCAGATGAGCGGCGCAATCATGCTCAAATCTGTGTAGTTGAAGATATACGTGATGTGATGGCCATTGAATCTACGGGAACTTTCAAAGGTGTGTATCATGTACTTGGTGGGATCATATCTCCAATGGACGGCATCGGTCCTGCAGATTTGAACATTCAATCATTAATTAACCGAGCCTCATTGGATGCTGTAAGTGAAATAATTTTCGCTTTGAGTCCAACAATGGAAGGTGACACAACAAATTTTTATCTCTACAAGAAGCTAGGTGGATCGGGGATTTTAATCACGGCATTATCCCGAGGCGTTGCTGTAGGAACTGAATTGCAATATGCTGACGAGCTAACCTTGGGACGTTCACTCACTCAACGCCAAGAATTTAAGGGATAATTAATCCTTGTGGACATCGAGTATTGACGATGGTTCAGAATCTGTATATCGCTTCGCAAATGATTGTATTTCTCCCGAGCGAATTTCTGTAGTACCTGCGGGAAGTTCTATTAATCCTTGAATCATTGATTTAGCAACATCAATAGCATCGATTGGACGATATGTATTGAACAGTCCTGTTTTACCAAAAACATGTCCAACGGCTACTGCAATACGTTCACCAGGCCGACGCTCCAATCGTGGACCATCCAGAACAGAAGGTTTGACGATCACAAGCTTTTCAAATCCAGTTGAGCGCGCATTTTCATCTAACTGAGCCTTCATCCGTGAATAGAAAAACGGGGAATTCTTACTTACTCCGAGAGCGGAGATTAAAACACAATATTTAATCCCACGCGCATGGCACATCCGCATCACATTTGTAGGAATATCCACATCCACTTCCCACTGTTTCGTTTTTGTACCCGCTTTTTTAATGGTTGTACCAAAAGCAACAAATACAACATCGATGTCATGGTGAATAGGAAGCTCCGTAAAGTGGTCTAGGTCGACAACGTGATTCGTTACGGTAATCTCACGCAAATCCAGTTCTCGTCTGCTGAGTAGATCAATTTTATCAAAACGCGGGTCCATGATCAATAATTCAAGTAACTCATGTCCAACGAGCCCGGATGCGCCTAAGATTAATGCGTTCATGGAATGTTTTTTTATAAATTTAAACTTTGGTGGTTAGAAATTAAGGAAAAAAAACTATTTTCGGAACTAATAAAAAATTGTAAGACTAAATTTTATAGCGATTTCCTTTTTATGACGAGTATTTTTGTTGCCAAACTGGATTTTGGTATTTCCAGTGACCAATTGCGGCAAATGTTTCAGCAGTATGGAACAGTGTTGAAAGCGACCGTTGCCACAGATCGAGAAACCGGTAAATCAAGAGGTTTTGGTTTCGTAGAGATGGCCAACCGTGAGGAAGCCATGACAGCAATCAAACAGTTGGATGGGTTCAACGTAAATGGCAGACCCATTGCAGTGAAAGAAGCTGAGCAACGTGGCGATAGTAGACCGTCACGTGATTCAAACGACTCACGTCCACGAGATCAATTTAGGCCGAATGATGGAGCCAATCGATCAAACGATCGCCCGTCGGACACACGCAGAACAGATGATAGTAGAGGTTTTACACCACCACCTGTTATAGAACCATCTAAAATTGAAACAAGAAAAAAAGAAAAGGATCGTAAACCATCGGATCATGATTCAGAAGGTCGTTCGAAAAAACCGAAAATGAATGCCTACAAAAAAAGTGGGAAGAATAACCGCTTCTTTGGTGACGATGATGACGATGACGATTGGGACGTAAATAGCGCCTCTTTGTTTGATAATGATGATGACATTGAAGACGAAGAAGACTTCGATGACGATTCAGAAGATTAACAACATAAGTCAAAATGAATTAAAATGCCCCTTGGGGCATTTATTTTTTTACCCAAACACACAAGGAGTAATTTCCAAATACTAAAATGGATATTCTAATCATTTTCATACTAACTCTGCTTAATGGATTTTTCGCTTTATCAGAAATTTCTTTGGTCTCCGTAAAGAAAAATCGGATTGAACACCTCGCGGATCAAGGTGACAAACGGGCAAAAACAATCATGAAGTTGCTCGAGAATCCAGAAAACTTTTTGTCAAGTGTTCAAGTTGGAATCACCTTAATCGGAATTATCTCTGGTGCATACGGTGGCGCCGCACTTTCTGATGACATGGCAAACCTCCTTTCGGGCGTTGCATTTCTGAAAGATTACGTTGAGGAGGTTTCTGTAGTTATTGTTATTGGAACCATCACCTACTTCACCATTGTTGTGGGAGAACTTGTTCCAAAAAGCATTGCAATGAACAATGCTGAACCAATCGCTCTGGTCACAGCACCTATCATTCGTTATTTCACCCTAGCAACATATCCCTTTGTCAAACTGCTTTCATTTTCAACAAAACTTATTTTAAAGATCTTTGGTGTTAAAGAAAATGATACCGACCACATGAGTGAGGAAGAATTAAAATTTATGCTCTTCAATGCGGGGAAACAAGGTGTCATAGAGTCGGATGAAAGTCAAGTACATCAGAATATTTTTTCCTTCAATGACCAAACAGCGAAATCATTAATGACGCATAGTTCGGAGGTTGAATGGGTAAATATTGACCAAAGCACGGAAGAAATATTGGGACAATTACTGAAAAGTGCACATTCAAAGTTCATTGTATGTGATGGTGAACTGAATAAAGTACAAGGTGTCCTAAGCGTAAAAGATTTTTTAGAGGCTTATAAGACCGCAGATTTTGATATTAAGCGCATCCTTCTCCCTCCAATATTCGTTGTGCAAAACACGCCTGCCTTTAAAATTCTAAATCAATTCAAACAAACAAAACAGTACTTAGGAATTGTGATCGATGAGTATGGAGGTGTTGCGGGAATAATCACGATACACGATTTGATCGAGGCTATTGTTGGTGACCTTCCAGATGAAGATGAGTCTGATGAAAAGGATATCATTGTTCGTGAAGATGGTACCTGGTTGATTAATGGTAAAACGTTAGTTTACGAGTTAAACCAATTCTTTCAAAAGGAAATTATTGAGGATAACATTTCACAGTACACAACGATTGCAGGTTTTTTATTGGAACATATCAAAGCTGTCCCGAAGTCAGGAGATGTTGTCGTGGATGGACATTACACCTTCGAAGTAATGGACATTGACGGTTTGCGAATTGACAAAGTATTAATGACGCATACTGAAGCTGAAGAAACTGCAACGGATGAGTAGCTATTAGGGTTGACGGATATACTTTACAGAACGAAAAGACATTTGACAATGACAAATCACTTGTCCATTACTATGGAGCGAAGTATTTATCCACTCTCTCTCCGCTCTCACTCTTATCTCTTATCTCGCAAGTTTCTCGACGCTTGGTGATTGAAATCAGAAGTTGAATTCAATCTATGCTCAATGTTCTAAGCGCCTAAACTTGAGTTCAGGATCTTAAGATTTCTTGAGCGTCGAAGGACAGACAAAATCAGTAACAGGAACATTCGTTTTTGAAATTGCTGAAAATCCACCAGCGACTTCCAAAAAGTTGTGGTACCCTCTTGACTTGAGAATAGATGCCGCAATCATACTGCGATAACCTCCAGCGCAATGAATGGTGAATGGCATTTCTTTCGGGAACTCAGCCATAGAATCATTGATGAAATCTAGGGGAATATTTATAGCACCATCGACATGCTCGCCTGAAAACTCACCTGGCTTTCGCACATCAATCACATGAATATCTTTAGAAAATGATTCTGCAAATTCTGCCGGAGAAATGCGATGAACGGTGTCCACTTCTTTACCACTCGCTTTCCAAGCTTCAAATCCTCCTTCTAGAAATCCTATGACATGGTCATAGCCTACTCGAGCTAGTCGCTTTACGGTTTCTTCTTCACGTCCAGCTTCGGTGACTAAGGCAATTTTCTGTTTAACATCCGTAATCATTGCACCTACCCATGGAGCAAATTGACCATCAATTCCAATGCTGATACTGTTTGGAATATGCCCTTCAGAAAAAAGTTGAGCATTTCGTGTGTCAAGAATGATTGCGTCGGTTTCATTCACAGCAACTTCAAAAGCATAAACACTCAAGGCATTCATTCCACGTTGCATTACCTCATCAATACCATCATAACCTGTTTTATTCATTCGAACATTTGCACCAAAATAACTTGGAGGAGGCAGTAAACCATCGGTAACTTCTGAAACAAACTCTGCCTCTGTCATATCAGCGCGCAATGCATAATTGAGCTGTTTCTGCTCACCGATTGTACTCACAGTTTCTTTGCTCATGTTTTTTCCACAAGCACTTCCCGCACCATGTGCAGGATAAACAATAACCTCATCAGCCAATGTCATCACCTTTGTTCTCAATGAATGATATAATGTAGCCGCAAGTTGTTCCTGTGTCATACTCGCCGATTTCTGAGCTAAATCTGGACGACCTACATCTCCAATAAAAAGTGTATCACCTGAAAATAAAGAGTGTTCTTTACCGGCCTCATCAATAAGCAGATAGCACGTACTTTCCATGGTATGTCCTGGCGTATGTAAAACACGAATTCTACATTTGCCAAAGTGCAATTCTTCTCCGTCTGTTGCTACGTGAACAGGATATTCCGGCGCAGCATTTGGACCATACACAATCGTTGCACCTGTCGCTTTTGACAAGTCAATATGTCCGCTAACAAAATCAGCATGGAAATGTGTTTCAAGAATATATCGAATCTGCACCCCGTCCTTTTCTGCACGGTCGATGTATGGTGTAATCTCGCGCAATGGATCAATGATAATGGCATCATTTTCAGAAACAATGTAATACGCACCTTGTGCTAAACAACCTGTATAAATCTGTTCTACTTTCATTTTAAAATTTGGTTATATAAAGTTCGTTAATCTCTTCAAATGTGATCATCAATATTTTCTATTTGTTTATCAATTCAGTGATGAGAATGTAAATCCCCATGACTAAAATAAACCAACCAAAGCCTTTTTTCAATTTGGATGGATTGAGTTTATCCGCGAAAATCATCCCTACGAAAATCCCTATGGTTGACATCCCTGTAAAAATCAACAAGAAGCTCCAATCAATTGCTCCTCCGAATTTCACATCTCCAATAAATCCGATTAGTGACTTAGCAGCAATAATTAACAGCGAGGTACCAACCGCCATTTTCATGTTCATCTTCGATAAAATCACAAGGGCTGGTACAATTAAAAATCCACCACCTGCACCAACAAGTCCAGTAAGTACTCCAACTA
>Ga0315908_10004140_pt1 | contig 10476 bp, 8 predicted proteins | sample LakEriMetagenome_12_FD_203520 | JGI IMG/M metagenome (GOLD analysis project Ga0315908, IMG submission 203520) | Freshwater fungal communities from buoy surface, Lake Erie, Ohio, United States - Buoy 4 MA124 | ecosystem: Environmental > Aquatic > Freshwater > Lake > Lake biofilm | place: USA...
AATTATAGATGCCACTGGCTTTATAATCCATAACGATGTCCAGTGTTTCACCACTTGCTAGGGTGTAGTTTTCTTTCTTACCATTTCCAAAATCCATCTCAAATGTTCCCGCCTGGGCCAATGCATGCGACCGCAACTCAAACCTGTAAGGGGCGCAAACTGTTGTGTCTAAGTTAACCCTGTATGTCACCTGCGGCGATACAAGTACTTCAAGGCTGTCCTTAACCATATCGCAGCCATCAGTTACACTTACACGTAGCACGTGATTGGCCTTGGGTGTAAACCGAAGTATGGAGTCTGAACTTGTATTCCCTTCCGTTTCAAGCACCCAATGCTTTTTCACAGGCAAGCCTCCTTTGGTTTCCAAGGTCAATAATGCATCTGCGCTTGAACAAGCATACAATTTGCTTGGCTTTATCAATTGCAATTCCGAACCAAGTTTTCGCTGCAGTAAAACACTGTCAGGCTTGTTACAGCCATCCGAGGCCACAAGTAGTATTGTTGAATCTGTTGGGGTATTTACGTATTCAAAATCATTTTGAACTTGTAGGCTATCTACTTTTGAACCATGTATGGTGAGCAGAATGGGCCCATTGCCTCCTGCTATGTTTCCGCGTATGGTGTCTTGCACACGGCAGACCACTTTATTCGTGGTTGCAAGTTGCAATGCTAAGTTCGATGGAATGGCTGGGTACACCACGGTATCGCTTATACCACAGTGATTTGCTGCGCGTATGCTTATTGGGGTGCTTGTGCGTATTGCTCTTGAATATTGTATTCCTTGCAGATTTGACCACACAACACTATCTGCACCTTGGCGCCATACAATGCGGCTCGGTTTCTCTGTAGCTGAAATATCGAATGTTACCGATTGTCCATAACACCACTGCTGCGGCAAAGTGCCCAGTGTTATGGATGGTTTTGTAATTGCATGTACCTGCTGGTAAGCGGTATCTGGAATACTACAGCCATCGCTTACAATACATTGTAGCAATGTATCTTGTGTTACTACAAAATCAGGCACAAGGGCAGACCCATTCCATTCTATCAATTGTTTATATGATGTATCGCCCCCAGTAACCAAACTTGTGGGTTGGTATCTCACTCCCTCACATACATTTGTATCCGACAATAACGACAATTGCAATGGCGGGGCCACGTCTAATATTAACGTATCATACAACACTGTACCATAGCATCCGTCGCTGCTTCTGGCTATAATTAGCTGGTCTTGCTTGCCTACCATTGCTAGGGTATCTCCGAGGTAGCCACTGGACCATAGAATGGAGTCTAACTTATAGTGAATCCCAGCCCGGTTGTAATACGTTAATGGCTCTCCGTAACAGGCTGTTGCCGGACCGCTTATGTCTAGCACTGCACTATCGTATGTATGAATATTTAAGGTGTCACCCACAACCGCGCAGCCTGGCTTCTGTATTTGTAACACCACCATAGATGCGCTGTCTAAACTAAACTTTACGGAGTCACAACCACCACAAAGAACACTATTGTTTAACCACCATTGCGGGCGATAGCGGTCTGTATAGCTTGCCAGAAAACGAAGTTCTGAACCGCTGCATACCATTGTGTCCTCAAAGGCCTTAAGTTTAGGTATCGCATATACATATACTTGAAACTGCGTTGTGTCCCAAATATCCTTTTGTTCGCAGTCCGCATAGGGCCGTTTGGCACGCAAGAAAATACTGTGCAAACCTGTGTCTTTAAAAATATGGTTAATTGAAGAACCACTGTCGACTTGCCCCTGAATCGTCCATTCTGCTGCTTTTGCTGTGTACCAATCCGTAACCATTTCTAGCTTCACAGGCGTGTTCTGACACACTTGCTGAATGCCTTGGGCTGGGGTTACAATGGTATTATTGAGTCTAGCTTGCAACCATTTGGTTCTATAAACTGCACCTTCTATACTCACGTTTTGTGAACCAGTTGCCATAAGCTCTTGGGCATATTGCACATAGGCCCCTTGGGGCGCTTGTATCCAGTTTACCTTATTGCCTTCAAGTAGTAGGGTGTCAAAATAGAAATTACCCGGTATTTTATTTGCCCTGCTTGTAAAAACTTTCTTTCGTCCATTTACATATACTACTGCACTGTTGGCATCGCCTTTAGCCAGCACCCAAGCTATGGGCTTTTTCCATTTGCGGGGTTTGGTAATACTGTCCTTATGAAATAAGCAGGCTATGCGCAGGGTATCTGTGCTGATTTCATCAAATGGAAATGCTTGTACTGCAACATGATGTGGGCCACGAATGCCACCTACATACGTTCTTATAGCAATAGGCTTATCCGCTTCAATAAAACCGCTGGTCTGCAAGGTATCTCCATCCGTATCTCCTTTTTTGAGCAGGGTTATGGGTCGCTTGTTTATTTTTACCTTGGTATTGTCAAACAAGGCCACTACTTGAACTACAGTATGGTAAGGCACCCAAACAGAGCTCATGGCGCCTAAGTTCCCAGCCTCCTCATTGCCACTAAAAACAGGCACTACATACTGGCGAGAATAGGCCTGGTCAGGCGGTATTTCTGAAAACAAAAAACTATATGAGCCTTCAGGTGCGCCTTCTAAATAGGGCTTCACAGAATACCCTTTCTTTAGCTTCCACAGCATCTCCCGTTGACCGCCACCTGTACCCGTAAACACCGCCAGAGGCTTGCAATTGAGGCTGCGAATACTGGTACCAACAATTTCAGAATTAATTCCCTCGGCATTCGCATAATAAAATTCGCCTTTGTTAAGAAGATATTTGTATTTTACTCCTTTCATTTCACCTGTTATAAGTTCTTTTGCAGGTATTACTTCTATCAAGGTACTGTCTTGCTGAGCTACGGCGCAAATGAAACTGCCATTATAATATGTTTCAGTCCCATAATATTTAACTGAAAATGCTGTAAAGTTTAAATTCGGATCTTTAGTTATAGGTATCAATTTTGAATTAAGGGTATGACCCACTAAGGAAAGTTTGCCTATGTAATCTTTATTCTCATCTTTTGGCCAAGTATTTGGATCTGTATCTGATACCATTGATCCATCTCCTTTTGAAAAAGATGCAATGGTTAATTCATATTTAGATCTTACCGTTATTGAACGTCGAAAGATAGCCGTATCATCAAAACAAAACCTGTAAGATGTTACTTGATCGGTATCTTTAAAAACAAGTGGCATCACATAATTCCCGTAGGGTATCACTAAAGTATCAACACCCCATTTATCTAATCTACACTGTTTAATGGATTTGTTATGATTCAGAGTTACAACTACCGTATCAAAAGGATTACCATTAAACACCAAAAATACCGGAGCTATAGAATCAAAATAACTAATAATATTTCTTGAATAAAGAACACGCTGTAGCATAAACGTTTTCTCTACTCCCTTTTGTGCATTTAACCAATGTGTGGAAGTCAAAAGAATTAAAACGAAAAATTTAACGAATCTTCTCATAAACCAGCCAGTCTAAGATAGCTACCTATCAAAATAAAACTAAAATTTCATCAAATACAAACTAATAGCAATATAAGAATTGAACCCTCTTATCCCGCCAAGTATATAATTGACATTCTCAACTCCAGGAAACGGCAATTAAACCACAAAAAAAAGGCTGCCCTAGGGACAGCCTTTCATGAATGTAATGATTTAAATTAACCGAGTTGGATGCGGCGGAACGACTTCACGGTAAGACCGTTTTCAATGTCGTTCAACATTTTGGCAACGGTTTTAGAACCGTCTTTCACAAACTCTTGGTTCAACAAGGTTGAGTCTTTGTAGAATTTCTCCAACTTACCTTGTGCAATTTTGTCGATAATGTTTTCAGGCTTGCCTTCAGCACGTGCTTGTTCGCGGCCGATTTCCATTTCGCGTTCTACAGTGGTAGAATCAACACCGTCTTTATCCACTGCTACAGGATTCATTGCTGCAATTTGCATTGCCACGTCTTTACCTGCTGCATTGTTGGCTTCAGAAGGCGCCAAGTTCATTTCTACCAACACACCTAGGCGATTTGCACCGTGGATATAGCCCACAATGTTTTCACCTTTAAGGAGTTCGTAGTTTACCACGTCGATTTTTTCGCCAATTTTAGCAACCTCATCAAGAAGGCGGCTGGCGATGGTACCACCTGCGATGCTCAAGTTTTTGAGATCTTCAAGGGTAGCTGGCTCATTATTCAGGGCTGCAGTAGCAATTTCGTTTGCAAACGCTACGAAAGCTTCATTCTTGCCTACGAAATCGGTTTCGCAAGTAAGTTTGATAATCACACCTGTTTTGTTATCGCTGGTGGTAAGTGCAATAACTGCACCTTCAGAAGCTTGGCGATCTGCACGGCTTGCTGAAATTTTAGCACCTTTTTTACGAAGAAAGTCGATGGCTGCTTCGAAGTCACCGCCTGTTTCGGCCAATGCTTTTTTGCAATCCATAAGACCTGCGCCAGTCATTTGACGCAATTTATTTACATCTGCTGCACTAATGCTCATAGTAAGATTTGGTTATTGAATACGACAATCAGAGAGATTAAGCTTCAGCAACTGCAGTTTCAGCAGCTGGGGCAGTTTCTTCTTCTGGCTTCTCGCGGCGGCGTTCTTGCAAGCCATCAACGATAGCAGCAGTCATTTCACCTACGATAATTTCGATACTCTTAGAAGCATCATCATTGCCTGGGATTGCATAATCAACTGCAGTAGGATCTGAGTTGGTATCTACCAAAGCAAAAGTTGGGATGCCCAAACGCACAGCTTCAGAAATCGCGAGGTGTTCGCGCTTTACGTCTACGACGAAAATCGCACCTGGCAATTTGCTCATGTCTTCGATACCGCCCAACATACGCGCCAATTTCTCTTTTTCACGCGCCAACATCAAACGTTCTTTTTTGTTGATGCGTTCGAAAGTACCATCGGTAGCCATACGGTCGATATTCTGCATGCGCTTGATACTGCGACGTACAGTTTGGAAGTTGGTAAGCATACCACCCAACCAACGTTCAGTAACGTAAGGCATATTTGCTTTAGAAGCGCTGTCTGCTACAATATCTTTAGCCTGCTTTTTGGTAGCAACGAACATAATCTTACGTCCGCTTTTGGCGATATTGCGAATGGCAGCTTTCGCTTCTTCAAGCTTTGCTTCTGTTTTGTTCAGGTCAATAATGTGAATGCCATTCTGCTCCATGAAAATGTAAGGAGCCATTTTTGGATTCCACTTGCGGGTAAGGTGTCCAAAGTGTACACCTGCGTCCAACAAATCCTGTTGAGTATAAGCCATTGTCTTGTATTAGCGTTTAGAGAATTGGAATCTTTTACGTGCCTTCTTCTGTCCTGGCTTCTTACGTTCTACCACACGAGAATCGCGGGTAACAAAACCAGCTGCTCTAAGAGCAGGTTTCAGTTCAGCATTATGCTCCACCAATGCCTTAGCAATGCCCAAACGCACAGCTTGCGCTTGACCACTCTGTCCGCCACCACGTACGTTTACGTTGATGTCGAATTTACCAGCATTGTCGGTTAATGACAAAGGACTCTCAATAGAGGTTCTGTGCCACTCCAATGGAAAATAGTTTTCAAAAGCGCGGTTGTTAACAGTGATTTTGCCGTTACCCTCTTTAAGGTAAATACGCGCAACTGCCGCTTTCCTTCTGCCTGAGTTGTTGATCATACTTTATAGTCTCAGTTATCGAATGTTAATACTTCGGGTTTTTGTGCCTCGTGATTGTGAACACCACCCTCAAATACATGAAGATTGGTAAACAATCTGCGTCCCAAACGATTCTTTGGCAACATGCCTCTTACAGCATTCTCCACCAATCGTGTAGGCTTCATGTCCTTCGCAAGGGTACTGCGCTGACCACCTGGATATCCAGTGTGCCTCAGAAACTCCATGTCCTGCATCTTGTTTCCTGATAGGTTCACCTTCTCTGCATTGATTACGATGATGTTATCACCACAGTCAACGTGAGGGGTAAAGTCTGGCTTGTTCTTACCACGGATTACGAACGCAATCCTGCTGGCCAAACGGCCTAAATTCTGTCCTGTTGCATCAACTACATACCATTTCTTGTTAACGGTTTGCTTGTTTGCCGATGCGGTTTTATAAGTACTCAGCGGATTCACAGTGTATTCTGCTTAATAATTTTGGGGTTGCAAAAGTACCACTTTTATTCTCCAGTTGCAAGTTGTCCACAACTTTTTTTCGCGTACTTCATTTCAGACGCATTGTTTTTATCAACAATTCGCCCTTTTACAGCCCCCTTAAAATAGCGAAACCCCTGAATTATCAAGGGTTTCACGATTTCTGATTTATTTTTCTTACCAATCGTCCTCATCAGGCTGATATGGCTCTTTCAAGGTCTTCGTTAACTCAGCAACCAATTGTTTCACCTCTCGGTCTGCTGCCAACAAGTATGGATCGGTTGCCTGAAACCCCTTCTTGAGCTTCATGTAATATTCGTGATAGGTGCGGGTAGCTTCCTTGCCTGTACCATCGGCCGCCTGTATATGTACAAAGTTGCCAAATTGATACTTGTAACGGTTGTCCTTGAAACGCAAGGTCAACTTGTATTCTAAAGTACCCACGGTCTCCTGCTTGTAATTACCATACTTAATCACCATAGGTACAGATACCAATAAGGTGATGCGGTCGGCCTTCTTGTCTTCTACCGTAAACTTCTTTAAGTTCTCTTTGCCAAATTTGGTCAACAAATGCTTGCGTGCCCTCCAATACAAAGAGTCCGCCATGCAATATTCGCAATCCTCATCTTCTATGATACCTTCATAGTAGATAATCTCACGTAGGCTATCATAAGGTGGCACAAATCGCACATAGGGTTTTCTTTCAGGCATTTTAGGACCCTTGGTCTCTTCAGCACCACCCCAGCCGCCTGCATCGCCGCCACCCCAAGCATCACCACCAGCGGATGCGGTAGTGTCGGTCTTAGCCGTGTCGGCGGGTGTCTCTGCTCCTCCTCCACCCCAATCGCCCCATTGGGCTTTGCCGGGAATCATAACCAGAAATAGTCCGGCTACGCATATTGATTTAAGTGTTTTCAATCTCTTTTGATTCATGCTTTGGTATGGCAAATTCAAAAAGTTTGCCAAAAAACGGCCGCGAATATACATTCTAACCTTATTGCCTAAAAACATCTGCCAATGGTTTACGTTCATTTTAAAGTGTTACTAATAGCTCCTAAACTGATTTTTTGAATTTTTATTGTGTTCGTGGAAATCTTCCTTTTGAAAAAATCTTCGATGCTTTCTTCCCTTTGCGCAACTTTATCTGCTCCTCTTCCGGCAATTGTACAATACTGGCGCAGGTTTCAGAACATGACCCATGATACTGCTCCGCACAAGCGCTGCATTGTATAAAAAGCAAATGGCAGCCTGTGTTTGAACAATTGACGTGGGTATCTGCCGGTTTTCCACATTGATGGCACTGTGCAAGAATTTCATCAGTCACCCGTTCGTGCAATCGTTGGTCGAAAACAAAGTTTACCCCGTGAAAACGATTGTCTAAGTCGTTTTCCTTTACCTGCTTCACGTAGTTAATGATACCACCCTCAAGGTGATACACTTCTCCAAAACCGTTGTGCTTCATCCAGGCACTGGCCTTTTCGCAGCGAATGCCTCCCGTGCAATACATCAAAATACGCTGGTTGCGCTTCTCTCCAAACTCATCGATTACCTCTTCAAGTTCTTCTTTGAAGGTATCTACATCCGGACAGCGGGCATTTTCAAAACGGCCCACCTCACTCTCATAGTGGTTGCGCATGTCTATAACCACAGTATCGGGCATGTCCATCATCTTGTTCCAACCTTCTGCATCCAGGTAGTTTCCTGTATTCGAAGGGTCAAAGGTGGGGTCCTCTATGCCGTCGGCCACAATTTTGGGACGCAGCTTCAAATCCAACTTGTAAAAAGACTTATCAGACTCTTCTATGGCGATGTTTAATCGTATCCCATTTAAAAAATCTATGCTGTATAAGGCTTGGCGAAAGGCGTCTACCTGCTCTTCCGGCACGGCAATTTGCGCATTAATACCCTCGGCTGCTACATACACCCTGCCCACCACTTCTAACGCTGTAAACATGAGGTAGAGTTTGTCGCGAAATGCCGCGGGCTCTTCAATGGGATGGTACTTGTAGAAGGAGATGGTCCGGTAAGGGCGTGGATCCGCCAGCATGCGTAACTTCAACTCCTCCCTGTTCACTCTGTTGTGCAATAACATGGAATTGGGAATGTTTGAATTAGGCTGCGAAAATACTGTTTTTTGTTGAGTTGTATGTGCGAAAGGTCACCGTGAGCATGCTATCTAAAACAAGATAGCGCGGCTACAGCCTAGTACACCAAGTCAATTTGGGTTACTTTTTTATCGGATACTGCGTTTACCCGATTCAAACGAACATTCTCTACATGCAAAGGCCACCCGGTTTCCGTTTGAATTTGGGCGTTGATGCTCTCTTTTATTTCCAAATGCTTTATCAATTCCGCATCTTCAGGAATAGGAATGCCTAAATTCTTATAAACGGTTTTTAGCGTGCTTAAAATCAGGGGCTTTGCAGCTACAGCATCGAGTTTGGTAAACTGCGAAACCTCAAACTGACTCTTGTCTGTAGCTACCTTAGAAACCTCAATTTTCGCTTGTGCAGGAAAGGCAGGCCCGCCAAATAGATTGGGAAATTCACTGGCTCCGTATCCCGGCTTGAGCCTATTGTACTCTCCCCCATGAAAGAAGTGCAGCATGGTAATCTCTTCGCAGGCTTGCAATACCATTTCATCCGAGGTGAGGTATTCTTTGAGTTGCAAGAGGCTATCATACAATCCCTCTTTACCCTTATACTGGGCTATGGCCATTTCATAGCCTTTCACCAAGTAAGCCTTGATCTCATCTACGTTTTTTATTTCTTGCAAGGCGCCCAATTCGTCGGTTCTATACTTTACCACGAAACCTTCCATCAGTTGAGCCATCAATTTTTCGGCATAATCTGCGCTGCTGTCTACTTGTATGCCGTTGTACTTGGCCTCAATAAAATAACAAGTGTCAGTAGCCCCCACGATGCTCATGTCTATATTATAGAAGGCTGTCTTTTTAGAATCTTCGCCTTCCCCCTTTTTTTCTTCAGTATGGGTGCAAGCAAAGCGGTGGTTCTCACCAATAACCCAATAAGAAACCACGGTAACTGAAGATTCTGTAATTACATTTTGTGCCCCAGCAATAGCCGGATATAGCGCCAGTGCGGCTTGGAGTGCAAGTATGCGAAGGATTTTCATAGGGATAATACGGTAGGGTCTGTGGTTATTGAGTGTATATCAGCAACTTTTGTGCCTGAGACTTGCCATTCTTGCCCATAGGCTTGGAGCATGTCTTCAAATATGACCTTAATTTCTTCTTTATGCTGCGCCATCACCAAGCGGGTTCTGAAGGGTTTGAAGTCGTGTAAGCCCCGGAAATAATGGGAATAGTGCCTGCGCATTTCAATGATACCCAATTTTTCTCCTTTCCAGTCCATGCTTTTGGTCAAATGGGTATGGCAGGTATTTAGGCGATCCGCAAAGTCGGGCATGTCTTTTTCAGTGCCTGTGCGGATAAAGTGCTTTATTTCATTAAAAATCCAAGGGTATCCAATGGCAGCGCGACCAATCATGATGCCATCTACCCCATATTTATTTTTGTACTCCACCGCTTTCTGCGGACTGTCGATGTCTCCATTGCCAAAAATGGGAATGTGCATGCGCGGATTGTTTTTTACTTCAGCTATCAGCGTCCAGTCAGCATCGCCCTTGTACAGCTGGGCGCGGGTGCGGCCGTGAATACTCAGTGCTTTCACTCCCACATCTTGCAAGCGTTCTGCCACCTCTACTATATTTTTGGATTGGTCATCCCAGCCCAGGCGCGTTTTTACGGTCACGGGCTTTGTGGTATTCCGCACCACGGCTTCGGTGAGTCTCACCATCAGATCAATGTCTTTAAGCACAGCTGCGCCGGCACCTTTGCACACCACCTTTTTTACAGGGCAACCAAAATTAATGTCTACCAAATCAGGATTGGTGGCATCCACAATGGAAGCCGCCATAGCCATTGCTTCCTCATCTCCACCGAAAATTTGAATGCCAATAGGGCGTTCGTAGTCGAAAATATCCAACTTTTGTCGGCTTTTTATCGCATCACGAATCAGACCCTCACTGCTGATAAACTCAGTGTACATAAGGTCTGCACCATGTTGTTTACACACAAAACGGAAGGGAGGATCACTCACATCTTCCATGGGTGCCAACAACAGGGGAAAATCTCCTAACTCAATGTCGCCAATTTTTACCAAATTTGCTGCAAGTTTTACTTTGCAAAATTACGACATTCTAAACACTCCGGTAGAAAACCCTTCAAGAAGCTCATTTTACACAGTTTGGGGACTGGTTTTCGTGCTTATTTTCATATTTCTGTTTCAGCTCATTTTCTATTTTCTGGCCGTATTTTCTATG
>Ga0315908_10004143_pt1 | contig 10467 bp, 5 predicted proteins | sample LakEriMetagenome_12_FD_203520 | JGI IMG/M metagenome (GOLD analysis project Ga0315908, IMG submission 203520) | Freshwater fungal communities from buoy surface, Lake Erie, Ohio, United States - Buoy 4 MA124 | ecosystem: Environmental > Aquatic > Freshwater > Lake > Lake biofilm | place: USA...
CAATTACTACTAATTTAGCCTATCTGTTCTCTACTAATGTTGTTATGTGATTCAAACCGAATTTTAATACTTTTGGTTTCTCTCCCTTTTCTCCACTCTTTTAATCCTTTACTTTATTTTCAGCTTCCTTCAATAATCTTTGTTTCTTCTCTGAATAAGTTTCGGGTTAGTATTTTGAAAGAAGTTTTAATAATCCATTGGTTTGATTTCTGTCTAAAGTCTTTTGGAATTGATTAATTTGAGGAGGAACTTTAAGTCTTCCTAATAATACTCTCTTTTGTCTTTAGATTAACACGTATTTTGGCCATTTTACAAATCTGGTCAAATCTCTTTTGGGCTGGATATCTCCTCCGATTCTGAAGTTTTTAGGTCTACTTTCAAAAAGAGGGTTTTTCTTTACTCCTTTTACAGCTGATTTCTTTGCTGTTACTTTACCTTTTGCCATTATATTAATATTTCTATATTATTTATTAAGATATTTTATATTGGATATTATCTATATTTTATATTTTTATCACTTTAAATTATCAAAATAACTTTCCTATATATTGAACATTTTTATATTTATTTTTTAATTCTGGCCAATGTACAATAAATCTAATTTTAAATATTATAATAATACTCATTAGCTAATTATAATTTGTATATTATTTTTCCAGTCAAACTTAAGGTTTAAACTCTACAAAAACTTTCTATAAATATTAATTTTAGATTTAAAAAATTATATAATTTTAACACAAAAATAACAGGTATACAGGTTCCAGGGCCATTACAAACTATAAAATAGAAATAAAGAAAAATAAAATTACTTAATAAATTAATATTTAAGTTTAATTTATAAAGACACTAAAAAATAGAATATAATGTAGTAAAAATACTGGTGAAATAGCTTTATCCTACAAATCTACTTCTAGCTATATCTATAATTTAAAACTATACATTTTCAAATTCCTTTTAAAATTTTGGAATAGAGTTATAATCAGTATTAGATTTTATCAAGTATATTTTGTTTATTTTTTTATTTTGCAATATGTCTACTTATTTTAACGTAATTATCATTTCAGCAGTATGACCACCACTTCCTAAAACTATTGCTATGTTTTTTTATTTTATTCTCAAGTTTAGATAAATCAAAAAGACTAATATAAAACCTAATAATAAATTATAAATCATTAAATATTAAATATATATCTAAATAATTATATATTAATCGTTGTTTAGTATAATACGATTTTATTAATCGGATTTAAAAGAATTTATGATTATTCAAATTATAAATAAACAGGCGGATAAATTTTATAATAAATAATTAAAATGAATTAAATAACCAATCTTAATAAAGACTTGTAAAAATATTAAAATTTCATTAACAATTTCAATAGATCTTTAAATTTATCTATCGATACGATAATATAATCTATAAATATATAATAAAGATATCAAACTAAAATAATTTCATCACTGATTTATGATTACTTAATTAAACAAAAATAAAATAACAATATTTATCTTTCAATTAATAATATTTAATAAAATAAAATATCAAATAATTTAGACAAAACTTTTTAAGGATTAAATTATATTTTTAACAATTTATAGTTTATTAGTTAAGAAAGAATTTAATAATTTGAAATAGAACTTCCCCCAAAAAAATATAGAAACAAAAAAACATTATTTTTGGATTTAGATGAAACTCTTATCCATTCAACTTATATAAATTAAAACTATGAAAATAATGGATAATTTGACAAAATAGTAAGTATTGATGGTTAAAAAATAGGAATAAAATTAAGACCATATTTGAACTTGTTTTTTTAAGAATTAATATAGCTATTCGAAATTTATATTTTTACTGCGAGCTAAATGGAATATGCTAATTTAATAGTTGATGCAATAGACCCAGATTCAATATTTATTGATGGAGTTTTACATCGTGACCATTGTTTACAAACTTAACATGGATTCTATTTGAAAGACCTAAGAATCATTTAGAATAGATAGATTTAAGATATTGTTTTAGTAGATAATAATACATCTAGCTTTGGCTCAACATACTAAAATGGAGTTATTTATTATATTATTTTATTATATATTATTATATTAATTTATTATATATAATTTTAATATATATTATTTTTTTTTTATTATTTTTTTATATCGTTTTTTATTTTAATATTTTATTTATTATTAAAGATTCCTGTTTTTGATTTTGATGGAAATTCAAGTGAAAATGATATGGAACTTCTTTATCTCAAAGATTATCTAATTCAGGCATATAGTTCCATAGACATTAGGGATTTTAATTCACTTAATTTGAATCTCTGAGATTTTTTTATGAATTATGAATAAATTAAATAGCAAGTAGAAAAATTTTAAGAATCTCTAATTTGAGATTATAATGTGATCACAATAAATTTCAATTTCAATTTCAATATTTATTTTATAAATATATTTATATCATTCTAAAATATCAATTTAAATATCTTGTCTACATTTATTGATTGTGTTAACAGCTTTTTATAAATTATACTGATTTTATTCATTGATTTTTAAATCAAGAACCAAATGCTTTAAATTGGGCATCTTTATTAAACCAAAAATAAGTTTATCAATTTGCTAGACATTAATATTGTTGAATCTAAGTAACAATTAACAAATATTGACTTTATTTAGTATAGTATTGATGATTTCTTCAGTACTTTCATTCAATAGGTTGTTCCTTAAATAATATATAAATAATGATGAATATATGATAAAAATGATAAATATAATTATTATATTTATAAAATAATAATGAATATAGTAATTTTAATTATAAAGGTAATGATATATATATATTACCTCAAATCAATTTCAAAGGCAAACAATGTTTTGTTCTAGATCTTGGCAATAGCCTTAGCAATTTCAAAGCCTCCAGGCCAAATATATTTATTTAATCCTCCACCAGTCGCAATTTATTTGTTATTCAAGTCCAATTTTATTATATTATACTATTTGCTATTAATTAAATTAATATCCTTTATTTGATTCACCAATAATATATCAGGTTGATTTACTTTGTTATAATCTTGAATACTACTTTAATAATTGTCCAATAATTATTAATAATCAAATATTTTCTATTATTGCCAATTCTAAAATTTATTTACTATATTTTCCATATTTTTATGAGCCATTTTTACTTAAATAGAGTGGAAATATGTTTTGAATTCCATACTGCTTATTTACTTATTAAATTTATAATATAAAGCTTCCATATCATTAAAAACATTGCAGCATTTATCAAAATTAACATCTCTTTACTATAAATCATTTTCAATTTGGTTTAATTCCTTGATATTTTAATCGTTGATTAAAAATTAACAATATATACTATTTTGTAAAATTGTTTATTATTATAAATGGTCATGACTTATTTTCATATTGAGATCTTCGTCAATTGAGAAATTCAACTATAAATAATTTTAGTTATTAAATGAATAACTGATTTAAAACTCGTTAATAAGTTCATTTTAATAATCAATTTAAATAAAAACCTATGAATGAAGAGGATCTAACTAAATTTGAAATTAATTCTATATTGGTAAATTGACATTTTGCTAAATCAACTAAATAGTTTACCTACTTTAAAAGTCATTAAATCCTTAAAAAGAAATATGAATAAAAATAGGAGAAATAAGTTATCTTTAGACAAAAAATTGAGTAAAATTCTTAGAAAGATTGATTTGCACAGATGCTCCTAGTGATAAAGTTTCAGTTGAATGAAAAGATTTATGAATTAATTCATTATTTTAAACTAAATTGCTGATTACTTCATTTAATATTGGGATTCTGGCGCCTCCTCCAATTATTTCTATTTTATCCAACTTTATTTGGATTTGGTTAACTATACATAATTATTCAAAGAGAAATTCGCTGTACTTTTCAGTTATTAAAGAAATGCAGTCTTGATATTAAGATCTTGTTAATATGAAAAACAGATCTTAATCTTACAAAATATTTTCAATGTTAATTTGGCATTCGTTATTTGCTGATAATACTTTCCTTGTTTTTTCAATTACTTCATATAGTTTGCATATGATTTTAGTATTATTTAAATAATTGTTAATCTTTTCTTAATTTAGATCTTCTAATTTACTTAAAAGAAACTTCATGAATTGCTTATCCAGATCTTATATTCCTAGTTTTTTTGATTTATTGTGTTAAATTGTAGTTTGACAAATTTTATTATTAAACACAAATTGAATTACAGAAATTGTAGTATAAATATAGCCTAAATCTATGAACATAACATTTTAAATTTGCATTTACTATTAATCATTTTGATTTTATTATTATTATTGATCTTATTATAATAATTATATTTTCTACTTAATGAATTTTTCAAAATAAATTTAAGCTAGTGCTTTTTAATCAGAAATAATAGAATAAAAATTGTTTTTATTGATAGTTTGTAATGCCAAAATATAAGTTTACTTTTAAACATAATTTAAGTAACTAGGAATTAAAAATATAAGAATATTTTAATTGCTGGATTATGATTATTAAATGTAATTTTAAATTGTTTTATAAATCTAAGTCAAATACATAATGTAAATTTAGAATTTCGAATAATTTTCTCCTCTTAAATTAATGAGTTACTATTATTACTATTATTATTAATATTATTTATCTTATTATTAAATGGAAATTTAATTTCCAAAATAGACCCATAAATCAAATAAGTTTTGATGCTGATTAAGTTGAAGTAAAAAAGGACTTAAAATGATATTTTCGACCATGGATTTCTTTATAAGATTTTCCTAAAAGAATATTCTAACTCCTGATTCCTAGAACCCCATTATTGATCTGACTTCTCTTTCTCCATTGAAAATCTATAATGATTCTTTATTCTTACTTACGATTATTTTGAATGATCCTATATCCACTCCCAATACGTTGTTGACTTAGCTAAACATATCAAAAGAATATTCTTTTTTATTCTTAATTATTTATATATATTAAATATATTATTTTTAATGTTATTATTAGAAATGTTATTCTTTTCAGCATTTGTATAATATTCTATTTATTATCTATTATTTTAATTTGAATTTAATTTTAAACGTATATAAAATGATTTATCAAGACCAAATATTTTAGTCAAGCGAAAAATAATAAAATAATGAAAAGAAAAAAGAAAATGTATTTTCTAAACATGAATTTTTTTAAAATGTAAACAATAGTCCTTTTAGTTTGAATAAATAAAGTTCACATCTTCTTAAAAACTATTTAAATTTTGAAAGCGATAAAAAAGAATTAAATGAAACTCAAATAGATTACGAAAAAATTTAGCAACTTAAAGACTACACAATTTATATTAACAAATAAATAAATGATATTTATTTAGATAAAAATGTTTAAGTTTGTGATTTTTTAAGTAATGATCCTGAAAATATACTGAATAATATTTTAGTTTACGAAGAACTTTTAAAAGTTATTCATAAATAATAGTTAAAATTATAAAAGAATAACGAAGATTTAATTTTAAATCATAATTAAAAAGATAAAATTGAAAAAAAAAATAGTTAATTGGAAAATGAATTAAAAGATCTTTAAAAATAACTAGAGTCATAGAGATTTATTAATGAATAATATAAAGAATAAAGTTCAAAGAATTATAAAAATATTAAAGATGAATTTGATTTGATAAGTAAAAAATTCAAAGAAAAAGAGTATTAATTCAAACAATTAAAAATAGAAAAATTAAAATAAGAAATAGATTTTTAAAAATAATTAGAACATTACAAATAAATTAAAGAATCATATAAAGATTAATTAAATCATGTATAATTTATAAAAAACATACCTGATGATTAGCAAAACGAATTGAAATAATTTGATAATAATTGGTAAAAAATAGTTAAAAATATTTTTAATAATGTAATTTAAAAGTTAATGTATGAAAATGATTTTTTAAAAAATCAATTTATTATTGTTTAAGATAACTTAATAAAAATATCCTAAATTCAATAAAATATTTTAGAAGTAAAGCTTGATTTAACAGATAAATAAACATAATAAAAATTAAATTTAAACGAAAACTCTAAATTTATGAAATTTAAAGAAAATCAAAATTATTTAAAGGAATAAAATTTAAACAAAATTAATTTGCCATTAAACTAAGTAATTAAATAAATAATAATATTATAAATATAAATATGTAAATAATACTATAAGAGTGAAATAATTATAAGAAACATAAATGATATTAGTTTTAAATCATTTGAAAGCAATCAATTATTTTATGATGAAATAAACAATATTCTATAAAACTCAATGGAATCTTTATTTACCAATGATTTAATTTCTTAACTAGAATAGACTTTAAGTAAATAACAATGATAATAAATTTAGCAAGAGATAGTATTACATAAGACACAACTAATTAATTACTGCTTTAATAATAAATTGATGTTTTAAATAAAGAAATATAATAGAATTATAGTCTTTTACAATTAAATACAGAAAATAAATCTAAAATTATAAAATCTTAAAATGAATAAATAAAAAAATGGAATTAAACATTATTAAATAATGATTAAATAGATGAATAAATTGAGGAAAATTAAAAAACGCTTGAAGAAACAAAAAAAATAATAGAATAAAACCAAAAACTAATTGATGAATTAGTAGATTGAAATATAATTATTTACTTTATATAATTATATTTATGATAATTTTAAATAAAATTTGTATAATATTAATTTATTCTAAGATAATGATATAAATAATACTATAAATTAAATAAATATCAATTTAAATGAGTAAAATAATTATTCCTAGCTCTCTGATTGATTAGAGAGTGTAAATGAAGAGTAGTCTCATTAATAATCTGGTTATAAATAGCATCGGCTATTTCCAAAGTGACTTGAGCTTCCTCATCATGATATTATAACCACAAAAACTCAGTCTCAAATACCTTATATAATAGCAATAATAATATTTATTTTAATTTTAATAATAATTATAATAACTATTAGAATATGGCAATTTAAAATTGCTATTTTATTATCATAAATATATATAATTATTTTAATATAATTCTATCATTTAGTTATTCAATTTTATATTAAATTAATAAATAATAATTGAATTATATATTATTTATATAATTTGATATCGAATTAAACAATAAATTTATATAATTATATTGAATATATAAAAATAATAGAATAAAAAAAGTAAAATTAGGAAGATATAATATGATATAGTATATACCTCAATAGCTAACATCCTATTCATTCGATCATCTCTTATTTAATTGAGATACAACTAATCAAGATAAGAATTATTTGTATCTTCTTCCTTATCGTGAATGAATCCACATAAATTGGCAGCATTCTCTAATACCTTCTACTAACAGATAGCTAATATTTCTATGTACTTAGATCTATTATCATTCTTCCTGTTCTCTCCTCTCACTTCCCAGCTATACACTTTGCCCTTCTCCCCACCTTTTCTTTCATTCTCCAATTCTTCATTCAGACTATCAAAAACCATCTATATATTATATCATCATTATTATATTATTATATCATTATTATTATATTCTATTATTTTATCTTATTACTTGGTTGTGAATCATTTAAATATATTATGCCTTCATATTTTTCTCATTCTAATTAAACAAAACTTCCTTAAATGTATTCTATTTAATTACAGGAATTCTTTCATACTATTTCAAATTCTCAATTTCTTCATATAACTCTAACTATTCTTTAGTCTAATGGATCTACAACTTTTCCAAAAAATTACTATTAATATTAAAATTGTCCAATAAATCATACTTCAACTATAACTTTAATTATTTAAGTTTAGAAAATTCATCCATTCCTGCTACTTATTTGAATGCTTCTTCAATATCATTTAAATTATGTTTTAAAATGTATTCTGTTAGTTTAAAGATATATTCTCGACTGTTTTCGTAACTGCATTAGATCGAGTATTCTTTAAATTTTTCTTTATTCTTTTATTGTATAGATATAGATAATGTTTTATCTTCTTTTATTATTTCTTTTTCTTTAATAGGCGTTATTGTAGCTGAAACTTCATATTGGTTTTCCTAAATTAATATATTTGATAATTATGATTAATTACTACCACTACTATTACTATTATTATTTATTATTATAGTATTATTATTATCGTTATTATTATTGTTATTATTGTTTTAATTATTATTTTCATTATTATTATTATTATTTTTGTTATTATTATTGTGATTAATATAATTATTTTCATTATTATTTAATTAAGACTTAGGTTAATCAATAAAAATATGATGATCATATTTCATCTATTTCTCTATTTTATTATCAATCATATTAAAATTTTGCTTAATATCATTTTATATCTGCTTTTAATTATGAAAATTGAAAAAATCACAGTCTAATTCTGTGATTAAATTTTAAAGAACACTTTCAACAACATTATCAACCTATTCCTAACTATAAAATATCTAACTTTATTTCAAAGATTAACTTAAACTAAGATTCTAAATATGATTAATCGAATATTAAGTGCAATTGGCATTAAATTTGTTTAATAATAATAAATCCCTCTATGTTCTTTAAAAAGTGTCCATTATTATTTACCATCCATTTTGAATATGCCATTTTGATTATTGAATTTGAATTTGTTCTGCTTCCACCCATTTTTCGATCTCTATTTTCTTGTTTTCATAAGTTTTTGGACTTACTCTATTTTGTGTCAACATTCTATCAATTATTTCTAATTCTGTTGTTTTTCTTTTTTCTAATGCAGATTCACGTTCATATATTATTTTTTGCATTGGATTTTATTAAATCATCAAATTATCTTTAATGGTTTTTTCTGTATCTAATATTAATTATTATAGTGCTGAATTATTTTCTTTCTCTAATTCTTGATATATTTTATCTTTTTTTTATTTAAGTTATCTTTAATATTCTTCATTTTTAAATATCTGAAGTTTATTTTCATATTATTTATTTTATAATATTTCTGTATTTTTATATTCTTTTTAATATTATTAATATTTTTAAATATTATTTTTTTATTATTAAATTATTTATATTGTTTTTCAATTATTTTATTATTATATATCTTAATTTATTTCATCTTAAAATTTTAAATTTTGTTTATTTTATTTATTTATATTAATTTAATTTCAATTTTAAGATTCTAAATTTTTTACAATCAAATTAATTTTTTTATCTAAAATAGAATTATTATTTTATTATTTTTATAAAACTTTTATCTCTTTAAAGGATTCTTTTTTTTCATTTTTTTATTCATTTTAAATTTAATTTTATATTTTTTATTAAACCTTAGATGTATTATTTTATTAGTCAAAATTTTTATTAACAACACTATTATTATTACTGTTAATATTATTATTATTATTATTTGCAGATATATTTAGTTATATTAATTAATTATGCTATTCTTCAATAGAATCAACATCTATCGACAATCCTTTTTTCCTGTTTTTTTCATTAAATACATTACTAAGATTATTAAAAGTACCAATATTTCCACTATTTTTCAAAGAAAATTAGTATGTATTATCATTTAACTAATCTTCCTAGCAAGAGCTTTATTATTTTTTCTCAATTGATAAATTTTATTTATTTTAAAATTAAATATCTTTTAATATCTAAATCATTTAATCCCATTTTTATTCTTGCATTATTTTTATTTATTAAATTTCTTCGTTTTACTTTTAATAAAAATCTTAAACTAATTTTATTTAATTTTTTTATTCTTTATTTTAAATATTTAATTAAATATTTTAATTGCTTAATATTTAATTACCATCATTAATATTCCTATTAATTTTATTATTTAAATGTTGATTACTATAATTTCGTTTTAATTTTTAGTTAGCTAAAAACTTTTTTTTAAATATCCAATTTCTCCATACTTTTTAAATTAATAATGCAGCTTACTCTATCATCATAAATATTTATTCATTTTGTTTTTATTATAATTTAGATTATATGTGTTTTTATATTTATTATTCTGATAATTTATTATTTGATTTTTTTTTTACTAATTTATTTTTGTTTTACTGATTTTTTATTTATATTAACTTATTTTTTAATTTGCATTAATTATTTTAAGACTAATTTTAGCTTGAATTATTTCTTCTATTTTTTTTCTTTTTTATTATTAATAAATTATTTATTTATTAATATTATTCAAATTTTTATTATTTTATCTTATTTTCATTTTCTTAATTTACTTTTTTTATTATCTAATTGTTTGGACTATTTAATTTTGATGATTTATTATTATATTTATTATTATTTTCATTTAATTATTCTACTATTTATTTTGGTTTTTAATTATAAATCTTTTTTTTGTTATTTTATCTTATTTATATGTTTTAAATTGAATTAAGTTGTTTTTTTATTAATTATTATGTTTCTTGAATTTTTATTT
>Ga0315908_10004147_pt1 | contig 10463 bp, 2 predicted proteins | sample LakEriMetagenome_12_FD_203520 | JGI IMG/M metagenome (GOLD analysis project Ga0315908, IMG submission 203520) | Freshwater fungal communities from buoy surface, Lake Erie, Ohio, United States - Buoy 4 MA124 | ecosystem: Environmental > Aquatic > Freshwater > Lake > Lake biofilm | place: USA...
TCAATAGGCTATTAAAAATTAAAACTTTATTTTTCATCTGGAATTAATTCTTGTTCTTCTTCTTCTTCATCTTTAAATTATTAATCAATTAAAGAGGATAAATTTGTCTTATGAATTATATTTAATTGTTAATTTATATTTTCTATACTTTAACTATCTTATTCATTATTTTATTTAAGTTAATTTTCTATTTACTAGTTTTCTTAATTATTTTATTATAATAAAATCTATTTTTACTCTAATTCTTATTATTATTATAAAAGTTACTAATAATTTAATGTTTACTATTTTTAATATTCCTATTATAAATCCATCTTTTAATTTTATATATAATTTATCTCTTCATTTTACAATTCTTATGATTTAATTTAATTATCTTAAAGTTTATTATCTTACTAATTTTAATTTTATATTTTTAATTAATCTTACTACTAAATATCTTAAACATTTTGTTCATTTTATAGATTTTAATCATTATATTCTTGATATTATTAAGGAATTTCTTAACTATTATATTGATTATAATCATCATATTTATAACTAAAAGGTTCAAATGCTTATTCTCCTAATTAAATATTATTTCTTTCATTTTAATATTTAAGTTTTGTTTTCACAAATAATTGCCAATTTTTATCTAATTAATTTTATAAATATTATTTAATTACGATCATTTAATCGAACTGCTATAATGTCTATCTTATAACAGTTTTATAAATAGTTCGACATTTTCAATACGTGTCCAAAATAATTTTTAGTTTATGTATATTAATTTCTATTTTATTATATTAATATTTTACAAACAATCTTAAGAAAAAGCTAAATTATAAAATTTTATCAATTAATCGCAAATATCAAATTAATCTAACATCTTATATTATTATTTTAGAATATTATTTTTATATAATTTAATAGAATATAGAATTTACATATATTAAGACTTAATCACTTCCTCTAGTAATAACCATTTAAATTAATTTATCTACTAAAGAATGAAGAATATTATTGTTTTCAAAATAATAAAAATTATCAAATATAATCTAAAATATTTCGTTGTTTAATATAGCTTAATTGATAATTTCAGTATTCAATCTAATTAATATTGTTATGATTTCAATAAAATAACATCTTGATTTTCCACAATTATATTTTTTATGATTTTGATCATCTTTCTATATTTATAAAAACATTTTAAAATTCTACATATTTTGAGCAATACTTTCTAATAAATACTACTCATCAAACTTTTTATTGCTAAAATAAGCAATTTGTTCTTCTTGAGATTAAAAATTAGGAGGTAGAACACTAATAATGATTTATTTAATAATGCTTAAAACAAAGTGATTATTAAACTATATTTTATTTAAGCTATTTATTAAATTTTCTACAACTTCCTTGCTAAAAATTATAGCCATCATTTATTTGCCATCCCATAATTATTGGTTATTTATCACCATTTGATTTATTATTTCTGTACTATTTTCAATAAATTGAACATCTTCATTTGATATTATTAATTCCATTAATTTCTTTATAATCTTAGTTTTTGTCACTGAAAATTAATCGATTTCTGATTAATAAATATGAGATTCTACTAATAATATTTTTTATAAAATAAAGCAGATTGATGAATTATCAATTTGTCTTAATAATCCTACCAAGTATTATTCATTATTATATAGAAAATCTATCATCTTTATTTAAGTTTATTTTTATAATAATAGTATTTTAATATTATTTTTTTTAAATTAAATATAATAAATACTGTATTAATAATAATAATATTAAAATATCAATAAAAATAACAGATAATAAATAATAATATTAAAAATAATAAATTAATATTAAATACTTGTGAGGGATAATTTTTGATAAGATTTTCAGCTAATTTTCTGAAATATCCAGCTAATGTAAAATTGACTTAAGCTTTAGGAATAACAAATGCAAAAAGTAAATCTAGTAAAGAATCATGAGTTCTTGTTTATAAATTTTAGTTGTTTTAAGAATTATTATTTGTTTCATCAGCTACTTCATAATTTTCTTCATTTTAATTCTGACTCACTTATTAAATATAATCTTAGATTATCTATTCAAGAATTTCGTTTACACCTTCTATTGCGAATGCTTAACTACATATGAATGGGTATTTATAAGCCTTTTTATGATTATTTGGATCTTCGCATTCAATTGTTATATAATTTATTAATTACTTTAAACTCTCTCTTTTGCATAAACTATCATATTATTTTATTATATATCATTATTATTAAAATTTTAATTATTTTTTTAAATATTAAATATTAATTACTGTTAAATGAGTTTAATATTTTGTAACCTTAAATCATGTAGGAAAGATTCTTAATCAAGTAGTTCTTCAATAGTTAATCCTGGCTTATTGAAGATATGATCAGAAATCATTATTGTAGTTGGTATTAAGTCATCTCCATAATACATTTTTAATTAATATTTTATATAATCATATTATCAATTAAACTAAATAATAATATCAGGAATTATAGATGATTAATAATATATTATTATATAAAAATATAATCAAATAATATTATAAACTATAAACCTATTTCTTTCATATTAATCTTATATTATTCTGACATTGATCATCCCTTATTCTTTTAAACTTTAACTCAAAAATTGGCATTAATCTGTATCGACTTCCATAAATACAAATCCTTAACTTTTAACTATCTTTTTACTTTTTTGTATAATTTAATTAATAACTTGCAATCCATCTGGTCCTCCATCTAAAGCTTATTTATCTTCGTAAAAAATGACTTATTTCTACAATGATTTGAGTTTTTCTGATTATATATAAGGAGGATTGCTAACAATAAAATCAAATTTTTAATCCTCTTAGATTTAGTTAACGTTCAATTTATAAATACTTAATAATTATTTTTTATCATCTAATATTCTATCTCTGTTTTTTGTTGATAATTCTACACATTTTTCTTTAATATCTATTCCGATACCTTGCATTGTACAAGATTTATTTTTTATTTTAATGTTTTTATGTAAAAGTGAAATGCTAATACAACCACTTCCTAAGCCAACTTCTAAAAAAGAAATATTTTATTTATTGTAATTCTCTATTTCCTTAAATATTAAATCTATAGCATATTCTGTTTCATATCTAGGAATTAAAACTGGTTTTTCTATTATGTAATTATTGCCGTAAAATTTCCATTCTCCATATATATATTATAAAGGTTCGTGTCTTTTTCTTCTCATTATTAGTTTTTCCATTTATTTTTAAATAAATAAAGATTTTATAATCATGTTTTTTACAAAAATACTTTTTTGTTCATTTATTTTTCATAATTTTAACTTTTCTAGAATTATTTATAAAGAATTTTGAGGTTCGGGAACTTTTAATTTTTTAAGTTAATTATATTAAAATTTAAGATAATGTTTTATATTCATATTAAAGTATTAATTAACTAAATATAATAATTATGATAATTATATTACTATTTTTTAAATAAATACAAAATTATGGAGAATAGATTAAAATATGTAACAAGAACTTAAATTAATAATTAATACTATAAAAAACTATTAAAAATAATTGATTTATTATTCTAACACAAGAAATACATATAATATTTTTAAGATTTTGATGGAAATTTTAATAATAAAATAAGATAAGAAATAAAATTGTAAGAAATAGCTTAATATTTATAATGAGATTATTATTAGTATTTAGAAGATATTTTCAATGATATTTATTCATTTTTTGAAATAATAAAAGAAAAATTTTCTGTTTCTGATAAATAATATAGAATAACAACGAAGTTACAATTATATTATTTGCAATTAGTATGAGAAGAATTTAGTGAAAATGAAATAATATTAAAAGAATTTGATTCATTAATAGAATTTATGTAAAATGAATTAATATTTCATAAAAATATTGAAGATGCTGTAGAAGAACATGAACAAAAATTTAAGCTTAAAATAGAAATATCAACTCAAATAAATAATATTATTACTAACAAAAATTAGTTAAAATAATTGGTTAAAATTATTTAAGATAAAGAATATTTTGTGTTGGATTTGATTAATAATTCATTTGTGCTTGATTTTACTGAAATTTCATTATCGGAGATGGAATACTTACAATAAGTAATTTATAGTATTTAAATCTAGTTAGATGATTAATAATAATGAAAATTAATATTATCTAAAATTATAAACTCATTGTTTCAGTTCTAAGCTTTTTTTTTAAGAAAATTTTTTTATGTCTTTTTTTATATTCTAATTATTAATGTCTTGGTTTTTGTTTGATTTTTTAAATTCATTATAACATTCTTCGTAATAAATATCATTTGAATCATTAGATTTTTATTGTTGAGATTTTTAATTCAAAGATATATTTGCACTCTAATTTTAATAAATTTTTATTTACTTAACTATTTTCACAAGATTTATTATTCTAAAAACTTTACCTTATTGATTAATCAGTTTCTGCATCTTCTTCATCAGGAATTTCTTCAACTTTTTCGATACAATATTTACTTTTAATTAATTAAATATTATATAAATTATATATTATTTCTATAATTTTACTTTGTTTCCTATTAGATTTCTTTCTTTTTTGGCTTATTCATAACTTCTTAAATATAGATTTATTCAATGTCTATTCCTTTTTCCATTATAGCTGATAATAATTTCATAAGTTTTTTTTCTCTTTCTTTCTACTTTTCTATTTTTAAGTTTAATAATTCTATTTCTTTCTCATATTCTAAATTATTTTCATTAAATTTATCCTCTTTTTTAATTAATTATTTATTTTTTAATTAGATTTAAAACCATTTATCCTATTCTTTTATTTTCTAATTTAAGGAATCTATTAATTATTTATTACTAACTTCTATTTGTTTTATTTATTATTCTTTTACTTCTAATTCTTATTATAAGTTTTTAATACTTTCTTTTAATTATTAATTTTCCTGTAAATTATTTTATTAAATTAGGTCAATTTATTTTTCTAATTTATCAATCTATTATTTATTATTGTCTATTATTTCTAAATAACTTAAATTCAACTTAAATATTTATGAATTTTCTTAAGATAAAATTTAATTTTATTATTAATTCGTTATTAATTATTATTGAATATTTTAAACTTATTAATCTTAAATATTTTTTTCTTATTAGCTTTAAGACTGTAGATTAGTAAAGATTTATTAATAAAATTATTGATAATTTTAAAATATATTATTAATTTTTTCATTTAACTTTCTGGATTATTTATCAATTTCTTTTATTTGTGTTAATTCCTAAATATTTTTAAGTTAAATTTAATTAAACCCTTAAAAATCTAATTGCTAATAGTTAACAGATATTATATTTTAATTTATATTTTTAAGCCCTTTTATCAAATGTTTATAACCTCTTTATTTTAATTTACTACTATTATTGCTACTATTTATATTAATATTTATATTTTCAGAAGTATCTACCATATTTATTATGCTTTTATTTATTTTTTCAATCGGTTTATTACATATATTCCCACTTTCAATAATATTGTATTGTAAGTTTTTAACTGAATTTTAATTTTAAAATAATAAATCTTTAATAAATTTTTAATTTAATATCATCTTTTAGATTTAATCCTACTAATCTGTCTAAATATTCGTATTTTTTTCAGATTTTTTTAAAGTAGTAGATTTACTATTTTAATTTTTAATTATATTTTTTTAAATTTTTTAACTCTATTTAACTATATAGTTAAGATTCAATACTGGTTTTTAACTATATATTTTATTAATATTTTTTTTTTAAGAATTTTCTTAATGTTTAATATCTAATTATTTTTTAATACTTTTATTTGTTGAATTATTTATATTTTAAATAAATTTTTTTTGATTATTTAATGAAAAAATTTGATTTTATTCATTAGTTTTTCTTTAAATATTTGAGTTATTTTAAATAAATTTATTATTATTAAGACTCATATTATTAGAATTGTTAAAATTGTCCATTATGATTAAAGATTTTTGGTTATCAAATAATTTATTGATATTATCAATGTTAATTTAATATGACATTTTTTGATCATTTATTAAATTAATAGATCTTTCTTATTTTTGAAATTATTAATCTATATTAGTGGATGGCTGTCTAGTATAAGATTTACAAATATTATATTTGTTATTATAATTAATATTACTACTACTGCTTATGTTATTATTATTTTTATTATTATCAAGGTTATTATTTATTTTTAATTATTTTGATGAATAGTTTATTTGACTTTGACTTGAACCTTAAGACGTATCATTTATTCCCAATTTGTTAATTATTGGGCTTTGTTTCTAATCAATAAAGTTGTTTAGTTTTAAGTTATTTATTTTATTAAAGTTTATAATTTAATTAAGTTCCTTTAATTTCTGGTTCATTTTTTAATATTATTTATTTAAATATATATAAGATATAAGATCTAATCAATATTTTATAACAATTGTTAATTAACATTTATATTAATTAAATTATTATATTATTATCTGATTATAATATATTATTTTTCAAAAAAATTATTCGAATTTGGTTAAGAAAAATATTTTAAAAAAATTATTAACTAATTTTTAAAAATTATTTTCATATTAATAAGTTTTAATATTTTTTAGTAATTAAATAATATTTAGTTAACATATTAATTCGTTGAAATTCATATTAATTATTTTAAATTTTTTATTTATTAAATTTAATATATATAATATTAAACATATTTATCTAAAAATTTTAAATTTTATTATCAAATAATAATTTTTTATAAGAAATTTTTATTTTTCATGAATAGAAAAATTTAATATTTTTTTTAATTTTATAATATTTATATTATATTAATAAAAATATTTATAATTATGGATTAAAAAGTAAATTACATGTTAAATAAAATAGGAAGTAAGAAAGTTTATTTTAACTTTATATTTTTATTCAAAACTTTTTATTTGAATTACTAAAGTTGTTGAATAAAATTAAGTATAAAATTAGGAAAAAAGCTTTTAGAACCTTCTTTTACATGAAATCTTAAGAATAGTTAATGTTTAGTAAATGAAAAAGTTAATATAAAAACAAGCATTAGATTAAATATGAATAATTTGTATATGAATAAATAGGTATTTTAAATTTAACTGTAATTAGTGCTAAATAAATATTTATAAATAAAATTATGATTAATCTTAAACTCTTTTAGGATAAGTAATTTTTGATATTTCAGATTATTTAAATTAGAATTAAGACAATTGTATTTATAAAATAATATATATTTTATTTTATATACAATATATAATTACTTATTTTAATAAATAGTTTTTGATTTAGATTAAAAATTAATTTCATAATTAGTTGATAGCTCTAGTATATAAATGAGAATTTAAATTGAACAAATCAATTAAAATACTAAAATAAATAGATCTCTTTCACCATAATTAACTTAATAGTAATTATAATAATAATAATAACAATAATAATTAGTCAACAATTATTTATAATAAAATAAAAATAAAAATGAAAATATTAATTTAACTAATTAAAATTATACAAATTAAAAAAATTTAAATAATAATATAAATAAAAACGATTTATCTCAAGATAATATATAAATAGATAATTTTAAAGTCGATTAACTTAATTAAATTAAATCTTAAAATTAAATTGAAATAAATAAAGTAAATATATAGATAATTATATATAAAAGAACAAATAAAATAATTCCTAAATAATTTAATTATTTTAATAATAAAATGATCATGAATAAACAAGCTATTAATGACAATAAATAGAATCAATAAAATAAAAATAATAATAATTAATATAAGAATAATAAAGCAACATCGGCATTTAATGTCCATCCTGTATTAAATATAAATAAAAATTATAAAAGTGTTTAGAATTAAACAAAGAATATTAATAAAATGAGCTAATTTTATCAAAATAATAAAATTAATTGACTTAATAAGTTCAAATTTTACTTCAATAAATAAACTAAATATAAAAATAGTCACAAATACATGTAACTTAATAAGATAAAGAAATAAAAAGTACGGAACTTAAAGAGGAAATAAAAAAATATCAATAGCTATTATTTATTCAAAAAGATAATAAGGATTACTAAATGAAAATTGAATAAAGATTATTAAATCTTGAATAATAATAATTAATGAAATAAAATGAATCTGTAAACTAAAAAGAAAATTAAACAAAAATTAACAAATAAACACAAACATACGATGATAAATTATAATTATTTAATCTAGAATAGCAAAATGAACTAATTCATAGTGAATTGAAATCTTAATTAAAATTAAATGAATAAATAAGAAATTAAGTTATTGAACTATAATAAAAAGAAGTTTAATTTGTTGTTTAATTTGACCAATAAGAAATGCAATTAAATGATTTATAAGAACAAATTTAAAAATTAAAGGAAGAAAATTACAAACTAAATTAATCAATTTATGAATATTAAAGTATAAACTATTTATTTATATCTTTTATATATTTTAAGGATAATTAGAGGATCAGGAAAATAAAAATAAAATGCTTAATTTTGATATTCAAAATAAAAATAAATTAGTAAATATAGATATTGAAAATAAATAGAAATTATAATTAAATTAATATGAATAAAAAATAAGATAGTTGTAATAAGAAAATGAAATTTCAATTAGAAAGATCAAAGAAAAAGAAAATGAAATTAAAAATTTACAAATAGATTTAAATGATCAAGTTAATATAATTTGAGACTATAAAGTAAAAGAAGATATTTTAAATAAATAAAACAAATAAATGGATAATTTAATTAATTAATAACAAAATTAATTGAATGATTACTAAAAAAAAATAGTAGAATAATAATAAGAAATATTTTAGCTTTAAGAATAAATTTAACAGTTATTTCAAGAATAAAAATAGCATGAAGCATTATTTGTTTCTGAGGTTATCAGTTTAAGTGAAAATAATATTTAGGAATAAATATTAACTATAGAGAAAAATAACAGTGATAATAAACTAAAAAAAGATTATGATTAATTATTACAAGATTATTCAGAAATATAAAATGAATATGAGGAAGTGATGGTAAAATATTATTTATTACAAATTAGGAAGAGTACAAAAAATAAACTAAATTATTAAATAAGCAAAGCTAAGAAATAAATCATCTAAAAAAAATAAACGAAAAAGATTAATAAAGTATATTAGAATTAAAATAATAAATTGATTAATATTTAATTTAAATTACTATTTTTTAATAAGAAATAAATTAGCTTTAATAAAATAACAAGCCTATTTAGAAAGATAAATTGTTTAAAGATTCATTTTTTACTGAATAAAATACTTATAATAACAGTAATTAAATATGAAACCATGATAATAGTGAAATATTTATTATGAATTTAAATAAATAATTACAATAAGAAAATTTAGAATTACAATAATAAAATGATAAATTATTATTTGAAATAAAATAAATATAAAAACAAAATTGTGATTTTTAAATTTAGCTATAATAATTATAATAATAGAATAAAGATTCAAATAGATAGAGTTATAATTAAAATTTTAAATTAACTCCTCTTTAAAAAGAATTAAATTTTGATTTAATATCAGAATAAATGCTATAAGATTTTGATTAATTTTTAAAAGAAGATAAATAATAAACATAATAAACAGATCAAAATAAAACTGACTAATTAATAAAAGATTTAAATGATTAATGTTTTAAATGGTAATAAAAAGTAGCTGATATTATGAATGTTATATTAGAATCTGGATAATCAGATCTTATAGAAAAAGTGGAAACTTTTCTAGTTAATTGATAAAGATATTATTATTTTTTATAATAAATCATTGAAATTATATTTTTTATATTTTTTTTTTATTTCAGAAAGTAAAATCATTTAATATATATGTAAATATTATCATGCAGACTTTATTTCAGGTTGTTTAGAGAAAATAATATAGAGTTGATTATAAAAATAGGAAATTAAATGGCATGTCGAAATGATTAATCATATTATGATTGTAAGAAAATAAATACAGTGGATTAAAAGATGGATTAAAAAAATGGGAGAAATTAAATTGTATTGTGAAGTTTTTATATCAAATTTAAGATAAAAGCATAGCAAAGGTTAAATAACTTTTTAAAATAGAAAATTTTAACATTGAAAATACATAAATAATAAATTAATTAGAGAAATTAAATTAATGAAGTATTAATTTGATGATAAAACAATAAAAATAAATTTTAAAATTATATGCAATTGAGATTTCTGCTTTAAAATAAAAATTATAAAAGTAAATGGGTTGTTATAACAATAGCATAAAAAGACATTAAAGAGGGGAATATGAATGGATATATTATGAATGATTGAAGAACTTATACTTGGTTAACTGGAGCAAAATATGATAATTAGTTTAAGGAAGATTTAAAGCAC
>Ga0315908_10004148_pt1 | contig 10459 bp, 13 predicted proteins | sample LakEriMetagenome_12_FD_203520 | JGI IMG/M metagenome (GOLD analysis project Ga0315908, IMG submission 203520) | Freshwater fungal communities from buoy surface, Lake Erie, Ohio, United States - Buoy 4 MA124 | ecosystem: Environmental > Aquatic > Freshwater > Lake > Lake biofilm | place: USA...
ACCCCGCCGCCGCCTCGGCCGCCACCGCCGCGGCCGCCCTCTTCGACAACGTGGCCCGCCCGGCCGCCGCCGCCGCGGGCAAGGCCGTCAGCAGCCTGACCAGCGGCAGCAAGGCCGCCGCCCCGGGGCGGGGGGGGGCCCCCCCCCCCCCAGCTGCTGCTGCTTGTCGTGGCGCTGCTTGGGCGATGCCTGGACTCCTGGTGCCGACATGGGGGCTCCTCATAGCGGGTGTGTGCCCTCCACCACTGCAGGGACCGCGGCATCGGCATGACCCACGACGACTTGATCAAGAACCTGGGCACCATCGCCAAGAGCGGCACGTCAGGTGGGCGGCGCGCATCAGCCTCTGCCCTGGCTTCTCGACCCGTGTGGGCCGTGCTGCTGCGGCGGGTCACTGCCTGGTGTCAGGCAGCGGCAACATCGCCAGACTGAGGCGCATGCGGCATGCGTCCATTGTGCTGCAGCCTTCCTGGAGCAGATGCAGAAGGGCGGGGACATCAACCTCATCGGCCAGTTTGGAGTGGGCTTCTACAGGTGGGACGCACCCTGCAGCGTGCCGCGCAGTGCAGCACCAAGTCGCAGCACAGCCATCGGCATGCAAGCCAGCGTGATTGACAGCACAGAGCAGCACCATCATCATATGCCCCATCTCATGTGCATGCCCCGTGCCTGCAGCGTGTACCTGGTGGCTGACTGGGTGGAGGTGGTGACCAAGCACAACGATGACAAGTGAGGAGCTGGGGCACCAGCCTGCCTGAGTTGGGCCAGGCGATTGCTTGCCTGTCGCTGGCCTGCCAGCAGCTTGGCACGCTGATCACGCGCTCAATGCCCAGCCTGTGGCGCCTGCTGCTTGGTGCAGGCAGTATGTCTGGGCATCCAGTGCAGACGGCAGCTTCACCGTGGCTGAGGACACAGAAACCGAGCCACTGGGGCGTGGGACACTCATCAAAATCCATCTCAAGTCTGATGCACAGGTGGGCATGGCCTGGGGCGGCAAAGGCTGCACTGCAGCCCTGTGCTGCCAGCGTCAGGTGGGGCAAGGGCGCCCACCCGCTTGCTGAGCCCACCTGGCACAAGCGCCTGCCTACTGCAGCAGCTGCAACAGCAGGATGCATGCGCCTGGGGCTGCAGGAGTACGCAGAGGAGGCCAAGCTGCAGTCCCTGGTGCAGCGGTACAGCGAGTTCATCAACTTCCCCATCAAGCTGCTGGTGGAGAAGGAGGTGAGCTGGTCCAGCAGCGGCATGGCAGCGGGCGTGCCCTGCACCGTGCCTGGGCCTGGCCCGCCCTGCACACAGCTGTCGCTGCAAGTTCCCTCAGCTGACACGATTGCTCATGGCTTGCAGGTGGAGGTAAAGGACGAGGAGGACAAGGCCGAGGACAGCGCAGATGTCCAGACCGAGGGTAATGCGTGCAGTGCCCCAACACCCACCTTGCTCTGGGGGCAATGCGTCTGCAGCATGTGTGCTGGCGCATGTCTGCATGCTGCTGTGCAGCACAGCACTGACACCTGCTGCCATCGCCATGTGCAGACACCTCTGACGACGATGCTGAGGATGTGGTGGACGATGACGAGGAGGAGAAGAAGGAGCCCAAGGCTCCCAAAAAGGAGGTGCGGCACCTGCAATTGCCTGTGCTGTACCAGCCATGCCCCCGGGATCTGCACCGCAATCAGTGAAACTATCATGGCTGCTGCGCTGGGCATCATGCTCCCTTCAGCATGCCCCCCTTGCTGCCGCCGCGGCTGCAGAAGCGCCAGGTTTGGGAGGTGCTGAACCAGGCCAAGCCCTTGTGGCTGCGTTCTCCTGGTGATGTGTCCAGCGAGGAGTACGCCAGCTTCTACAAGGCCATCAGCAAGGTGAGCACCAGCTTCCGCCGCCGCTGCTGGTGCTGCCGCCGCCGCCGCCGCCGCCGCCAGCAGCCCTGCCATCTCTGCTGTCGTCAATCCAGAGAAGATGCTTGCTCACAGATCCCGGGGCTGCATCGCATGCAGGACTACCAGGAGCCGCTTGCCTGGTCCCACTTCAAAGCAGAGGGCGATGTGGAGTTCCGCAGCATCCTGTTCATCCCCAAGGTGATGGCCTTGCAGTTGCTGGGGTCGGCTGCAGCTGCTCAGCGCTCCAGCAGCTGTTGCGCTGTGCGTGGCTGCGTGTGCCAGGTCGTGCGGGGGCAGCCAGCATGCAGGGCGCCTTGACTGCCTTGTGCACCAGCCAGCTGCCACTCTTGTGCTGGCAACTGCTTTGCGCATGATCCCCCTGACATGGCTGTTTACTGCTGCTGCTGCTCTGCAGACTGCTCCCTACGACTTCTTTGAAAAGTACTATGAGAAGCAGAGCAACGGGCCGAAGCTGTATGTGCGCCGTGTGTTCATCAGCGACGACGTCAGTGAGCTGCTGCCAAAGTGAGTGCATGTTCCTTTGCCAGAGCAACATGAAATGTGCAATGGCAGCATTGCTGCTTGTCATGTTGCAGTCCTGCGCAGGTGCTCCTGCTGCCCACCAGCTCACTGCCCCCCTGTCCGCCCTTGCCCGCAGGTACCTGTCATTCCTGAAGGGCGTGGTGGACAGCGACACGCTGCCGCTGAATGTCAGCCGCGAGATGCTGCAGCAGCACAGCAGCTTGAAGACCATCCGCAAGAAGCTGGTGCGGCAGCATCCACGCCTGAAGAGCTCACTGCCCGTGTTGCCGGCTTGTCAGCCGTTGGCAGCGGCAGGCAATGTTTTCTGGGCTCTGACTTTGCTCCGTGGCGGCATGTGCTGTGTGCTGCAGATTCGCAAGGTGCTGGATGTCATTAAGAAGCTGGCTGACGACGAAAGCAAGTGCAACACCCTGCCAGGTGGGTTTGCCCAACGCGAGCCCTGCAGGTGGCAGGTGCTTGCAGCGCCTGCCCGGCAGCTCCTGGCATTTGGTGCAGCGTCGCCTGGGTGCTGCAACCATCACAAGCAAGTGCTAGCTTGCACTGCATCTCACCTCACAGACTGCGCACACTGCTTTGTGAAAATGCAGAGGGCGACGAGAGCCGCCCCTCGCCGGATGAGTGTTCTGCCTTTGCCACCTTCTGGAAGGAGTACGGTCGCGCAATCAAGCTGGGCATGATGGAGGATGCAAACAACAGGTCAGCAAATACAACGATCCACCAGGCGACCTGGCTCCTGCGACGTCACCCACTGTTGAGCCCTGGTTGGTTGAGCCAGCACAGCTGTAGATCTCCAGTTCTGGGCATGCCGCCTCACACCTGCGGAGCTGCTGTGCCCTGCCAGGTCTCGCCTGGCCAAGCTGCTGCGTTTCCAGACCAGCAGTTCTCCTGACAAGCTGACCACCCTGGAGGAGTACGTCAGCAGGTGCGGCAAGCATGCTGCGCACTGCGCAACGCAGCCGCCCTTGTCCCAACAGCGGAAGCGCATGCCAGGAGCGCAGCTTGCCAGTGGGCCTGTCACCCATGGTGCCCAGGGCCCTGCAGGCGTTGGCTGCCTGCAGAGCTGTGCTATGGGATGCCATGCCTTTTTGACTTTGATTGGACTGCTGTTCTGCTCCACGCGGCATGCAGGATGAAGGAGGGACAGTCTTCCATCTACTGGGTGGCAGGTCAGGACATGGATGAGGTGAAGAAGTCGCCCTTCACTGAGACGCTCGTGTCCAAGGTAGGGTTAAGGGTTAAGGGTTTAGGGTTACGACCTGCCCCTGCCAGCACGCAGCGCAGGATTCAGCAGCGCCTTGTGCAGCAGCGCCCTGCAAGCAGAGTGCCTGAGTGCAGGCGAAGCCCCTTCCACTCTGCGCTGCAGCTTTGGTGGTCACCCTGCTGCGCTGCTGTGCTGGGCGCAGGGTTACGAAGTGATCTACTTCACAGATGTGCTGGACGAGTACGTCATGCAGCAGCTGACCGAGTTTGAGGATCACAAGTTTGCAAATGTGGCCAAGGAGGACATCAAGGTGTGTGGACGTGCAGCTGGTGGCAGTTTTGCGTCCTGCGTCAAGGGGATTGGCGTGCGGCTTCAACATCCAAGCTTGCACGGCTGCAGCTGCTGCTCGTGCTGCTGGGCTAGGCGTGCATGCAGTGTGCTGCATTGTGGTTGATCATAGTCGACCTGTGTGGGGCGCTGTCCGCAGGTCGACTCTGACAAGGATGCTGAGAAGGCAGCCAAGGAGGCATTCAAGCCGCTGGTGAAGTGGTGGAAGGGCAAGCTGGAGGGCAAGGCTGCAGGCGTCAAGGTGCGTGGCCCATTCTGCACCCTGTGCTCATGCTTCACAGCATGCAGCTTCCCTTGTGAAATTGGGGTTGGTGCCTCAGCAAGTACCGCTGGGTGGCATGCGGCTGATGCATGCGCCTTGCTGGCTGCAGGTGTCGTTCCGTCTCACATCCACGCCCTGCGTGGTGGTGACGGGCAAGTATGGCAGCAGTGCCAACATGGAGCGCATCCTCAAGGCCCAGGTGAGCTGCTGCCTGCACAGCCTGCTGCCAGGAGCTGCTGCCCACCGCTGCTGTTGCGAGCCAGCTGCCATTGGCGCCGCAGCACCCTGCCTGCGGCCACACCTCAGCTGTGCTGTTGTGCTGCGCTGTGCAGGCGTTCGGCGACCCCAGCCGCATGGCTGCCATGCGCGGGCAGCGCACCCTGGAGATCAACCCCAAGCACCCACTCATCGCGGCGCTCAAGGAGAAGGTGGCTGCTGGAGATGATGAGGCGGGGGCTGAGGCAGCTGCAAAGCTGTTGTTTGAGGCCGCCCTGATCGAGAGCGGGTACAGCATTGATGACACCAAGTCGTTTGCCAGCGCAATTCAGCAGCTGTTGGCGGGCAGCCTAGGTGTGGATGCGTCCAGCATACCGTCTCCCACCCCCTCACCAGCAGCTGCCGTTGAGCAGGAGGACGACGACAGGGATGAACTGTAAGGGGCATGATTGATTATCGCTTAGCGAATTGGGCAGCAGCATTGTAACTCCAGCAGTAAAGCACATTGCCTGCATTACACTGCGTTGCTGCAAGCATCCCCCCACCAGAATAACACGAAGCATCAACACTGCCCGCGCGCTCACTAGGCGCAGTCATGCTGCTCAAACAACGAAATCCCCTGCGCTCTGCGCGCATGGCACACGCGTGTCACAACTCTCACACGAAAGCAGCACAAAAAGCAAAGATGTCGAGGCACACTCCTCATGCCTGTGGTCAGCAGCATGCGCCCAACCAAGCACCAGCAGGCAGCAGAAGCGCAAACCAGGTGCGTCATGCATGGCGGCCAAATGAAACTACCTCCAGGGGGCTGCATGGCGCCAAGCGGCAGCCAGCCAGACTGCCCTGGGAACTGTACAACTGCTGATCGACACAGCAGCCTGAACTAGGAGTGAGTTGTCAAGACACGGCCATGTCTTGCAGCTGGCATGGCCCCGCACAGCCCGGCGTCCGCATGCTCACGAGTGCTGCGGCAAAAAGGCCAGCAAGCTCCAGTGGTGGTGGGTGATCCAGCTCAGCCAGGTTAGCCACGCCAGCGCAATGACATTATTGTACCTGCACCATCAGCAGGCCACGGGCAGGGAGAGTGGGTGCACTGTTTTCGTGCTGTTTTCGTGTGGCAAGGCCCCGGCTCAGCGGTGCGCACCCCTGCCCAGCCTTGCCCCTGGAGAGGCGTGCGCGCGCGGCCGCTACATGCAGCCGGCCACTCACAGTATCCTGAATGCAGGCGGCACGTATTTGAAGTTGATCAAGTGGGCCAGGGGCCAGATGCACCAGTTTGCTGCCAGGGTGGGCCAGAACTTGGCTGCCAGCATGGAGCTGATGGCGTTGGGGTGCCCCTCCAGCAGCTTGATGAACGTGAAGTACACGCCCTGCGTGCAGCACAGGCCCAGCTGTTGCCAGCTGCACCGCACCAGCTGGCATGGACTCCAGGCTGTGGGCATGCCATGGGAGCAAGCACGCTGCAGCCCGCCGCCGCTGGTGCTGGTGTTGCAGCGCGGCAGCGCACCGTCATGACGGTGGCGTACACCAGCTGGTCCAGCATGGTCTTGGCCAGGACGGCCTGTGTGGAGCGCGGGTCCTCTGGGTAGACCTTGTCCTCCAGGAAGTCGTACCTGCACCCGCCACCCCGGCAGCGCAGTGGGCGCGGGTGCCAGCAGGGATGGGTGCACAGCACAGCCAGCCGCGCGCTGCCGAGACCGTGGGGGCAGCCAGCCTCGGCCGGCCGCCTGCCCTGCCCGCTGCCCCAGTCACAGGGCACAGCAACAAGGCATGCCACTGCCGCTGTCGAATCTCACCACTTGGCGCCGACAGGCCCATCAATCAGCAGGCCGTACAGGCCCAGGCGCAGCGTGCGCAGGGCGTGCCAAGCCCCGGGCGAGGTGCTCTGAGCCAGCAGGTCGCCAATGACAAAGCCCACGAAGGAGGTCAGGGCCTTGGTTGCCAGTGGCCGCGTCTCAAGAGCTCGCGCGTAGGCCAGGTATGGGCCCTGCGCGGAGAGGGGAAGGGTTTGTTGGGGGCGGGTGTGCGGCGCGGCCACTGGGTTGGGGGGCGCATGTCTCGCGACCTCATCGTCAGCGCCCATGCGTGCGCGCGCAGCGGAGCCCCCGCCGCGCCGATCGTCCCGCAGCAGCCGCAGCCGCACCTTGATGGCCTTGTCACCCAACCTCTCCAGCTGGGTGAGCTGCTTGGCTTGGGGCAGCAAACCGGCCCTCCCGGAAGAGGGCGGGGCCAGCGGCAGGCTCTCCTCGCCCGCTGCATGCACCAAAGTGCGCTCCGCTGCCTGCTTGCGGGTGCTGCCGGGCGCCCGCTGCTGCTTTTGGACCAGGGAGCAGCGCGGGCTCCCCGCCCCGCCCGCGCAGCGCCTCCCAGGGCTGCTGACATGGTGGCTACTACGTCTCAGCAGGGTGCGCGTGTGCGGGATCAGCTGCGCCATTCACGTGGGCCCAAAGCCGGGGCGGGAGGGCAGGAGGGATCAGGGGCTGTGGCGTGCGTCGCTGCACGAGGATCCCTGCCCGCACACCGACTCTGGTAAGGGGGGGGCGGGGGGGGCGGGGTTTTGTGGGTCCAGTTTTGCAAATGCATCACGACGTCACGTGCGCGTTTCCCCCGCCAGCCGCCGCTCTCTCTCTCTCTCTCTCTCTCTCCCGCTCAGACACCAGGCGGTTGCAGGTCGCAGCGGCCGCAGGAGGCAAAGCAGTTTCTCAGCATGTACCTGCGCGGCGGGGGGAGGGGGGGGGGTAGTCAGGGGGGCGATGCTTGGACCCGCCCTGCCGCTTGCACCGTGCACCCGGCAGGGGAGGCGGCTGGAGGGTTCCACCACAGCCCAGCCCCACTGCACCACGCACCCGGCATTGCGCGCGCACTCGCCCTCCTCAGCCCAGGCGGAGCAGGAGGCGTGCAGGTCCTTGCAGCCAGGGGTGAGTGGCGGAGGGGGCGGGGCGTAGATGACGCGCTTGAATTCCTGCGGCCGCTCGCCGCCCTCTGCAAAGTGCGCCACCTGCGACGCACGCGTGCAGGGCAGGCGCGCAGCAGCCTGGGGCGGCAGGCAGGCGGGCACTCCCCCGCTGGCACCAGCGAGCCTGGCGGGAGGCAGGAACCCCATGCACTGGGCAGCAGGTAGCGCAGCCTGCCAGGCGGAGGGCGGCGTCCATATGCGCAGGCAGGCGGTGCCCACGTGAATCCATTTGGTGGCCGACCACTTCTCTCCGCGCAGCACCGGGCAGCTGCCATGGAAGCTGCACATGGAGCAGCGAAGTTGTCGTCGTGTGAGACCACGCTGTGCAGCGGGTGCGGGCCTGCAACGCTGCATCGCGCAGGCAGCTGCACACGCTCGCAGCAACTGCACACGGCTTGCCTGTCGGGGTCAAACACGCCGTCTGGCGCAATGCTCCAGAACAGCATGGCATCGCCGGCTCGTGGTTTCACCGACAACCCCTGCGGGCGTCACAGGCAAGGCGACTCAGAGCCAATGCGCAGACCACCTCACACGCAGACGTGCGTGTTTGGGGGGCCAGGGAGGCAGCAGCACCTTCATGGCGCAGGCTGAAAAGTGGGCAGGCGTCTGCTCTGGGGGTGCCTTGACGTAGGGAAACACGGTCTCCCCACCCTCCTCCACCTCCGTCAGGTCTGCACATGCAGCAGCAGCGCAGCCGCGAGCAGGCAACCCATGTCGGAGCGGACAGGCGCGGTTGTGCTGGACATGCCCTGGCACACAGCGGCTTCAGTGGCTGACTGGCTGGTGGCGAGCCCTGCCCCGCATGCGGCTGCTGGGCGTGTGCTGCCTCAACACATGCCAGCACACAGCGGCTCCAAGTGGCTGACTGGCTGGCGGCGAGCCCTGCCCCGCATGCGGCTGCTGAGGGTGTGCTGTCTCATCACCCACATATGAGCACTGTCGCAACTCTGTTGCCGCCGTTTTCGTCTTTGCCCTGGTGTGAGAAGTAGTCGTGGTGCGGCTTATATTCCTGTGTTTTGGCGTAATGCAGGACCTGCAGGGGGGGCGGGCAGACCGGCACACGCTTGCAGGCATGGCAGCACCGGCACAGAGAGGCTGGGACCACCGCCGCAAGGCGCGCAACCGACGGGGCCAGTCTCTACTACAGGTATGGTGTGAGTGAGGTTACAGCATAAGTAGGAGTGGTAGTGGAGGGGACCGGAGGTACGAACACCTTTGGCCAGGTCCCAACCACCGCTGCTGGCCAAGGAGACATGCTGTGCAACAACTGACTCAGCCGAGATACACGCTCGTTCTGTGCTGTATCATATCGTAGATAGCTGTGGCAAGAGTGCATTGATCAGGCTGCTGCAGCAGGGTGGCTGTAGCAGTATGACCAGCAAACACCGCGTGATAGGTCTGCCGCAGCTGTGCATAAGCTGGGCATTCTAGCAAAAAGTGCTTCAGGTCCTCCACAGCGCTCGGGGCGTTGCAAATGAGGCAAGTCCTGTTGCTGCGCTCAAGGTAGCGGTGCCCATGTGTGTGCCCTTGCCGAACGTTGGTGCTGCCACTGCCTTCGTTGCGACCAGTGGCAATTCGCAGTGGGTAACCGCCAGTGCGCAAACGGATCAACGCTAGCTTGTGGTGGTGAAGAAAAAACTGCTTCAAGTGTGGTGCAGGGCTCCCCAGCACCGTCTGCACCCACTGGCAGTAAGTGCTGCAGACGACATCGTTGTTGGAGGCTGTCCGGGGGTCAGCATGCTGGGCCCCCGCATTCTGCCACCACTGCACAATGAGCGCATCAAACCTGGACACAACTGTGCGTGGAGTAATATCAAGCTGCAGCACATCATGCACTGTGCTGCATGCACCCAGCTGGGCAGATGTGATCACACCCAGCGTTGCCATGCAGCGCAGGACTTGCGCCGCCCAACCGTCACAACTGCGATCATGTAAGAAAAGTAATACGTTTTGCTTGAAAGCTCTGATAGATAACGGGGCGCCAGGAAACGAGGCAGTCGAAGCAGCGGCTGCGACACAACCCCGGACAAGGCGCGCCCACCAGCGTGCAATGCACTTCAGCCACTTGTGGATCAAGGGCTTGCGGCCAAACTCGGCCAGCGTCACCCATTTCTGACTGCACGGAGGCAAACCCCCGACCTGCCGCAGGAAATCCAAATGCACTGCCTCAGCCTCAACAAGCACGCGATCTAGAACGTTATCCAAAGTGTGCGGAGGCCGCTGCAGCTCAGAGCCCGGGCGCCCACGCTGTGCTCTCGGGGCCAAGGCCCGTTCGATGACAGCGGGAGCCCAGATTTGGCAGCCAAAGGACAGCACCGGCTCAACCAGCTGATCAAAAAGACGACAGATAATATCGGACTGGTCAAGGCGCAGAGCACGCACCCTGCCCATGAGGGACTGCATGGCGAAACGACCAGCCTTAGCACGCACACCAACTGCAGCCCCACAGCCCCTTTTCTCATCAAAAAGCAACCCCAGATATGTATACTCAGTGTCAACGCGAATAGGCTGCTCACGATAGTGCCAGGTGCAGCCTCTGAGGGCCTTGGAGCGCTGCATGCCAGCAGGCGCAAACACCACAGCTCGGGTTTTGGCAAGATTGACTGTCATGCCAAATAGATCACAAAATGTGCTCAACACATCAAGCAGCTGCTGCATTTGGGCTGCCACACGGACGGCCAAAACAACATCATCTGCATACAAACGGTCGGGCACATGCACGTCACCCAGCAGTGGGCCGGCACCCGGCACCCGCTGCCGAATGAGCTCACACAACTGCTCAATCAGCCCACCAAATAGTAGTGGACTCAGCACACTCCCTTGCTTGGTACCCCACTGGGTATCAAACGCCTCCCCCAAACGTTGTTGCATTTTGACTTGCATGCGGACGCACTCATACATGCTAGACAGAGCTGCCAGAAAGGGGCCAGAAACCCCCTTCCGCCGCCAAACCTCAAGCAACACCCTCCTATCAACCAGATCAAACGCCTTGCTAAAATCAACAAACACACAATATAAACAACGCTTCTGAGCACGTGCTTCATCAATGGAATGCCTGA
>Ga0315908_10004150_pt1 | contig 10457 bp, 9 predicted proteins | sample LakEriMetagenome_12_FD_203520 | JGI IMG/M metagenome (GOLD analysis project Ga0315908, IMG submission 203520) | Freshwater fungal communities from buoy surface, Lake Erie, Ohio, United States - Buoy 4 MA124 | ecosystem: Environmental > Aquatic > Freshwater > Lake > Lake biofilm | place: USA...
AGTTCAGTGACCACGTTGCCATGGCAGTTGTGGTTGCCAGCGAAGGTTACCCAGATACCGCTGCTCCCGATCGCGAACTCAGCGGCATCGCCGAAGCCGAGAGCGTTGAAGGAGTTGAAGTTTGCGTGGCGGCCGCAAAGGAAGTCAACGCCGAGCTGATTGCTAACGGGGGTCGAGTGCTCAGCGTTGTGGCTCTTGGTAAAGACTTCAAACATGCCAGAAAGCACGCCTACGAAGCCGTGGCTCACATCAAGTTGGAAGGTTCGCACTTCAGAACCGACATAGCCGCAAAGGTCTCCGATGACTAACGAAATCTCCGGCTGGCACCACGTTTACTCCGGCAAGGTTCGAGACCTCTACGAGAGCGACGATCCGGCGCTGAGCCACCTCATCCTGGTAGTTGCGTCAGACCGCGTGAGTGCCTTCGATCACGTGCTCGAGCCAGCCATTCCAAACAAGGGTAACCACCTCACCACGCTCACCAACTGGTGGTTTGAACGCCTTCCGGTTGAAAACCACGTGAGTCTCGAAGTGCCTGTTCCAGAAGAAGTTCAAGGGCGTGCAACCGTTGCCAAGAAACTTGAAATGTTCCCCATCGAATGCGTTGTGCGAGGTTACCTCTCCGGGTCGGGCTGGAAGGAATACCAGCAAAAGGGAGAAATCTGCGGAGTAGAACTTCCGGAAGGTTTAACCTTCGGCGGCAAACTGCCACGGCCGATTTTCACCCCGGCTTTCAAAGCAGAACTTGGCGACCACGACGAAAACATCAGCTTCGAAAAAGTTGTCGAAATCATCGGTCTAGACAACGCCGAACGTCTGCGCGCCCTATCGCTCGAGATTTTTGCCAAGGCTTCAGACCTCGCCGAACAGGCTGGCCTAATCTTGGCCGACACCAAGTTTGAATTCGGAATAGACCCGGCCACCGGCCAAACTGTGCTCGGCGACGAAGTGTTAACTCCTGACTCATCACGTTTCTGGTCTAAAGCCGCTTGGGATCGAGGAGAGCGCAAAGACTCGTTCGACAAACAGATTGTTCGCAACTGGCTTGCCGAAAACTGGGACCAAACAGGTGAGCCACCGATTCTCCCACCAGACATCGTTTCTCAAACTCAAGGCAAATATGCCGAGTTGGTAGAGCGACTAACGCAAGAAATCGCTTAGTTAGCCTGCCAAAGGCTATATTTAAGGACGAAATGAAAAACATTGAGAGCACCATCGCCGTGATCGACCCAATCGGTCTTCACGCAAGACCTGCCAGCCAGATTGTGAAGGCGGTCAGGCAAAGTGGGCTGACCGTTCTTATTGGAAGAAAAGGCGGGAAGTTGATTAAAGCTAACTCCCCACTTCAGTTGATGGCGCTCAAGGTAAAAACCGGAGAAACACTGACTGTTTCGGTTGAAACGGATGACGAGGCTGCCGCGGCGGCTCTGTTTGCTGAGCTACAGGATCTTCTCAAAGGGTAATGTGGCCGCGATAATCGGTGGAATCGGCATTGGTAGAACCGCAGTCGTTGCCGAGGCTTTACAAATCTCACCGGCGCCCGCGTTGCCCGGTTGGTCAAAAACTTCAAACTCGGTAGAAGCCGAATCAAAGATTTTGACTGCGGCGATTGCCGAAATCGAAGCACAGTTCAAACAACTTATCGACGCGAACGATGGCTCCAGCGGTGAAATCCTAGAGGCCCTCAGCGAAATTCTTATCGACGAAGCTCTTTTCGAGACAGCCACGACGTTTCTTGAGCAGGGTTGGTCGGCAGCCGCTTCTTTTGGGAAAGCCACCGACTCTTTCTGTGAACTTCTAAGCGGGGATCCGGCCATGGAGGAACGTTCGCTAGACGTTCAAGACTTGTCCAAGAGAGTTCAAGCGGTTATCGCTGGCATCGATTTAGGTCTACACATTCCGTCGACGGGTTTCTATGTTGTGGTGGCTGACGACTTTTCTCCAGCAGATACCTCGCAGTTCTCGGCTAACGTCGTTGGTGTTATCACGAAAGCCGGCGGACCAACGTCACACACCTCTATCATTTGTCGCTCAAGAGGAATCCCAGCGCTGGTCGGGGCCAAACAAGCTGGGCAACTGGAGTCGGGAACCTCGGTCTTGTTAGATCCCCTTGGAAACCGCGCAGTGGTTGGCGGGCTGATTGGCGAGGCTACTCCCGCGGTCGAGTACGTTCCCAAGCGCGAGCAACCGATCATCCAGGTTCTAGCGAACATCGGTTCGGTTGACGATGCTTTGCTGGCGGCTAAAACCAGCGCCAGCGGCGTTGGCCTGTTCCGCACCGAATTTCTTTACCTCAACAGAGCGCAGGAGCCTTCGGTTGAGGTGCAGATACTCGACTACAGCAAAGTTTTTATCGCAGCCCCAGCGGGTCCGATCATCGTTCGCACGTTCGACCCTGAAGGCGACAAACCACTTCAATTTATGGGCTTAGAGCCAAAGGCCTCCCTAACCAATTACCGAGTTTTGGAATTACGCCGAGAAGTTTTGGCTAATCAACTAAGGGCTGTCGAAGGCGCAAGGAAGTCAACCGGCCGTGAGGCTTGGGTTATGGCTCCAATGATTGGCTCTGCTGAAGAGGCCTTGGACTTCGCCGACCTGGCTCGCAATTCAGGAAACTTCAAGGTCGGGGTGATGGTGGAACAGCTTTCACTGATTCCAGACATCGGCAAACTGTCGGGAACCATCGATTTTTTATCGGTTGGGACCAACGATTTAGCACAGAGCCTGTTTAACCTCGATAGGCAAAACTCAATCAATCCAGACCTGCTCGATCCCTGGCACCCAGAGTTTCTACTCGCGTTGAGTCAAATCGCCGAGTCGGCCAATCAAGCAGAGATTTCGGTCAGCGTCTGCGGTGAAGTTGCGGCAAATCCGGCCTTTGCGCTGGTTCTGGCCCAACTCGGCTTCGGTTCGGTAAGCGTAGCCCCGAGAGAAGTGGAAGCGGTTTCAGCCGCCCTGCGCTCTTAGCTCTGAGACGAGAACAATCAAATGGGAGCAACTTGACTAAACTTGAAGTTATGTCTCAGCAAGTTGTGATTTTGGCCGCAGGAATGGGCACCAGACTCTCGAGACCTCTCCCAAAGCCTCTAACTGAACTATCCGACGGTCGCTCAATCATGTCGCAACAGCTCGACAATGTGAAACACGCGTTCGGAGAAAAGTTTCGAACCCTTATCGTGGTCGGTTTCAAACTCGAGGCAATTATCGAGCGCTTCCCAGAAGCAACCTTTGTTTACAACGAACTATACGACCAGACGAATACCTCAAAAAGTCTTCTCAAGGCTTTGCGCGCTTCAAGTGAAGGCGGGGTTCTTTGGATGAACGGCGATGTGGTGTTCGATCCGCAGGTCCTTACCCGAGTTATGCCTCTGGTCGAAGCCGGGCAGTCGTTCATCGCCGTAAACACCAGCAAGGTGAGCGACGAAGAGGTCAAGTACACACTGGATGACCAGGGTTTCATCAAACTCCTTTCGAAAACTGTGGTTGGAGGTCTTGGCGAAGCCGTTGGCATAAACTACGTAGCGGATTCCGACAAATCCGAACTAATCAGGTGTCTAGACAATGTTGGAGACCAAGACTATTTTGAGCGAGGAATCGAAGTCGCCATCGAATCGGCAGGAGCCAAGTTCATAGCCGTCGATATCTCTGATCTGTACGCTATCGAAATCGACTTCGCCGAAGACCTAGAACGCGCTAACAATCTTTTCAAAGGGAAATAATGACAAGCAAATACAAAGTAACCAAAGCCCTGATTCCGGTTGCGGGTCTCGGCACCCGATTCCTTCCAGCGACCAAGGCTATGCCCAAGGAAATGCTCCCGCTGATCGACAAGCCAGTGATTCAGTACGTGGTTGAGGAAGCGGTAGACACCGGCCTAACCGACATCCTTATGATTACCGGGCGCAACAAGAGCTCTCTCGAAAACCACTTCGACCGTGTCACCGAATTAGAGCAAACACTCAAGGCTAAAGGTGATGCAGACCGACTTGAGCAGGTGCAGGAATCTTCAGACTTAGCTCACATTTACTACACCCGTCAGGGAGACCCAAAAGGCCTCGGTCACGCGGTACTAACCGGCAAGCTACACATCGGAGAGCAATCGTTTGCGGTACTGCTCGGCGACGACGTAATCGACGCCAGAGACCCCCTTCTTTCTCGCATGATTGAGATTCATGAAGCAACCGGCGACAACGTAATTGCTCTTATGGAAGTTGACCCTGCCGACATTTCTATGTACGGCTGCGCTGCCGTGACGACTACCGACGAGGACGATGTGGTGATTGTGACCGATTTGGTTGAAAAGCCGGCGGTAGACGAAGCTCCATCTAACTTGGCTGTAATTGGCCGTTACGTTTTACGCGGTGAAATGTTCCATCTGTTGGAAAACACCAAACCGGGACGCGGGGGAGAGATTCAGCTCACCGACGCTCTGGAAGAGGCGGTTCTCAACCCGGCTATCGCTGGCGGTGTTCGAGGGGTAGTCTTCCGAGGCAACCGTTACGACACTGGCGATAAGTTGAACTTTATAAAGGCAACTCTAAAACTCGGGGTTGATCGCGAAGACATCGGTGAGGATCTCAAAGAGTTCATTCGTAACTTCTCAAAAACGCTCTAGGCGTCGAAGCCGATTGTATCGTTAGTCGGCAGCAGCCAGTTGGCCGCAGGCTCCGTCTATTTCCTTGCCGCGAGTATCACGCAGCGTAGTAGGCACACCGGCTTTTTCTAGTCGCCGAACAAACTCATCGGTGACAGCTTCGGTGCTAGCTGTCCATACCGAACCTGGAGTTGGGTTTAGTGGGATCGGATTCACGTGAACCCAGCCCTTACCCCTTGCGTTTAGTTTCTCGGCCAGTAAGTCGGCTCGCCAAGCGTGATCGTTCATGTCTCGAATTAGAGCGTATTCAATTGACACTCGTCGTCCGGTTTTATCGAAGTACTCCTTAGCCGCATCGAGAGCTTCGTCGACCTTCCACTTAGAGTTCACCGGAATTAGTTCGTCGCGCAGTTTGTCGTCTGGGGCATGAAGGCTCAGGGCAAAAGTGACCGGGATGTTTTCGTCGGATAGTTTTTTGATGGCCGGCACTAGGCCAACCGTTGAGACCGTAATGCTGCGGGCGCTCATGCCGAGACCGTGAGGTTGCTCGGCAACCATGGTTCGAACGGCACTCATCACTCGGTTGTAGTTAGCCAGCGGCTCACCCATGCCCATGAAGACGATGTTGCCAACGCGCTCTTCGCCGTTACCGGTTTTCTTGCCGCCGAGACCACCTTCGGAAATCACCCGGTTAGCCGCCACAATCTGGGCAACAATTTCGGCAGCCGACATGTTACGGGTGAGACCCGCCTGGCCGGTGGCGCAAAACGGGCAGTTCATTCCGCAGCCGGCTTGGCTCGATACGCAGAGCGTAATTCGTGTCGGGTAACGCATCAAAACAGATTCCACCAGGGCTCCGTCAAAGAGCTTCCAGAGGAACTTGATGGTGTCACCCTTGTCGGTTTGCAAACGCTTGACCTCGGTGAGAAGCGGCGGAAAGAGAGCGGCAATCAGCTCTTCGCGACCCTCTTTAGGCAGGTCGGTCATTTCTTCCGCTTGGTCGGTGTAGTGAACAAAGTAGTGGGTGGAAAGCTGCTTGGCTCGAAACGCTGGAAGGCCGAGCGCCTTTACCTTCTCAATGCGCTCATCAACCGTTAGATCGGCAAAGTGAGCGGCCGGAAGGCCCCGACGTTTTTGTTCGAACTCCAAAAGCGGCTTTCCATCGGAGCCGAGTTTCTGAGACCATCCTTCGGTGCGCGGGCGAACCTGTTTCTCGTTCAAAATCGCTCCTCGCGCTGGAATGGGGTAACACCTAAGTTTAAGGCAGTTGGGGGTTTTCCAATGTCGGACCTTTGTAAGCAATTGGTTTTGTAAAATGACTAGGTACTCGGAAAAGAGAAGATTTTTGAATTCATTAGAAGAACGCGTTAGCGCGCTTGCAAAAAGACTGCCACGCGATTTCGTTTTGGGCACCGCCACCTCGTCTTGGCAAATTGAAGGAAACCTTTCCGGCCGCGGTTCCTCGATTTGGGAAGACTTTGCCAATGCCGGAAAAATCAAGGACGGCTCCACGGGAGAGCCGGCCTGCGATCACATAAATCGCGTGAACGAAGACCTTGAACTGCTGGGTTGGCTCGGAGTCGACTCCTACCGCTTCTCGTTCTCCTGGCCACGAATCATGCGTGAGGGCGAGGGCGCTCTGAACCCAGAGGGAATCGCCTTCTACGACCGTCTGATCGACGGACTCCTGGAGCGAGGCATCAAACCCGCCGCCACGGTTTATCACTGGGACCTTCCTTCAACCTTCGGTGATCGAGGCGGATGGACTTGGGAGCCAATCGCCGACAAATTTGCCGATTACGCGGCGGTGCTGGCTCAGAAGTTCGCCGATCGCGTTGACTCGTGGGCAACTCTCAACGAACCCTGGGTTTCGGCATTTCTCGGATACGCTACCGACATCCACGCACCTGGGGCAAATGACCCTGCCAGAGGTCTAGAGGCGGCCTATCGGCTTTTGCTGGCTCACGGCCGAGGAATCGAAGCGCTGCGCTCCAACGGAGCTAAAGACACCGGACTGGTCTTGAACCTAACTACCATGATCGCCGAAGATGACGGAACCAGGGAGGCCGCCCATCTAATGGACGGTCTGCAAAACCGGCTCTTCCTAGACCCGATCGCGGGTCTAGGAATTCCAGCCGACGTGATGGAAGCGACCAGACACCTCACCGACTGGAGTTTCGTGAAGACTTCCGAGCTCGCCGAAATCGCCACTCCAATCGATTGGCTCGGAATCAACTATTACACGCCCAATCGCATCGAAAGCCCTAGCGAAAACGACAAGGGTTTCATTGTCGGACAAAGCGTCGACGTCTATCCCGGCATGCCAGAGGTAAACTTTGTGCCACGCGAACCGCGAACCAGCATGGGCTGGGAAATTGACGCCACCAGCATGACCACCACGCTGCAGCAGACCGCAGAGCGTCTGCCAGGTGTGCCACTTTTTGTCACCGAAAACGGCGGAGCGTTCAAGGATGACCAAATGGTTGCTGGCTACGTCGACGACCAAGACCGAATCGATTACTACCTGAACCACATCAACGCGGCGCTTGACGCCCGAGACGACGGAGTCGACCTACGCGGTTACTACGCCTGGTCTTTATTCGACAACCTAGAGTGGGCCGAGGGCTGGAAGATGACCTTCGGTCTGGTGCAAGTAAACCAGCAGACGATGCAGCGAACGCCAAAAGCGAGCGCACGCATGTTTAAGCAGTTGTTGGAACAGCGCTAAAGGTTTTTACCCCTTAACAGATCCGGCCAAAAGGCCGCGAACGAAGAATCGCTGCAGAGCGAAGAATACGATCAGCGGAACAATCATCGACACGAAAGCGCCCGCGGTTAGAAGCTCCCAGCCGCTGCCTCGAGTTCCAACCATTTCGGCAATACGCACCGTCATTGGAGCCACTTCCTTCACGCCACCGCCAAAGGTAAGACCAACCAAAAGGTCGTTCCACACCCAGAGGAACTGGAAGATCGAGAACGAAGCAATGGCTGGAACGCTCAGCGGCAAGATGATTTTGGTGAACAGGGTGAACCATCCGGCACCGTCAACTCGCGCTGCCTCAATCAGCTCTCGAGGAATCTGGCTGAGGAAGTTGTGCAGCAGGAAGATTGCCAACGGCAGGCCGAAGATCGTGTGGGCAATCCAGATTGGCAGGAACGTTCCGGTGATGTTCAAATCCGGGATGATGGTAACTCCACCAATCACCAAACCCTTCGAGAACAGCTGCAGCAGAGGAATCAGGGTTAGCTGAATCGGAACAATCTGAAGACCAAAGATAATGAAGAAAATGGTGTCTTTGCCCTTGAAGTTGAACCAGGCCAGAGCGTAGGCAGCGAATAGAGCCAGCGTGATTGGGAACACCACCGCTGGAATGGTAACCGCAAAGCTGTTGACGAAGAACTGGGCGAGCGGTGGGTTGGTAGTTGATCCTTCGAATAGCACCGAGGCGTAGTTTTCGAGCGTTACGTTCGGCTCAGTGAAGAACATCCACCAACCAGAGTTGTTTATGTCCTTCTGCGGGCGGAACGAACTTACCAGCAGACCGAAGGTTGGTATCGTCCAGAGCACTGCAATAAGGATTGCGGCTGCCGATGCGACCGGTGAGGAGAAGATGTCTTTAGCTTTTTTGCGAGTGCTCATTAGCGTTCCGTCCTCTCGAGTCGAAGTTGTCGGATGTTGTAGGCGATGATGGGCAGGCAACCGAGGAACAGGATGATTGCCAGGGCGCTACCGTGGCCGTAATCCATGGCTCGGAACGATTGAGAATACATTTCATTGGCGATTACGTTCGTTTGAAAATTTCCTCCGGTCATCGTACGCACGATGTCGAAAACTTTTAGGGTTCCTATCATCGTGGTGGTTAGAACCACGACAATGGTTGAACGAATCATTGGCATAGTGATTCGAACGAAACGGGCCCAGGGCTTTGCGCCATCGAGCATCGCGGCTTCCACAATCTCATCTGGCACGTTCTTCATGGCGGCGGCTAGAACCACCATGGCGAAACCGGTTTGAATCCAAATCATCACCACAATGAGCAGCAGCGTATTTACCGGGGCTTCAAGGAGCCAGTTCGGTGGGGTAAAACCTAGCGCCTCACTGATTGCGCTCAGCAAGCCAATGTCAGCTTTAAATTTGTTTGGCTGGTAGTCGTAGACGAACTTCCAGATAACACCTGCGCCTACGAACGAGATCGCCATCGGCATAAAGATTAGTGAGGTAACCACCGCGGCGCGTTTCATGCGGTCGGTTAGATAGGCAACAGCTAATCCGAGAGCGGTTGCAAGAATTGGCACGAGAAGCACCCAGATTGCGGTGTTTCTCAGCACTATAAGAATTTCAGGAATTGTGAATGCCCAGACAAAGTTGTCCACCCCGATGAACAGCTCACTGTCGGCGTCCATGAATGCCATGATCATGGTTCGAATCGTTGGATAAACCAGGCCGACCAGCAGTAGCAAACTCGCAGGAACTAAGAAGACAAGGTACTTCAGCCAGTCTTGGGTTTTGACGCTGGCTCGACTGGCCACCAAAAAGACCAGGTAAACGATTGCTGCAAAGGCTACCAGCGCTAGAACTAGCTGGAGAAGGTTCGGGCCAATGGTGTCCCACGGTGTTTTCACCGCTGCGTAGAATGCACTGTTCATACTTATCACTTCTAACAGGAAAAAGATTGGGTGTGGGCTTCAGCTAAGAAGCCCACACCCGCTCAAGTCAGGTTTTAGCCTAACTTACTTCTTTGGCCACGACTTCTCGATTGCGTCTAGTACAGCCTTGTCAGACTTTCCTTCGGCAACCCAAGCGGTCATTTCCTTCCAGAACGATCCGGCACCTACAGCAGCTGGCATTACGTCAGAGCCGTCGAAGCGGAAAGTTGTTGCGTTCTTTAGAATCTGAACAGCAACCTTGTTTACTGGGTCGGCTACGTTAGCCTCGTCTAGGCCCTTGTTAGCTGAGAACCAGCCACCAAGCTTTGCCTTCTTGTTGTTCCACTCTGGAGTGGTTAGGTACAGCTGAACAGCCTGAACTTCTGGCTTGTCAGAGAAAGCACCAACGAATTCTCCACCACCAAGAGCTGGCTTGTTGTCTGCTGATTCACCTGGGAAGTAGAACACCGAGATACCGTTTTCAGTGGTTACGTCAGTTGGCTCAACGATAACTGCGCCGTTGTCTTCCTTCAGAATTCCACCTAGGAACGATGCCTGGCGGTGCATTGCACATGAACCGTCTACAACACCAGCGCCACCGGCCTGGAAAGTAGTGGTAGCAATCGACTTAACATCGCCTACGTACTTAGGGTTCTTGATGATCGAGCCGGCCTGAGCAATTGCAGCAGCAACAGCTGGGTCGTTGAACGCGATCTTGTGAGTTACCCAAGCGTCGTAGGTCTCTGCCGAAGCGGTACGAAGCATGATGTCTTCCATCCAGTCAGTTCCAACCCAACCGGTAGCTTCACCGGAACCGAAACCTACACACCAAGGCTGAACCTTGCCGTCTGCAGCGATCTTGTCAGACAGGGTGATTAGTTCGTCCCAAGTGGTTGGAACGGTGTAACCGTTGTCTGCGAATACCTTAGGTGCGTACCATACGAAAGACTTCACGTTAGCGCCTAGAGGTGCTGCGTAGAACTTGCCGTCTACGGTGCCGTAGTTCTTCCAGTCGGCGCTGTAGTTAGCGTCTACCGAAGCGGTAACTTCAGCGCTTGCCTCAACTAGACCCTTACCAGCGAACTTAGCTAGTAGACCTGGCTGTGGGAAGATCGCTAGATCTGGTGCAGTTCCACCTTCAACGCGAACAGCAATCTGAGCTTCGAACTCCTGAGTACCGTTCCAGTTAACTGTGATGCCTGTACATTCTTCGAAT
>Ga0315908_10004152_pt1 | contig 10452 bp, 7 predicted proteins | sample LakEriMetagenome_12_FD_203520 | JGI IMG/M metagenome (GOLD analysis project Ga0315908, IMG submission 203520) | Freshwater fungal communities from buoy surface, Lake Erie, Ohio, United States - Buoy 4 MA124 | ecosystem: Environmental > Aquatic > Freshwater > Lake > Lake biofilm | place: USA...
TGGACGGCTGGATGGACCTCTGGATTGCTCAGGGGCATGCCGTGGCGCAGCGTGAGACGGGGCGTCAGACCGGAGGCCTGCCGGTGTTGCTGCGGGGGCAGGGTGGGGGGCGGTTGGCGGCGGTTTCGACTGCCCGGTCCGGGCTTTCGTGGCGCGGGGATGTGCGGGCGGCGGTCCTGTTGGACGGCCATACGCTCTTGATGACGGTCAATGACGCGGCGGCGCGGGTCGCGGTGGCCCCGGCTTTGCAGGCGGCCGGAGTTCGGAGGCTGGGGCTGCGGCCTCGCGCGGGCGGGGCCAATGCGGCGGGGACGAGGGTGACCGCTACCCTGGCGGACGGCCGGCCATGGATGCGGGAAGTCAATGGCGGCGGAGGGTATGGGTCGCAGTCTACCTCCACCCTTGCCATTCCGGCGGGAGTGAGTGAAGTGACGGTGCGGTGGCCGGACGGGACGTCATCCCGGCATCCGGTTCCCATCTCGGGCCTGCTTCGCCAGCCATGAATCCTCGTGCTTTTCATCCCCCGCGCTGGCTCGCCCTTTTTGTCCTATGCGGGCTGGCGGCCGCGGCGGGTCCATGGCGGCTGGGTGCCGAAGATGCTGTTCCCCCATCGGCTCTGGCCGAACTGACGGCATCTGAAGAAGTCCTGCTCCTGCTGACGCCAGCGACCCGGTCGCTCGGGGCGGGCGCCACCGCGCTGCGCCTGCCCAATGAAGATACCCTCGAGTTGTTTGCTCCGCAGGTGGCGGCCAATGCGCTGGGGCCCGCCGGCGCCGCCAATGACAAAGACTTCTCCATCCCCGGGGCCACCTCCTCGCAGTACACTCCCGGCGCCGCCCTCGTGACCGTCCCCCGGGCCGAATTAACGCTGTGGCCCGAACTCTTTGGCGCACTCGCCGGCTTCGCCGAAACGAAGTTTTTCCCCATCAAAGGCCGGTTTCTGGAAGGAGGACGCCAGCGCTACCAGTGCCTGACCGGGCTGGAAGCGTTGGCCCGTACCCCCGCCGGCGCCTGGTGGCAGGTCAAAGCCGAGATCGAAATCACCTGGCATGCCCGCCCGAACTCGAAAGCATGGGAGATTACCTCGTGGAAAACGCTCTCGATGAACGTTGCCGCCGCCCCACAACTCGTCTTCTCAGAAGTGCTGGACTCCGTGCTGCCGCGGCCCGAAGACGTCCTGCGCGCCCGCCACTGCCAGCACGAAAATAATCTCGTCGATTATTTCACGCTCAACAAAATGCGCGTGGTCACCAATAATCGGTTTTACGCCGAATTCCTCGATCTCGATTCCACGTTCCAACACCCGAGTGTGAGTGCGGCCGATGTCAATGGCGACGGATGGGATGATCTTTATCTGACCCAGCGGTGGGGACGAAACATGCTGCTGATCAATAATCACGATGGCACCATGACCGATAAAGCAGGTCCTATGGGATTGGATGTCAAAGATTTCTGCAATTGTTCTCTTTTTGCCGACTTTGATAATGATGGCGATCAAGACGTCTTTATTGGCCGTAGTCTGGAGCCGTCGTTGTATTTTGCCCAGGAAGCCGGCCGGTTTGTGGACCGGACGCGGGAGGCGGTCGGTTCCCTTCCGCGCCTGGTTTCGGCGATGGCGGCGGCTGACTATGACGGGGACGGCTTGCTGGACATTTATTTGTGCACCTACGGGCCGACGGCGGGTGGTAAACCCGTCGACTCATGGGCTAGCCGTCTCTGCTCGCCAGAAATCGCCGCGGAAATGACGCGGCGCCAGACGTCGTCGCATCGGTACCTCAATCTTCTCGGGCCGCCCAACCTGCTGCTCAAGAACATGGGCGGTGGGAAGTTTGCCGCGGCCCCGGAAGCGACGCAGGTGGCTAACTGGCACAATACCAATCAGGCGACGTGGGCGGATTTTGATGACGACGGCGATCCAGATCTGCATGTGTGCAATGATTTTGGTCCGAGCACGTTGTATCGCAACGACCGCGGGCGCGGTTTTGTGGATGTGAGCGCTGAAGTCGCCGGGACAGCGTTGCAGGGGTTTGGTATGGGATCTTCCTGGGCTGATTACAATGGGGATGGCCGCCTCGATTTGTATGTATCCAACATGTACAGCAAGGCGGGCCGGCGCATCACGGAGCAGATTCCTGGGCTGGACCCCCGGACTCCGTATTCAGCGGATGGAAGTTTGTTGTTTCGCAACGACGGCGCACGCCTGACTCAAGTGGCTGGCACAGAGCCACCGGCCATGCTGGTGGCCAAGGTGGGATGGGCCTTCGGCGGACAGTTTGCGGACTTTGACAACGACACGTGGCCGGATCTGTATGCGGCCAGTGGATTTTACACCGCGCCCAAGGCTATTGCCGAGGAGGAGGATTTGTGAAGCGTCCTCTGGCGCGCGGTCGTGCGCCTTGACCCAGCCCAAGGATCGACGGTGAAAAGCGATGCTGTCTTTGAGGCGGCTACCCGCCGCAGTGCCGACGACCTCGCCCGAAACGATTGGGGTCGCAAGTCATTGAGCGGTCACGAGCGCAACCGGTTTTTCCTCAGCCGCGGCGGCCAGCAGTTTGCCGATCTCAGTTTGCTGAGCGGAGCGGATCACAAAGGCGATGGCCGGGCTGTGGCCTTTCTCGACGTCACACGTGACGGGTGGATGGATGTGGCCGTGGCCAACACCAATAAACCATCGCTCGTATTGTTTCGCAATGAACTGCGGTTGCCTCGTCGCGTCTTGGCCATCAGCTTGACGGGCGGACCGCGTTCGAACCGCGACGCCATCGGCGCTCGGGTCACAGTGCGGACTGGCACCCGGTCCCAAATGCGGGAACTGCACGCCGGGGAAGGAAATGCCGCCCAGAATTCTAAAACCCTCGTTTTTGGATTGGCCGACGCGGCCGAGGCAGAAGCCGTGACCGTGCGCTGGCCGTCCGGGAAGGTTCAAGAAATCGGCGCCGTGCCAGCCGGCCAGCTGGTTCGGCTGGTGGAAGACCAGCCGCCAGAAATGGCACCTTATTCGGCCGCGGCCCCCGATTCCCCTCGCCCTACTGGCGAGTGATGTGTCTCGCCCTACTGGCGAGTGATGCCTCCCTACTGGCGAGTGATGCGGTAATACAGCGCGGTGTCGGAGGCCGCCGGCTGGTGGGTAAAGCTGGTGCTCGTCCCGGTGGCTCCACCGGTCGGATAGTTGGTCGCCACATCCGGCCAGGTCACCAGATTGTTGGAGGTCTCGACGAGGAACGTCTGACCTGCTTGGGACGTCCAAGTCAGCGTGAGCGCGCCTGTGGCTTGATCGCGCACCACTCCCGTGATGACCGGCGCCGCGGGCGGGGTGGCCGCATTGGTGTTGATCTCCGCTTGGAGATAATCGAACTGAATCCAGCCGGTGGAAGCAGGGTCGTTGTTGATCAAGCCCCCAGTGCGCACAATCTCCAGTACGTTTTCCCCAGCGACGACGTTGGCATCGCCCGCCAAAAACGTCGGCTGAGCAAAGGTGTCGGCTGTGATGTCAAGCTTACTCCATACTTCCACTCCGTTGACATTCAAAGCAATATCATGCGTGCCGAACCCGGCTCCGGCTGCGGCAGCCGCGGCATCCCACCAGCCGCCCCCAATCAAATCGACCGAAATCCGGACGCGGCTGGTGGGCGAGGGCGATGGTTCGGCCAAGGTGAAGTGGACGCGGGTGGTCGTGCTGCCACCGGTCACCGCGCGCTCGAAGTTGGTCGCGGGATTTTCGCTGCTGTAGAGAGTGCCGATCGGATCCGGATACGCGCCGAGGAAATAATAATCATCATCAAGAATGATCGGGCTGCCGGGGAGCGGGTTGGAGCCGGCTTCTTGGACGAATTCGGCCGTGCCGTTGTCATCGGTACCGAGTTTCCAGATAGTACCAAATTCGGCGTATCCCAGTGTCAGTGAGGCGGTAGCGGTCGATGCGCCACGGGTGGCGGTCAGGGTGTAGACGCGCTCTTGATTGCCGGGGGTCACGTTGACGCGCCCTCCGCCCGCGGCGTCCGTGGCGGCATTCACGCTGCCTACGCCCTGATCAATGGTCAGCGTGGCCTTGGGGTCGGCTTTCCAGAGGAGTGTTGCAGACTCATTGAGGGACAAGCTCGTCCGGTTGGCTGAGAAGTTGAGGATGAGCGGGACGTTAACGGTGAGTTCGCGTGTCTGTACCGACTGCCCTTTGGTAGCGGTCAGCGAATAGGTGGTGGTGCCGTCCGGGACGAGTTTGATGGATCCGAGGCCATTGGTGGTCAGCGGCGTGACATTGATGGCGCCGGGGTTGAGGACCAGTGAGGATGTGGGTGAAGCGATCCAGTTCAGGGTGATTTCCTGACCGGGGCTGGCCTCGGTGGTGGTGGCTGCGAAGGCGCACAATGGATCAGCGCACAGATCGGTGTCGACCTCGGCCTTCAGGTAGTCAAACTGGATCCATGAAGCATCCGATCCGCCAGTGCGGGTGATTTCAAAGACGTTTTCCCCTTCGATGGCGTTGACGGCCCCGGCGCTCACGACTTTTTCCAAGAGCGTGGGGATGGTGATGGCGTTTTGGGTGAGGATTTCCTGTCCGTTGACCAGCAACTGCAGATCGTGGGTGCTGGGTTGACCGGCCGAGCCGAGGGCAAAGGTGTCGACGGTGAAGCGAAGCCGGTTGGTCGCAGCGGCTTGTTGTGCATTCAGGGTGAAGTGAATACGATTCGTTCCGTCGCCTGGCACTAGAGCCCGCTCGAACGCCTTCCAGGGTTCTGATGAATCGACCAGCCCGATGGGATCAGGATAAAGACCGGCAAAATAATAATCATCGTCCTTGCTGGACAGGTTGAATGTCGGGTCGTTTTCCGAGCCGACGGGTACTTCATCAGGAAGGGAAACGAAGCCTGGGGGTTCATTTGCTCCCGCCTCCTGCGTGAAATCGGACTGACTGTTGTCGTCAGCCCCTAATTCCCAGAGGGTGACAAAATCAGCGCGCAGGGCCGGACTGAGCGCTAAGAATAACAGGGGGCCTAAAAATCGGGGGATCATACGAGTGGAATAACGAACTTATCCTCCTACCAGAAACTGGCTTTTTCTCCAAGTGGAAAAAATCCGCCGTGGTTTTACGAGGTTTCGGCTCGGCCGATTTCGGAGTGGCGCGAGAAGGACTAGATTAACCCGCTTTCGCGAAAGCTGAAGAAACCGGGGTCATGGGGATGTCTGGGCAGGCCGATGATGAGGTGATCTTGGAGTCGCAGGCCGAGCAGGCGGCAGGCTTCATGTAGGCGCCGGGTTAATTCCAAATCGGCCTGACTTGGGTGGGGATCACCGCTGGGGTGATTATGGACGAGGATGAGGGAGTGGGCGGTGTGGACGATGGCGGGGCGCAGGAGTTCGGCGATGCGGGCGGTGCATTCGTTGATGCTGCCCAGCGCGACATTTTCCATGTGTTGAAAGCGCAGTTTGGTATTGAGCAAGATGATTCGGATGACTTCTCTGGATTCAGCGCGGAGGTCGGGAGCGACGAAGGCGGCGACTTCGGCCGGGGTGCTCAGCGGGATGTGGGGGGACGACTGGCGGGCCAGGCGTTTGCCGAGCTCGAAGGCGGCGGCTAGATGTTTGGCCTTGGCCTCGCCGATACCCGGGACCGAGCAAAACGATTGCCATTCCAGCCGGGAAAGCGCCTGCAGCGTGCCATACCGCGCCAGCAACAGGCGGCTCATTTCCACCACATTCATACCGCGCGTCCCCGTGCCAAAAAAGAGTGCGAGTAGCTCGGCATCGGTGAGCGACGCGGCGCCGTGCGCGGTGAGTTTTTCGCGCGGCATCTCGGCGGCGGGCAGGGCGCGCAGCGGAGGCGAGAGCGGGGAGATGTTTTCCAAGTGAGCGGGCTGGGAGGCCGCCTCGGACTCGCTTAGTGAAGGCATTTTCGAAGTCGGGCTTCTAAGTAATGAGTGACCTGTTCCAAAGCAGTGAGCGATTCGGTCGGAGGCAGAACCATCAGGTCCGCGCGGGCTCCAGCCAAGATTTCACAGCCGGTCTGCACCGCCCCGCGAATGGCCCCCTGGTAATCAGCAATGCCAGCGAGTACGCCGACTTCCACCGGTTCCTGCTGGAGCAGCAATCGATTCAGGGTGGCCCGCTGCGATTCGGTGGCGCTCTCGAGCAAATTGAGAATGGGCAAGGTGAGTTTGCCTTTTTCCAGATCGGTCCCCAATGTTTTTCCGACTACTTCTTCATCGCCAACCAGATCCAGTACATCGTCGTAAATCTGGTAAGCCATGCCCAGTTTGTCGCCGTACCCGTGGAGACGGTGTTGAATATCCTCGTCACAGCCGTTGAGGGCGGCGGCTAGTTCACCAGCACAAGCAAACAGCGCGGCTGTTTTCATGCGGATGATTTTGAAATACGTCTCTTTGCTGAGGTTGAGGTCGTACCGGCGCTGCGTTTGAATGATCTCGCCGGTACAGACGTCATTGGCCGCGTGAGCAATCTTGCGGGTCAGCGCATTGCCAAAATCAGTGGAAAGCTCGAGCGCATGGGCAAACAGCGCGTCTCCCAGCAGAACCGCCAGTGAATTTCCCCAGCGCGCACTGGCCGTGGGTGCACTGCGCCGTAGCTCCGCGCCATCCATAATGTCGTCGTGTACCAGCGTGGCAATATGAATCAACTCCAGCACCATGCCCAGTCGTAGGTGCGGTTCCTGCACACCGCCGGTGGCCCCCGCCGCCAGCGCCACTAAGGCCGGGCGAATGCGCTTGCCGCTCGATCCCGCCACATAACTCACATACCCTTCCACCGCCGGATCAAAGGCCCGAGCCTGCTCCAAAATGGCAGCCTCCACCTTGTCAACATGCGGGCGGACCAGCTCAAAGGGGAAATTTTCTTTTTTAAGGCGGGTCAGCATGAAATTGGGGGCGATGGAGTAGGCGGGTTAAGGGGCCAGTAAGCAAGTCAACGGCTTCGGATAGACACCCAGCACTACGACCGCCACGCACAAGAGGATGATGGCCACGCGGGTGAGCTGGGAGAAAACGAGGGGCGGCGCATCACTGGCTGGATCGTTCCAATACATGCAACGAATGACTTTAAAGTAATAATAGAAGCCGCAGGCTGCGGCGACCACGGCCACGGCCAGCAATGCCCACTGGCCAGCGCCAGCAATCAGCACCAACGAGAAAAACTTACCGAAGAAACCAGCCGTCAGCGGCACCCCAGCCAGCGAGGCCATGGCGAGGACGAGTGCGAAAGCGAGGAAAGGCGAGCGCTGGGACAGGCCGTTAAAGGCCGTCAATTCATCACTGCCGCCCGCCTTGCGCACGATGACCAGTACGGCAAAGGCCAGCATCGTCATGACCAAATAGGTGCCGAGATACAGCGCCACAACACCATTCGGGGAGACGCCGCCCGCAGGTTGGCCGGCGGCCAGCGCCATCAGCAGGAAGCCGGCATGGGCGATACTGGAGTAAGCTAGAAGGCGTTTGAAATTCGGTTGGTTGATGGCGGCGAGGTTACCGACGATCAGGGTGGCCCCGGCCAGCACGCCGAGCATCAGGAGGACGGCGTGGCGGATGGGTGAGGCCAGCAGTGGTTCCAGCAGGCGGATGAGAACGATAAACCCAGCGGCTTTTGAGCCGACCGAGAGGAAAGCGGTGATGGGGGTGGGAGCGCCTTGATAGACATCTGGGATCCAGAATTGGAACGGGGCGGCGCCAACTTTGAAGGAGAGCCCGACCATGAGCAGCGCCATGGTAAAGAGCAGGGGAGTGGTATCACCTTTCCAATCGACGAGCACTGTCTGAATGGCGGCGAGGTTGGTTTGGCCGGTCAGGCCGAACAGCCAAGCCAGACCGTAGAGGAGGAAGCCGGTGGAGAGGGCGCCGAGGATAAGGTATTTCACCCCGGCCTCGAGCGATCCCAAATTGCGCCGCATGTAGGCGACGACGACGTAAAACGTGATGGTGACGGTTTCGAGCGCCACGAACAAGCCGAGCAGGTCGGTCATCGACGCCATCCACATCAGGCCTGCGCAGAGGAAAAGCGGCAGGCAGAGGAACTCACCCAATCCGCGCCGTCCAGGCCGGCCGTCGCGATAGGATTCAAGGACCGGGGCGTATTCTAGGGCTAGCACCAGCACCAGCAAAGTGCAGACTAGAGCCAGACCTTTGTAAAAAAGCGCCGCCGTGTCAGTCGCGTAAAAACCCCAGAGCGGTTCGCTCGCGGAGCTTTCAACCCCGAAAACAAGGCCGGCTAAAACCGCAGCCACCCCAGCAATGCCGAGATGACCAAGGAGCCGGCGGTCCAGCGTGGTCGCAAACGCATCAACCATCAACAGCCCCAGGCCGAGAAGGACGATGGCGATTTCGAGGAAATAAGCGGGCATGGGCGGTGCGAAAATCTGTGAAACGGGAACGTGAAGTCAGGGTCTACTCAGGAGCTTATCCATGGAGGGCGGCGAGTGCCGGACGGACAAGATCAAGGAGCAGATTGGGGAAGAAACCAAGAAGCAGGAGGGGGATGACAAAAACGAGGGCGGTGAGAAGGCCGGTGGTCGTCAGATCGGGGACGGTCGCCGGATTGGCCCCTGGCTGGCCCATAAAAATCGAACGATACGCCCGCAGGCCATAGACCGCCGACATGACCACGCCCCAAAGTGCGAGGATAGTGGCCAGCGGCAGCCACAGCGTGCCGTCCGCAGCCACGTTCTTGAAGGCACCAAAGAAAACGAGCAGTTCGCCGGAGAAGTTGGCCAAACCAGGCAGTCCGATACTGGCGAAGGTGGCCAGACCAAACATCAATCCGAGTCGCGGCGCTTGCTTGGCGAGGCCGCCAAAGCGGTCGAAATGCGTGGTTCCGGCGGCGGAGCGGATGACGCCATTGAGGAAGAAGAGCAAGGCGATAGACAGGCCATGGGCGAACATGAGGAGGACAGCGCCGGTCAGGCCGATCAGATGGTGACTGGCGATGCCGAGGAAGATATAACCCATGTGCATGACCGAGGAATGCCCGAGCATGAGGTCCAATTCCCGTTGCGCGATGGTGACAAGTCCAATCCAGAGGATGTTGCCAAGCAGCGCGAAGAGAAGCAAGTTGAGGACCCAGGCTGATTGTGATCCGAGCGGCAGGAGCGGCAGGGCGACTTTGAGCAGGCCGTAGAGGCCGAATTTTTTGAGCACCCCGGCGTGCAACATGGCGACGGGGGTAGGGGCGCAGGCGTAAGCCTGAGGGGCCCATGAATGGAAGGGAAAGAGGGAAATAAGAATGCCGAATCCAATCAGGAGGGTGAGGAAGATCCATGATTGCGTCCCGGCGGCCATGGGGGTCGTCTGGGCCGCCACGGTCAGCTTGGCCATGTCAAAGGTAGTGCCACCGAGGTTCAGGAAGAGTGCGGCCAGACCGGCAAGCAGGATCAAACTGCCCAGTCCGAGGTAAATGGTGATTTTCCAAGCGGCGGTCCGGCGGTCGCCGGTTCCAAAAAGGCCGATCATCAGGAACGTCGGGATGAGGGCGAGTTCATGGAAGGCGTAGAAAAAGAAAAGGTCGGTGGAGACGAACGCTCCCATCGCTCCGGCCGTGATGAGAAGCACGCTGGCGTGATACAACCGCAAGCTGCCCCGGGCGACGGTGGACGGACTGGCGAGCGCGGCGCCCAGGCTGACCAATGCGGTGAGCAACACCATGACCAGCGACAATCCATCCACCCCTACTGAAAGTTTCAGATCGGGTGAAGGAAGCACGGTGAACAACGTGGCGGCCAGCTGGTAGCCAGCCTCGCCCGTTTTGAACGCCATGAGGGCGGCCACGGTCAGGACGGCATTGAGCACGGCGGCAGCCAGCGAAGTCAGGCGCGCGGGGGCGCCTGCGGCCACCGCCACGGCGGCCAGCAGGGGGATAACAATCAGGGCGGCGAGAATCACGTCAGTGGAGCGAAAGAGCGATGAAGAGTAGGACGACGACCCCACAGCCAAAAAGGAAGCCGTAGGCCTGTAAATTACCACCTTGCAGGCGGCGCAGTCCGCCGCCAACCACGGCAGCCAAACCGGAAAGTCCGCGGACGCCGAGACCGTCAATGATCAGGATGTCCACGTAATGAATGATCCTGGCCACCGCGTCCTGACCCCAGGAGACCAAGGAGGCGTAGAGTTCGTCGATGAAGAATTTGCGGGCCAGCAAGCTGATGCGGACCGGGTCGCGGTCGCGGCCGCGATAGAGAAGCCACCCGAGTGACACGCCTGAGGCCAAGGCAATGAGTGAGGCGATCATGGGCACATGGGAGGCGTGATCGTGATCCGCCGGGGGCAGGGTCAGGAAACGGCCGGCAAAGAAGCTGAATCCACCGATTACTGATGGGACGGCGAGGATGATCAGCGGCAGCAACATGATCTTGGGAACCTCGTGGGCGTGTTCAGCACCGTGGTCGCGGGGCGTGCCTAAGAAGGCGACCACGCACAAACGCGTCATGTAAAAGGCGGTCAGAAAAGCCGTGCCGGC
>Ga0315908_10004153_pt1 | contig 10452 bp, 7 predicted proteins | sample LakEriMetagenome_12_FD_203520 | JGI IMG/M metagenome (GOLD analysis project Ga0315908, IMG submission 203520) | Freshwater fungal communities from buoy surface, Lake Erie, Ohio, United States - Buoy 4 MA124 | ecosystem: Environmental > Aquatic > Freshwater > Lake > Lake biofilm | place: USA...
AAAGTATGCGAAGCACGGAATTAAGGCATCTCATACTGCTGAAGTAGTGCTCGACGATGTACGCGTGCCAGGCAGTTGCTTGCTTGGCGGCAAAGAAAAACTCGAAGCCAAACTTGCTCGTTACCGCGAAGGTGGCGCGTCAAGTGGCAAGCAGCCAGCAATGGCTACATTCGAAGCAACACGCCCAGCAGTAGGTGCACAAGCACTTGGTGTTGCACGCGCTGCATATGAAATTGCTCTCGACTACGCCAAAGAGCGCGTTGCGTTCGGCAAGCCGATCATCATGAACCAGGCCATTGCATTCAAACTTGCCAACATGGCAACACAAATCGACGCAGCTCGTTTGCTCATTTGGCGCGCCGCATGGCTCTCGAAAAATGGTGGCTTCAAAAATGCAGAAGGCTCAATGAGCAAGTACTTCGCGTCAGAGATGTCGGTGAAAGTAACCGAAGAGGCCATTCAAATTCTTGGCGGCTACGGCTACACCCGTGAGTACCACGTTGAGCGCATGCACCGTGATGCAAAGATTCACACCATCTTTGAAGGTACTTCTGAGATTCAGCAGCTGGTGATTGCTCGCGCAATCTCCGGCCTGCGCGTCGAATAATTACAGCATTTGATATTTCGATTTGAATGACAAAGTAAAAAATGGCCCCGATTAATCCGCGGCCATTTCGTTACGTGTTCTTGCTCTATCTCTATGGAATAAGAACTACAACTACTCGGCGATTCTTCGCCTGGGATTCTTCTGTTTGTCCGCTACCTACTGGGTCACCTGCGCCCACTCCAGCAATTGCGAATGGACCACCAGCCTTCATGGCTCGCAAAGTAGCGACCGCTGCAAGAGCACGACTCCGTGAAAGCGCAATGTTCTCTGGGGTGTTTCCATTGCGTGTGCCTGAATGGCCAACCACTAACACTGAACCCGCAGCAGAGATCTTCTCCTTCAATTTCTCGAGAGTCGCGCGACCTTTTTCTGTCACGGTGGAAGATCCATTTGCGAAATAAATGGGAGCCAGGGCCACAATTTCATTGCCTACGTTTAACTCGCTTACGTCGGATGCAACCACAGTTGTTCGCAGTGATCTGAGTACTTGACGAGTCTTTGTATTCACTACGTCTGCAATACAGCGCCCAGTGTCGACGAAAACAAGTTCATCGTCATTGGGCAGACAGACCGCAGGTGTACGAGTGGTGATATCCAACGTCTTGTTCTGCGAGCGTGAAAGCACGGTAATTGCAGAGGTTGAAGCAACACTCTCTGGTGGGCGTGAATAAATCTTCGTGTCTGTGACGGTGACGCCAGGAACAGATTCAGTTTGTGGGGGCACAGTTGTTGTTGTGGTGGTAGTGGCTGGCGCAGTGGTAGCTGGGGCAGTTGTGGTGGTAGTCGGCGCGACGAGTGCTCCAGAAGTCATCACGCGTGCACCTGACCCATTCGTTGCAATTGCCACATAGACGCCATTTCCGTAGGTCACCGATGACCAACCACTCGCATCTGCAGCCGCATGGGCTGACCATGTAATGCCGTCTGTGCTGGCCATCACGCGGTTACTGCCGTTACTTGCCACAGCTACAAATTTGCCGCCACCATAGACCACTGACGTCCAGCTAACCGCGGCTGCCGCCGTACGCGGCGTCCACGTAGTGCCGTCGCTACTTGTCATCACATAGTCGGAACTCATTCCTGGATTGGAGGCGGTAGCTACGAAAAGATTGTTTCCGTACGCAATGCTGCTCCAGTTACCGTTGTGAATCGCTTGTGCGTACGTCCAGGTCACTCCGTCAGGACTCGTCATCACTCTGTCGTTAAATCCGGTAAAAGAGATGGCGACAAATTTATTATTTCCCCAAGTAACAGATTTCCACTGTGCCCCTGAAGATGATGTTGGAATAGATCGATTCGTCCAAGTAATCCCGTCGGTACTCGTCATTACATGGTTTGTGGAACCTGCTCCCACCGCAACGAACACACTGTTTCCGTAGGTGATGCCAGACCAAGTGTCGGTGCTCGAACCGCGAGGGGTCCATGTGACACCGTCGGGACTTGTCATGATGCGGTCAGTGCCGGAACCTGCGACCGCTACGAAGAGACCGTTTCCATATGTCACGGAAGTCCAGGTGCTTGCGGGCACACTGCGTGCTGTCCAAGTGATGCCATCGGTACTTGTCATTACGCGGTTCGTGCCACTAACGCTGACTGCGACAAAGGTGCCATTTCCGAACGTCACACTGCTCCAAAAGCTTGCTTCAGTGGCGCTCCGTGCGGTCCATGTGGTTCCGTCGGCCCGAACTTGCTGCGACATGATCGCGACCGAGGAAACTAACGCCAGGGCGAGCCCCAGGTTTTTGAAGGTTTTTGACGATTTCATGCCCAAATAATAATAGTAACTATGTTACAAAATCAATCTTTGCGGGCAAAAGTGATGGCGGAAAATGTGGGAGAAAAAAGCACGAGGAATAGGCAACCACGGCACCGAGAACTGAACCGCGGATCGGCGGAACGCGGCAATTTCAAATGATGCTCCCCTGACAACTGAGCACTAGCCCGTAGCATGAGAAGCCTTATGTCAATTCTCCCAAACGCCGCATTTTCCATCGCTCTCGATTGTCAGCTCGACAACGTGCCCGGCACCCTTGGGCGGTTGTGCACTGCCATCGGTGAAGCAGGCGGAAACATCGGATCCCTCGATGGTTTTGATGTACGTGGCCCGGTTCTTCGCCGCAGTCTTGTTGTGCACTGTCGAAATGAAGAGCATCAAAAATCAGTCGTTGCAGCGGTACAAAAACTTGATGGCGTGACAGTTCTCGATTGGTGGGACCGAACATTCCGTATGCATGAGGCCGGAAAAATTGAAGTCATCAGTACGGCTCCGGTGAACGACCGTGATGATTTGTCAATGGCGTACACGCCAGGCGTTGCTCGCATATGTACTGCGATTGAAAATGATCCGCCGCTCTCACATAAGTACACCATCCGCAAAAACACTGTTGCCATTGTGAGCAACGGAACTGCAGTGCTTGGGCTTGGCGATATCGGCCCAGAGGGCGCAATGCCCGTCATGGAGGGCAAGGCACTCCTGTTCAAAGAATTTGGTGGAGTCAATGGTTTCCCCATTTGCATTAATGCTCGCACTGCAGATGAAGTTGTCGATTTTGTACAACGCATTGCGCCAACATTTGGTGGAATAAATTTGGAAGATATCAAAGCACCTGAGTGTTTTGAAATTGAAGAACGGCTGCGCGCAAGTCTTGACATCCCCGTGTTTCACGACGACCAACACGGCACGGCAGTGGTCACATTGGCAGCATTGTGGAACTCTTTGAAAATCACGGGCAAGAAAATGGAAGACCTCACAGTTGTCATCGCCGGCGTTGGTGCTGCAGGTGTTGCCATTGGCAAAATTCTTCTTAACGCTGGTATTGGCGATGTCATTGGTTGTGACCGCGTGGGTGCCATCTATACCGGTCGCGGCGAAATGAACTCAGCCAAAGAATGGTTTGCGGCGAACACAAATACATCACGAAAAATGGGAACCATCAGTGACGTCATGAAAGGTGCAGACGTATTTGTTGGAGTGAGTGGGCCAGATCTCATCACCGCAGCCGATGTACGTTCAATGGCAAAGAACCCAATTGTGTTTGCAATGGCAAACCCAAACCCAGAAATTCGTCCAGAGCAAGTCGATGGTCTCGCTGCCGTTATGGCAACGGGTCGCAGCGACTATCCAAACCAAATTAATAACGTCCTTGCTTTCCCTGGCATTTTCCGTGGTGCACTCGACGCAAATGCAACAGACATCACTGAAAGCATGAAGTTGGCAGCCGCAATCGCCATTGCCGAGTCAGTTACCGATGCCCAACTCTCACCGGAATTTGTAGTGCCATCAGTGTTCGACAGAACCATTGTTGAACGTGTTGCCCCAGCGGTTGCTGCGGCAGCAGTAAAAGATGGTGTTATCCGCAAGTCGTAGATCAGTTATTGCTTGCGCAATATGGAGAAGTCGGGGGCTCTGAATCATGAAAATTGCATTAGTTGGTGGGGGAATCGGCGGGCTCACCGCTGCTCTTGCGCTCTCACAGAGATCTCATGAAATAACTGTCTTTGAACGTTCCGCAGGAATCAGAGAAATTGGTGCAGGTGTTCAGATCAGCCCTAATGCTTCTCGTCTTTTGCACTCGCTAGGTCTTGGCCAGGCATATTCAGAAATTGCGGTATATCCGCAACGAGTTGTATTACGTCGTTGGGAAGATGACTCCATCCTTCGTTCAACAGACCTTGACGAAAGTTTTCTATCCCAACATCAAGTGCCATTAGCAAACGTTGCTCGCAATGAATTAGTTGAAATTCTTGGGAATGCAGTAGCGCAAACCAAAAATGTGACCTTGAAATTCTCCACTCATGTTGTTGGGGTTGAGCCAGGTGACTCATCGTCGGTCGTCCGATTTTCCGATGGCACAGCCCAATCCTTCGACATCGTCATTGGGGCTGATGGAATTCACTCCGTTGTTCGCCCCTGCGTTGGCGGTCTAGACAAACCACGCTTCAGTGGCTCTGCCGCATATCGCGCCTTGGTGCCACGCAAGTTTGTGGAAGATCTACCCATGGACGTCACCAACCGAATGGGTCCCGACCGGCACGTGGTGAGTTATTTCATTGGGCGCAATCGCAGTCATCTCAACCTTGTTTGTATATCGCCTGAAGATTCATGGGAAACCGAATCATGGACTGAGCAAGGAACAGTTGAAGATCTGTATGCGCGATTTGAAGGTTGGTCGCCAGAGCTTCTCTCACTTCTCGCACGTGTTGAAGAACCAGTTTTCCGTTGGGCGTTATACGACCGCGAACCACTCGACCAGTGGGGAATCGGAACGACCACATTGCTTGGTGATGCGTGCCATCCCATGCTTCCCTTTATGGCACAAGGTTCATGTCAAGCAATTGAAGACGCAGTGGTGCTAGCACGTTGTCTCAGTGATGCAGGCACGAGTGATGCGGCCCTTGCACTTCGTCGATATGAGAATGCACGCCAGGGCCGCACAGCTCAAGTGCAAACCTCGTCATTGGCCAATCGTGATCTATTCCATATGGTTGATGGTCAAGAACAAAAAGACCGAGATTTATTTTTCACTCTTATGCCACCAGGAATGTCAATTCTTGATTGGGTATACGAATACGACGCTCTGACCGTTCTTGTTTAAGGCACTTCATAGAAGCAGGCTGGCTGTTTAACGTTTTTCGGTACGCTGATACAACCGTGTTGCAATTGGCGCGAAAATAATAATTAAGAGAATTGCCCAACCGAGTGAATACAACATTGCGTTTTGCAATGGCCATGCCGATGGTTCGGGAGTTCCAGCAGGCAGATTTCCGAATCGAACGCGCACGGCGTGCGTCAAAGTTGACACTGGGTTCCATTCGGCGACGGTTTTCAGTATCCCCGGCAAGCTGTCGGATGGAACGAAAGTATTAGCAATAAAGGTCAGCGGGAAGAGCACGACGAAGGTGGCGTTGTTTACCACTTCTGGTGTCGGAACGAGAAGCCCGAGACATGCCATGACCCACGAAAATGAGTACGAGAAAAAGAGTAGTAACAAATAGGCAACTACTGCGTCGAGAACTGAACCTCGTATGCGCCATCCCACAGCTAACCCCGCCATTGACATGATGATGATTGAGAGTGAGTTATAGACAACATCGCTAGCTGTACGCCCCGCCACCACTGCTGAGCGTGACATTGGAAGTGACCTGAATCTATTGATCAGACCTTTTTGAACGTCTTCGGCCAACCCCGATGCGGTGAACGTAGAACCGAAAACAACAGTTTGGGCAAAGATGCCAGCAATGAGGAACTCGCGGTAGTTGCCGCCGGGAATGTCAATTGAGCCGCCGAACACGTATGCAAAAAGCAGAACGAACATGAGTGGCTGAACGATGACGAAGACCATTACTTCGGGTACGCGCCCGATACGAATCATATTTCGCCGGGCAATGATGGTGGCATCACGAATCATTTTGATCATGACTGCTCCTCCTGTGTCTTGCGTCCGGTGAGTTCCATGAACACGTCATCGAGGGTGGGTCGTCGCAAACCGATGTCAAGTATCTCTACGTTTTGTGCGGCGAGTTCTACCATCACCAAGCCGAGTGCCTCCACGCCTTTGGCGACGGGAATGGAAATGAGGGCATCTTGGTCTTCAACGCGAATAGCCCCTATTGCAAATGGCCGAACAATGTCTTCCACGCGTGAGAGGTCACTCAGCAATGCGAGGTGAATATCAAGATGCTCGCCCCCAATGCGTCGTTTCAATTCTTGTGAGGTGCCGCGCGCAATGGCACGCCCGTGATCAATCACCACGATGTCGTGAGCTAATTGATCAGCTTCTTCAAGGTATTGCGTTGTGAGAATAACCGTGGTGCCAGCTTCAACACGCTCGCGAATGACATCCCACAATTCACCTCTACTTCGTGGATCTAACCCAGTTGTCGGCTCATCAAGAAAGAGAACAGGAGGGTCGGCAAGCAGTGCGCCAGCGAGGTCGATACGCCGCCTCATTCCGCCAGAGAAGGTCTTCAGCGGCCGATTGGCAGAATCGCCTAATCGAAATCGTTCGATGAGCTCACCAGCTTTTTTTCGCGATGCCCGTCGACGCATTCCGTACAAACAACCGATCATCTCGAGGTTTTCCATGGCGGTGAGATGTTCGTCAACGGCTGCGTATTGGCCAGACAATCCAATTAAGGACCTCACACGTTGGGGTTCTTTAATGACATCAACACCAGCGACATGCGCCGTTCCGGAATCGGGTGCAATGAGCGTGGTGAGAATGGAAACTGCAGTGGTCTTACCTGCACCGTTCGGGCCCAGAAGACCTAAGACTGATCCCGCTGGTACCGAGAGATCGAGACCGTCAAGCGCCACAACGTCTCCGTAGTGCTTGGTAAGCCCGTGTGCTTCAACGGCGAACTCATCTGTATGGGTGTTTCTCGCTGCATCGTTCACGATGCAAGCATATTATGACTGCACGTACAATCTCTATGATGCGACTTAGGTAACTACTTTTTAGATACGAAACGACGCAACTGAGTTCCCACCACATCATCTATGTGGCGAGATAAATCGGGGCCGAAGCCGCTTCGAATATCAAAACCTTCGACATGCATATGTCGAGCACCGTGTCGACGTAGACCCGATTTCATTGACCGTACGAGAGAATCGGGACCACACATCACAATGTGCGCGTTACGTAAGTTGCCCGCACCTATGGCGTTAATGACATGGTCTGGCTGTATTCGGTTCTTCTCATCAGAGGCATGAACGTGCAAGATTATTCTGCCTTCGCGGGCTGCAATTTCGAGCAGTTCAATTGCGGGAGCATTTTGACGAGATGGTACGCAATAGAAAAGATGCGGAGTCGGGCCGTCGTCAGTTGGACGAGAGATAGACGACCCAAGGAATGGAGTAATTCCCACACCACCTGCAATCCAAACAACTTCATCAACAACGTGGTTTGGGATGGGAGCCAGATGGCCATAGGGGCCTTCCACAACTATGCGGTCGTTGATCGCAAGCGTAGTCATGAGGCGATGAGTCCAGTCACCTAAATCACGAATGACAAATCGGAGACATCTCTCATCGGGCGATGAAGCAATAGTGAACGGGTGTGGTTCACGCAAGCTAGGAACTTTCACTCTCAGAAACGCGAACTGACCCAATTGATATTTCATGGGTTTACCAACTGGTTCAAGCTCAATCGTCAGAATGTTGCCTGTGATCTCAATCTGCGAGACAAAATGAAGTTTTCCCTTGCGAAAAATGTCGCGCCACACCACTCGATATAGCCATGCCGCGAGACCAAGCAACATGAAGCCCGTAAACCATGAACCCCAAAATGAAGCATTTGCGTATGGCTTTGTTGATGTATAGAAGTGCCAACATGCAAATGCATACGGAAGAATAAGAAGCTTGTGGGCCAGGCGCCACCAACGGGTCGGAATCCAGCGCAGAAGACTGATACCAACAAGAATGTAGAGAAGAGTTGACCCTGTTTCCGCTAGGTCTTCTGCTGCATCGGCTACATCGCGAGATGCGCCACGTATTCCTTTTACGTCGTCAACCATTTCTAGGTGGAGCCACATTGCGCCGACCGATAATGCGCCCAACCAGCGATGCCACACGTACATGCGGTCTACTCCGCCAAAAATTTGTTCAAGGGGCAATATACGTGTGGAAAGAAGATTGCTCCAGGTCATCATCATGATGGAAACGGAACCTATGAACAGCGCAAATCCAGCGTTTCCATCGCCAATCGTGTTGGTGAACGCAAACCATCCAACGAAGATTGTGAATACCGCCATGACCGGGCCAATCCATTTGTAACTCACCTGAGGAAGTTGTGGTGGTTGCGGTTTTGCGAGGCGCCAATCTGCCGGAGTGCCAAGAATTGTTTTGATGAAAGTTTGAACTTTTCCAACAATTTTTACTGGCACTGGTTAATTCTACCCATTTGGTACGTTGCATTTAATAGCGACCGAATTAATAGGCTGTGTCAAGTATGAATGTCCACCCAAATCCTCAGGTCCAGGCCCGCCGTTGGCTCGTTTTGCCGGTGCTATGCATCAGCCTTTTTATGGTGGTGGTCGACAACCTCATCATCAACGTTGCATTGCCCACACTGTCAACTGAACTTGGTGCTTCAACAAGTGGGTTGCAGTGGATTGTTGATTCATATGCGTTGGTCTTTGCATGTCTTCTTCTCGCCTTCGGTGCGCTCGGTGACAAGCTCGGTCGTAAAGGTCTCATTCAATTCGGCATGGTGGCATTTGTGGGTTGCTCGGTGTGGGCGTCTTTCGCACAATCCACGTCGTCGCTCATCATTGCGCGTGGCGCAATGGGAATTGGTGCAGCAGCAATTTTCCCCGCAACACTCGCCATCATCATCGACATCTTTCGTGACCCAGTGGAACGGGCCAAGGCAATTGGTGTGTGGTCTGCAGTGTCGGGTATGGCCGTTGCCTTTGGGCCAATCTCGGGTGGGCTACTTCTCGAACACTTCTATTGGGGCTCAATTTTTCTCATCAACTTGCCCGTGGGAATTATTGCGCTGATTCTTGGTGCAATTCTCATTCCTTCATCAAAAGACCCCAACCCACGTGGAATTGATTTGCCGGGTTTCTTTTTGTCTATCGCAATGGTTGGGCTCTTGGTCTTTACGGTGATTGAGGGTCCGCACCGTGGGTGGTTGAGTGGTGAAACTCTGATCTCATTTGCGGCCGCGGCATTGTTATTTGCAGTGTTCATTAAATTTGAGTTGAAAGCGAAAGAGCCACTGCTTGATGTGCGTGTATTTCGTAATGCGCGAGTATCTGCAGCGACGGGGTCCATTGGTATTGCATTTTTCGTGCTGTTCGGATTCATCTTTTTGGTGACACAGTATTTTCAATTCGTTCGTGGGTACAGCACGTTGTCCTCGGGAATCCATACATTGCCGTTTGCTTTTGGCGCAGGAATAACTGCGCCCATAGCGGCTCGATTAGCGCTCAAATTTGGAACAAAAAGAGTGGTTTCAATGGGCCTCACCAATATGAGCATTGGCCTCGTCATTATGGGTTTCAGCGGTGCAGATGCCGCCTATTGGGGCCCCATTGTTATTGGCATGTTGTTTTTGGCAAGTGGTCTTGGCCTGGTGACATCACCAGCAACTGATGCGGTGATGGGCGAGTTGCCTGCTGAGCGCGCTGGCGTCGGCTCCGCAATTAATGACGTGAGCAGGGAAGTAGGCGGCACTTTAGGCGTTGCAATTAGTGGTTCTATTTTCGCTTCACTTTATGGGCCAAAACTTGGCGCACTCATTAGCGGATTTAACATGCCCGAAGAGGCTGTGGCACTTGCAAAAGAATCAGCAGGAGCCGGCTTTGCAGTTGCAGCCAAAGCCCCCACGGCAGAAGCCGCAGGGGCAATTCGTTCGGCAGTGAGTGATGCATTCATGCATGGTTTTCATGCGGCAACGTTCACCGGTGCGGCAGTGGCGTTTATTGGTGGCCTATGCGCACTGAAGTTCTTGCCATCGCGCAAACAACGCGCTTAGAAAAGCACAGGAAACTAATTAGCCGCGAATCTGTTCGATGTGCTGGTCGGGTCGTACGACGAGTGCTTGATGGGGAAGTAACTGCAACGTAGAAGACCACCAATTGTTGGAATCAGTGAAGTCGGTTCCCAAGCGAACGTCACAGTCTTCGCCCACATATTGTGCCCCACCTATCACGATGTGCGAGCGAAGCGGAACGAGATCGAGCGACGAAATGGTTTCGCCATTACGTTCGAGCCAACCGTGAGGTAAACGGTTTCCAGGTTCGACACTAGGCCGATACGTAGTAATGAGTTCATCGGTCAGAACTTCTAGTGGTGTTGTGGAATGCTCGCTCATGTAGCGGTACCCAATTTGCAGGCC
>Ga0315908_10004155_pt1 | contig 10449 bp, 7 predicted proteins | sample LakEriMetagenome_12_FD_203520 | JGI IMG/M metagenome (GOLD analysis project Ga0315908, IMG submission 203520) | Freshwater fungal communities from buoy surface, Lake Erie, Ohio, United States - Buoy 4 MA124 | ecosystem: Environmental > Aquatic > Freshwater > Lake > Lake biofilm | place: USA...
GATTTTACAAAAATTTGAAGTTCTTGAAAAAGATGGATTAGAAAATATATAAAGATGTATAATTAGAAAATAATTTAGATATAGGATTAATTTTTTCGAATCATAAATTCAGTAAATACACTGATAGACTTTAATTAAATAATATGAGAGGATTTAAAAGCATTAAAAATCAGTAGAATTATAAACAAGAAAACGGATCATTTTTTTATCTAAAACATTCTTTTAAATTGCTCTTTTTTGAATATCCATTTATGCAAGATAATAAAAGTCTTATTCCTTTTCTACATTTATCATCTGCATTTAATGAAAATATTAAATAGACGTATTATTATTATTTTTAATATTTTTATAGTTTTAGGCAGTCTGCTGGGCTTGGATTAGCATTTGATGTTGGAAATTAAGTAAGGTTAGAAATCGTTAGAAATTTTTGGCATTTAAAATAATAGAATGACTCAATTTCTAATTTTTAAGTAAGAATTTCAATAAATGATTGAATAGTTTATAATGTTTTTAAATATATTTATATTATTTATTTTTAATTTTTATTATATTTATAATTTGATATTTCATAGATTATTTGAATCCAAACTAAATAAAATACTTTCTAGTTTTTTGTAAAGATTATCTTAAAATATCTTCAAATTATTAGTATAAAATTTAAAACATTCTGATTTTTATTTCGAAATTTAATTTTCGTTTTCTAAAAACATTTATTAACAAATTTAATATCCTTCCTTTTTTATTTAAAAATAATTACTTTTTAAAATTATTTTATATAAAGATATTCATATTATTTATATTCTTCATAATCTTTATTACAATTATCTATCATTTTTTATCTTATACTATTATCTAATTTATTTCCTATACTTTAGATACAAATTTAATTATTCTTCTATAATTTTTTTATATAAATCTAATATTATTGATCATTCTACTTAAATTTATCTATCAAAGCATAAAACTAACTCATGATAATTATTGATATTTATAGCAATTATATTAACTATGAATATAAAGTAAATTAAATAAGAATAAATGAAATATAAAATTATTAAAAAAAGATCAACTATATCTTTTTTTAATAATAAACTCTACCTTTTATTCAGGCTCATAAATCAACTTAAATACCCATTAGATATTTTCAACATTAGTAAGAATTTGATATTCAAATTTCTTAAGAAAATTAACAATAATAACTTTGATCTCAATAATACTCAATCTCTCTCCAATACAACTCCTAGCTCCCATGGAAAAAGGTGTAAAAATATAAGGATCAATAATTCCCTCCTTATCCCATCTATCAGGATTAAACTTTAAAGGATCCTAAAAGTACCTAGGGTTTAATAAAGTACTAAAGAAAAATAGATTAACTAAATGATTTTTCCTAATAACTATATTGCCCAATGAAATGTCCTTTTTGACGATACTCTCCCTTGGAATGATTTAAGGGGCAGGAGTGGATATTCTCAATGTTTCTTTAATAACATAATCTAAATATTTGACTTCGATGAGTTCCTCATAACTGAAACAGTCACCATCTTTAATAATAGAGTCTATTTATGATATTAATTTTGATTTTATGGAAGGGTGTTAATCTAGATAGAGCAGTATGTTGTGGATCACATGTGAGGTTGTGTCTGTGCCTGCAATGAAGATTAAAAGAAACTCGCTTAACATTTTCTTTTTGTCTTCATGAAGCTGCAGTAATTCTGATTTTACTTAGTGAAGGTACTTGTTTTTATCATTTTACTCATCAGTTTATAATTTATTTATTATTGAGCTAAGTTTATTTGTTATTTTTAATTTTACTCTATCAATTCTTTATTTTACTTCTCAATCGCTTTTAAATAAGTTCATTTTCTTCAATAATAATTAAATTGGTCTAAAAATAGCATTGATTGGTTTTCGGAATTGCATGCCATTTATTCCAAAAGTTTCTTATAATTCTAAAGCTAAATGTTCTCCTTTTTCATTGAATAAATCTTCTTGATCGTTTCCACAAAATAAACTGAAGATAATTTAACCACTCATCAAACTAAACAAATCCATTAAATATAACTTTTAGTTACCTTATTTTTGTTCAAATTTAGATAGATTTTATTTAGAAATTTCTATAATTGTAGGAATTAACGCTTTAGCATTAGCGAAACTAAAGAAATTCATGAATAATTATCTGCTGCTTTTCCATTATTTATAATCTCCCCAGAATATATTATCATATCCTGAATTGAATTAAGCTACTTATTTAAAAGCTTGAGCTTTTTATATTTGATCTTATTTGTTCATTTAAAGATCTTTTACTTGCTCTATTTTGTTCAATAGAATTATAGGATTAAATCCTGCATAAGTTAAAAATCCATTGGCATCTGGATGTTCTTTGAACATTCTCTTGTATGCTGATAGAACATCTCCTGTTTTTTTAGATTCTTTAACTACTTTTATTATTAAAAATGGATGCCAATATGTGCAAATTATTCCTTATTTTTCATAAAACTATTTTGTTATTAATGGGCTTAATATCAATAAATCTATTAATTTTATTACTACCAATGCTATTACTATTTTCAAAACTATATACCAGTCCCAACTCATAAAATTATATCTAATTAGAATTATAAATAAAATAATAATTTGATAAATAAGATAATAATTTATATAGTATTTAGTATATTACTGAATTGAAAAATATCAATAAATAAAATATTAAATATAAAAATATAATGAAAATTACAATAATATTAATTATAAAAATAAATAGAGTTATAATTAGATTAATTGGATGTATAATCAGTGATAGAGAAGAGAATATAATAATTTATAATAAAATGAGTATGATAATCAATCAATAACAATGTAATAAACGTAAATTAAAAGACAAAATGAGTCTTCTAATGTCAGACTACCAGATCACGGATTCCTCGACGGACACATTCGATTTCACGGTAGAATTTGCAGGTCCTTCTGACTCTATCTACTCTTAAGGTATATGGAAAATCCATGTAATTCTTCCCGAACAATACCCTTATAAATCCCCTTCGATAGGTTTTGATACCCGTATCTTCCATCCTAATGTCGATGAAAATAGTGGTACAGTATGTCTCGATGTACTGAATTAAACTTGGAGTCCTTTGTTTGATCTTGGTCATGTCTTTTAGACTTTCTTGCCTTAGTTATTGTTATATCCTAATGCCAATGATCCACTCAATCCTTAAGCTGCTGCTCTTTATCTTAATGATTAGGGATTGTATAATTAGAAGGTTTAATAATATGTTTATAAATATGCTCTTAATCCTAAGTATTAATCTGGTATTATTTTTTTATATTAATCTTTAGTACTTAATAATTTATAAGAAAGTACTCTTATTTAAAGTGATTAAGAACATATGAAAATTTAAAATTATGAAAATGATGATGACTCTCTTAGTGATATTTCACAAAATTCGGTTTTGTCTAAAACATCTTGTATTTCTTTGATAGATATTGACTAACATTAGCATAAGTAAGCCAAAAAATATACTTTATGAAATATATGATTTCTTTATATTCATATTTTAATACTAACTATATTCAATAAATTATCATCTTTTTAGATTATTTATTGAATTTATAGTTTTTATTATATAAAATTATATATTTTATTACTATTTAAGTTACATTATTATCCTATTATTTATATATTTTATTATAATATTTTTGCTAAATCATTCTCTATTCATAAAATAATAATAGTTGTAAAAAGATTTAGGTTTTTTTAATTTATTTTGTAGTTAATTTTATTGTTACTAATATATCTTTTAGTCTTATTAAAGATAATTCATTTCTTAATCATTATGAGAATCTATTATTTAAATATCTATATCTCCATCCTATTCTAAAAAACTACAATTCTTTATTACATTATTTTAAATACTATCTGATAAATATAAATTTTGATTAAAATTAGCTTATTATTTTTCAATAGTATTATTTTCGTTAAAATTTTATATATCAATTGAATCAAAATTATCAATAGATTTAATATAATTTCTATCTTTATTTAATTTCTTTAATTTATTTTAAAATTATTACCTTCTTTTTTTATTAATTTTCATTATTTTATTCAATATTAACTTTTTTAAATTTATTCTAAATAATTTATTTTTCATTTGCATTTTTTTTTTTAATTTGAGGGGATAAAATTTCTCTTTATTTATTAAAGATTTCTTCATTAATTTTTAATTTATTTATAAATCTATCCATTTACTTTAATTTTTTTTATTATTCTTATAAAATATTATAACTTGTTTTTAAATTCATATTTTTATTATATTAAGTTTTATTTTCTTCTTTGTATAATTATTAATTATATACCATTTTAAAGATTTGAAGGAGTTTTAAAACTTTTTTTTATATTTTTGGAATCCGTATATTTTATATTAATTTAAATAAATTTTTTAGTATTTTTTTCTTATTTTGATGAATTCGATTGCTATTAATTAATACTTAATGTTTCAAATATTTAAGTGGTGATAAATTAAGATTATTTTCTATCGAAATCAGATTGATTTTATTTATTTTATAATTTTTATTAATTTTATTATTATGAATTTTCAGTTAATAAATTTTTTAAAATTTATTAATTTTTTTGTTTTTTATTATTACTATTACTACTATTTTTATTATTTATTACCTGTTAAATTTCTTTATCAATTTAAATTTTATTAATTTATTATTATATGTAATTTTTAAAAGAATAATTTTAATTTTTTTCGTTTATTTTTAATTAAAGAATCTATTAATTTATTTAATTACATTTTTCTTATATTTGATATATAATATCATTTTATTCTAATTCTTTTTCTTAAACTTAAATTATTTTTTTATCAAGAAAATTAGATGATATTTTGATGATATACTAAAAAAAATGTTCCATTAATATTTAATTTATATTATTATCTGAATTAATTTTATTGTATATAATAAAATCACTTTTTTTTAATATTTTTAATTTTTTTACTATAATTTTATATATCTTATATTGGTGGAAATTATGCTTAATATTTGCTTTCATTTGAAGAAATTTATTAATCTGGATAGATATTTTTATCTTAAAAATTATCTTTTTGCTAATTTTTTTAAGAGTCTATTATTAATTATTAAACTAAATTATGAAAATTTAAAATTTTTTATTTCTTATCATTATCATTACTTTATAGCTAATAATATTATTTAATATTTACAATATCTTTTTATTTATTTATAATTTATTTATTTATTTTTAAGATATCCTAATTTTAAATTTGATCCATATTTTTTGCATTAAAATTTTAAATTGTTTTTAAAGATTCATCAATTATTTACTTATCACTTTTTCCACTTTTTTTCATTTTTTCTATATATTAATCTAATTCTTTATCTATTTCTGTGTTTTTATATATTTAAAACTATGAATAATTAATAATATTTACATTATCATTAATGGTTTTTTAATTTTATAAATTTTTTAATTCATTTTATTTTATTTAAATCATTTTCTTATTATTTCTTGCAAATGATTTAATATTTTTTATGTAAAAATGTCTAATCATATAGGTATTTTTTTAAATTTATATAATTATTATATTTAAATGGATAATAATTAATAATTATTATTAAAATAAAGAGAATTTTATTAAATATAGATAAGAAAATAAATAATAAATACAAAATTATAAAAAATAAGAATTTATTTTAAAGAAAAAGAATAATATTAAAATAATGATATTAAAAAAGAGAATAAAAGTTAATATTAATTAAATTAAAATAATGATATTAAAATTGACTTTGATCTACTATTAACAGATATAGATAGATTATAGAAAATTTATTTAGAAAATATATAAAATTGTGAGACAGATATAATTCACAATGATATAAAAAATATTTTATAATACATTTCAAATAATCTTCACGAACTTTAATTATATGAAAACTAAATTTTTATAGAGAAATTATTAAAAACAAATATAATAAAAATATGCAACTATATAATAAAACTAGCATCAAAATACTTATGGCATATATATGAAAGTTATGATTATATAGATGATGATAAGATTAAGATTCTTATTTAAGAATTGGATTATTCATTAATTATAATTAATGAGTTTATTTATTATAGTGATGAGGTGTCATAATTTATTTTTCAAGATGAAGTATTTTTCAATTGTTTTATGTGGATTTATTTAAATAATAATTTTAATTTAGAATTCTAACAAATGACAATCAAACAACAAAATTAATTAAATGATTGTTTGAAGAAAGTCAAATATGTTTAATAAATAATAATAGCAAATTTATTGAGTAGTAACTAAAAAGTAGAGTTAATAATTCATCAATATTAAATAATAAAAGAAATCTAAAAATATGAAATATTACAATATAGTAATAATCTACTTATTTAAAATTGGAAAAGCTATATATGGTTAATAAAAAATATGATATATAGTATTTATGAATTAGCATATGTTAATTCTGATTCAGACCTCTAAATTTTATCTAATATACTAATCAAAATGCTAACTTTTATTAATTAGTGTAATCAAATCAGTGTTAATCATAGTTATTATGATCTTATCTTAGAAATCATCTAGACTTTTTTAAATGTTAATTATAATATATTATTTTAATCATATACTCTATAAACTATCACAATTTTAAATGATATTTTTGAAAAATAATATAATAATCATGATTATGTGATTTTAATTTTAAAGTTACTAATTAGATATATTGATAATAGAAATGATAAATAATAGGAATTAATAGAAATTGATGAGATTTTATTAGCTATAGTAAGAATGACAATCGCAAATATAATGAATATAGAAATAAGAGAATTAAGTGGCTAAATATTATGTAGAATAATAAACTAAAATACGATAAATCAGATAATAATAAATTAAAATAGTTTGATGAAAAGCATAAAATACAGAATAATAAATGAGGATTACTCTATAAGTTTGACATTGACTGAAGTGTTGAATAAAATAGTTGAGAAAAGTTGTGATGAACAGCTAATAAATTTGATTGAAAAAGAAAAAGAATAATTTATATTAGATTCTTTATTGTAACAATTGGAAAGGTTCTATAAATTTCCTAAAGTGCTAAATTTATGTCTTGATATATTTAACACTCTCTTTTCCAGGCTAAAGTATTTAAGTCCTTATTTGTATAAATCTAGTTAGTAGTATTTATAATATTAATCATAAATTAAATCTATTTTATAGATTGTTCATAATGAGTAACATTGTCAAGTTATCACTAATAATCTACTCACTTTAATTGAATATTTAGACTTTTGATTATCATTTGTTATCTTTTTATATTATTTTAATTAATTATTCATACTTATAATTTAACTAATACTAATATTTATTTATAAATTTATTATTTTTATTCATATTGACTAATAATTATTAATATTATCAATATAGGATTGGATTCAAAATAGAGAATAATTAAATAAAAATGAAGGTTCTACCGAGACTCGAACTCGGATTGTTGGAGTCAAAGTCCAAAGTGCTGACCATTACACCATAGAACCAATATAATAAATACTTTATATTTTATAAAATATATTTTATCTACTTATGAATATTTATTCAAACTAAAAATATGTTAAAAATGTTCCTTCTAATATAATTAATAGTATAAATAAATTAAAGGATTTTGATATTAGTTATTAAAACATTGAAAAAATTAAGGATAAAAGATCATAATTAGATTTAGAATAATAACAAAATAAATTAATGTTAGAAAATCAGTAATTGATTAATATGAATAAAAAATTATAAAATTAATTCAATGAACTTAAAATGACTTTGGATGCTAAGTAATAATAAGAATATAAAAATATTGTGGAAAATTAAAAAATTGTTTAGAATAATTTTTCGAGCCAATAACAGTTATAGAGAATGGATTAATAATTATAAGAAATTTTAAATGAAAGAAATGAGTTAAAATAATAAAAAATATTATAAATTTAAGAAATATAATAAAATAAAGAAAAATATGAGGAAATCAAAAAAGAAAATAATTGATTAAAAGATTAAAGCAAATTAGATAAATAATTTATTAATAATTTGCAGGAACAAATATAAGAATTAGAATAAATATTTGAAAATAATTAAGATTAAAATTAAGATAGAATAACATCAGTAAAGGAATTAGAAATAAAGAATAATTTATTATTAGAAACATTAAAGGAAAAAGAAAATATAATACAAGAAATAAATGAATAATTAGAAAAAATATAATAAGAGAAAAGTCAAGTTATTTTCGATTAAAAAAGCAGAGAAATAGAGACTAATAATTTGATTAAAAAGATAAATGAATTAATTTAAAAATAAAATTAATGGGATTAAGAAGAAAAGGAACTAGTAATTAAAAATTTAGAATTGAAATAGATTAATGAATAATTAGTTTCATAAAATAAAAAGTTATTGTAAGAAATGGAAAGCATGAAATTGTAAAATCAGGAATTTACAAAGATAATTTAATAATTTGATGATTAATAATATTAAATTCAAATACAACAATTCATATCATAAAATAAATAATAACAGTCTTAAATTAATGATTTAATTTTGCAAAACAATCAGTATTAAAAGGATGTTTTATTGCTTACTCAAAATCAAACTGAAAATAAGCAGCTTATATAAAGTATATTTTATTATTGTTATTATTTTTAGATTATTAATGTGAAATAGACTTACTTTTGGAGTAAAATTAAAATCAACTTATAGAAATTTAACTTAAATAATAGTAATTACATAGTTTTGAGTCCTAATTAAATTAACAAAAATCTATAAAAAAAGATTATGAATCTTAAATTGAAACCATTTTATAATCTTTAAATAAGGCATTTCAGTTTAATAATGATTTAAAATCTAAATTCTTATAAAAATGTGAAGTTTAAAAGTAAATTAGGACTGATTTAGATTCAATATCTGTTAAAATTCAAAACAATATCTAAGATCAATGATGTTTTATTATTGTGTCTATATTAATAATAAATATTTAATTTATTTTTAATAGTATAAATGTTAATTAAATATAAATAATAGCTTAAAATAAAAATCACTTGTTTTATTTTTTTTTTTTTTTAATAATATTAGCTTATATCTAATTAAAGTGTTCATCATCAATGTCATATTCATTTTTTTTCTTTTTAATCAAATATTTAGTTTCCAATTAATTAATAAAATGATCAAAATGAGAAGACTTATTCTAAATGATGGATACAATACTCTTCCCATATTATTAGTTTTTTTCCTTCTCCATCTCGATTATCTCTTGACTTTCATCTTTAAGCAATGCAACCTTACCCTTAGTCTTATTGAACTTAGAATAACTCTTAATAATCTTCTTCTAAATCATCTGATCATAAAACTCAATAAACCTTGTTACATCAGTATTATAAGAACATGGAATATTCATCAACAATTCTGTCATATCTCCCTTACTATTATTATAAAAATCTAACAAATCCTCTTCTTCTTCTTTGCTTTTTCTATACTTTTATTCAAACTCTTCAATATCTTTCAATTCTATTTTTTTGTAGATGTTTCTGAAAAATACATAAGCATTGTGAAAGTCGTTTATATTATTGTGACCTGAGATTAGACCTGTTGAGTCATAAATTTTACGTTTCTCTTCATCGATTAGAATTTAGTATGCTTCATTTATTCTTTAAAAATTCTCTTTGGCTGAAGGGTTATCTTAGTTTTTGTCTGGATGCATTGCTAGAGCCAGCTTTTTATATTACTTTTTTATTTCTTATGAACTGCTTTCTTTATTCACATTTAGAAGAGTGTATAAGTTAAATTCTTCCTCCATTGTAATATAATTAATAGAAATATAGTAAATTTAATATAAATTTAATTATTAAAACATAACACTTTAAATATAATAAATAGAAATATAGTAAATTTTAACATTAAGTATAATTAATATAAATATAATCAAATAAAAGGTAACCAACCTATCCATGCCCTTCCAGTAATGTTTTTATCAGCTGAATGGTCGATAAGATAATCAATTTAATCTTCTATGTTCATTTGAGCATCCTTTTTTTAGTTATATTTACTTCTAATAATTTTATCCCTCTTTTTGGTTTAATCTCCATGAATTATTCTAACTATTTCTTTGTAATAATTATTATTGTAATGAATGCTTTCTTGCAACTCTTGCTGCATTATGAATCCACTAGAATAACCTTATAATTTATAATTAAATATTTTCAATTTAAAAAATATCTATTCTTAACTGAAGTTTTAAACAGGATCATCAATAAATATCTTTATTAAACTGTTAAGTAAAATTTTATTTTCAATAGCAATTTACATTGCATCTATAATAGTTTGTCTTTAATTATTTTTATTTAAATTATTAAATATTTATAATGATGTAAATAATAATAATGAT